>JGI20225J20221_1000736_pt1 | contig 13135 bp, 9 predicted proteins | sample BioMet4_FD_20221 | JGI IMG/M metagenome (IMG submission 20221) | reverse complement strand
AGCAAGGTGGATTTTGACACAAATTGCTCAGGCAGCGGCAAAAACGAAAAATAGCAAGTTAAAAGAGTTTTTTAACAGGAAAAAGAAGTCAATTGGGCATTCAAAGGCAATTATTGCCCTTGCAAGGAAAATTGCAACGATAATATGGCATCTTATCACAAATGATGAGATGTACGAAGATGAAACTGGATATAAAAAGGGAGAAACTCAAAAGACAAAGATTGTTGAGAACGAGATATTATCGGTTGATGAAAGGATAACAATAATGAGTGAAATATTTGCAATTACGAGGAAAAAGGAGGAAAAGAGCACGTGAGGAAGATATCCCACATGTACTTTCATGCCAAATATCTACATCTCAAATTTAACATATTTCTCCCTCTTCTAATTTTATTTTTCCTTAATTTATAATACTGGAAATCTCAATACTACTAATAACTCTTTTTTGGGGGAGAGTATGAAACTTAAATCCGTTAACCCTTATACGGAAAAAGTAAACTGGACGTATGATTCCTTTTCTATTGGGGAATGCAGAGCCCGTATTGAGAAATCCAGGGCTGCTTTTTCCTTATGGGGTTCACTGCCTGTAGAGGAAAAGGCGAAATATTTTAAAACTGCTGCCGAGATTCTTCGGGAGAATACCGATACTTATGCAGAAATTATTACGAAAGAAATGGGAAAAACTGTAAGGCAGTCAAAGAACGAGGTTCAGAAATGCGTCCGGCTCTGTGATTATTATGCGAAAAACGCGGCCGAACTCCTGAAAGACGAAATTGTGGATATAGGAACTGAGAAAAGTTATGTAACCTTTGAACCTCTGGGAGTGATTTTCGGGATCATGCCCTGGAATTTCCCTTTCTGGCAGGTTTTCAGATTTGCGGTACCTGCGATGTGTGCAGGAAATGTCTGTGTGCTCAAGCATGCCTCAAATGTGCCAGGGTCGGCGCTGGAAATCGAAAATGTCTTCTTGAAGGCCGAATTTCCTGAAAACGTTTTCAATACCCTGTTAATCGACTCCAAGACTGCCATGCAGATTCTTAAAGAAGAGCTGGTGGACGGGGTTTCGTTTACAGGCAGCGTAGGCGCAGGCTCGAAAATCGGAAAACTTGCAGGGAGAGGTATCAAGCCTGTAGTACTGGAGCTTGGAGGCTCGGACCCTTTCATAGTGCTTGAGGATGCTGACATCGAGAGGGCTGCTCAGGCAGCTGTAAAGTCCCGCTTCCTAAATGCCGGACAAAGTTGTACCGCTGCCAAACGATTGATTGTCGTAGAAGATATTGTTGCGGATTTTATCGAGTCGTTTGAACTCAAGGTGAAGGAACTGAAAATCGGAGACCCTATGGATGAGAAAACCGATATAGGGCCTCTTGCAAAGAAGGAATTTCTCAAGAGCCTTGAGCGAGTCCTGAAAGACGCAAAAAAGAAAGGTGCAAAACCTCACGTTTACGGAGAAGAACATAAAAAGGGTTTTTTCTTCAAGCCGACCCTCATTCCTTCAGCCAGTACGGGGAAGTATGCAGGACTGAGGTTTTCGGGCCAATTGCCCCGGTGATCACGGTAAAGGATGAGGATGAAGCCGTGGAGATTGCAAATTCCACTGAGTATGGGCTCGGGGCGAAAATCTGGTCAAGAAACCTGGATAGGGCTGAAAGGCTGGCAAAAAGAATAAAATCCGGGTCTGTATCTATCAACGGAATGATCAAATCCGATCCGAGGCTTCCTTTTGGCGGGACCAAGAAATCCGGGATTGGGCGAGAACTTTCACACTATGGGCTAAAGGAATTTGTGAATATAAAAACTGTTGTTGTTAACAGATAAACAGGGGCTTTAAGGCCCATATTGCTAATAATAGAATTATTATTCAATTTATGGGGGGAATATATTGTCCGAATTAGCTGAGCAGGATGTAATGTCCAGATTGACCAGGCTGGAACAGAAAATGAATGACCTGGATAGGAATGCAGACGCTCTGATAGATGAACTAGAGAGTCTGGAAGCTGTAGCTAGAGAACTAAAGTTGACAGAATCGGTAAATAAATTCGATGAATATCTCGAAGAGGTTGGGCAAATTAAAGAAGATTTAAGCTGCAAATTATCGGATGAGATCGAAAATGAACAAATGAGGGAATTGGTAGAGGCAAGGATGAAAACCGTACCCGTGGATATCGAAAACCTAAGAAAAGAATATAATTCTGCTCGTGGTAAACTGGCAGAGATCCGAGAAGAGTTACGAAAAAGCAGATCGAGTAAGCCGGATTAAGTATTAAGGGATTTGAGCGGTTGAATTTTTTATGCAAACCGTATAAAACATAATTAATATAATATTCGCAGAATATTAAAAAGACAATGATATTAAAATATTATAAACATAAAATTATAAAAATATAAAAAAATGTAATGTGACAAATATGTCCAGATTTGTAAATTTTTTATTTCTGACACTGTCCTTATGGATCTGTAAAAGTTGAATGAAAAGCACTAACCTCTGAACTCAATTCTTCATATCAGGACAATTGAGATCAGGATTTTTGCCAAAAAAGACATAAAACGGAAAAGCCTCTATGCATTGATTTTAGCCTGGTGCTGGGCCATGCCTGGAGACTGCAGGACATAATTTTCAGGATAAAAAGGAAATTATTTTCATCAGGGTGATTTCTTTCGTCTCAACACCAGCAACGTAAGGGCTACAGTTACAGATGCAAATATCCAAAATATAATGGTAAATGGGTTTATTGCTTTTTTGAGCACGTCTATTTTCTTTTCTAGCCGTAGCGGGTTCACTTAGTCCAGCTCCACGAAATCTTTGGCTATGTAATATGCCTTAATTAGTATTAATATTGGTACTACTAGCAAGGGTAACAGATATTGATTTAGATTTATTCGGTAATAGAGCTATCCGAAAAGTCAGTAAGCGGATGTTGTAATAATTATAATCGGTCTAAATATTCGTGCATCCGTTCCGGTTTTACATCTTGCATATTTTCAAAGCAACAGTAGATAACCACTTTTCGTACAGGCTCTAAGTCGCGGGGCGATTTTCTGTTTTTCATGAAATTCTCGGACTTTGTTTAAATATCTACAAGATATACCTCTGTTTAGTACGACATACCTCTGTTTAGTATGACATGCCTCTGTTTAGTATGATATCTGCATTGTCTAACAAAGCACATACCATTCTAGCGAATGAGAACTTAAATCTGAGGATAGCTTACTAATTAAATGATCAATTTAATATAAATATCATATCGTTTGAAATGATGATGCTCAATATTACCATAAATAATAAAATGTGATAGAATTCTGATAATAGGCATCCAGTGAGAACTTATTTACTTCTTAAGTATTATTTCTAATTATGTTTTTCTAAACTCAATTGTTCTGTAGCGAGTAAGAATTGAAGACCTGAGAAAACAGATATATTAAATTAGAGATCAGTTAAGCCGGAAGGATGATCAGATAGCCAGCTTAACGAAGTCACACAAAAGCAACCAGTTCGCATTCACAGCTTGGTCCACTTTCAAAGCTTAATTCAAGATAGTATTAATCAGCTTTTCAAGTCCATTTCTATCAACTAAATCAATAAGATTCGCTTCAGCTAATTTTTTGGCAGAATCGGTAAAATAACTATTTGTAACTACTATACCTTCGGTGCATTTGTAAAAACCTTTTGCAGCTACAACTTCCTGTACTGCACTGTTCGATACCTTACCCGAGTATCGTTTGACCTGAACAGCGATTTTCGTTTTTCCTTTTGACGTTAGAATAAGGTCTGCGCCCTGATCACCTGAAAATGGAGTGTGATAGACTGAATATCCTAACTGTTCATAAACGTATTTCATAAATTCTTCAAATTTATATCCATTCATTTCATCAATTTCGGCTAATGTGGGTAGTACTGATTTTGATGGTTTTTTAAGGAGTTGTTTTACAAACCTATATGGCAAGTGGATTAAGAAACTGAAAAGTAGCCATAATGATTTCAGTAAGCGGATCGAGAAACCAAACAGTCGCCACACTGCTTTCAGTAAGTAAATTGAGGAACTAAACAATAGCCTCATTGCTTTCAGTAAGTAAATTGGGAGACTAAACAGTAGCTTTATTGATTTTAGAAAAAGATATAGCACTGTCTGAAATATTTCAGTAATAAGGTGATGTTGTTTTCTTCGTTTTCCTCTCTTTCCGATTTTCATCAATGTACTTCCTTCTGTTTTTAAGAGCCTGCCGAAAGTCTATGATACATGTTGAAAAGTCATAATAAGTCTATAATATCAGAAGTATCCGTTCTGGCTTTGCATCCTACTATTGTAAAAGTTACAGTAGATAACCACTTTTCGGATAGACTCTAAATTACGGGATAATTTTTGGTTTTCGGAGAGATCTCAAACGTTTTTAAAATTTTAGTGAAAAGTTGTATTTATTTAGTATGACATTTGAATGGTGTGATACAGAAATGCTTCTCTAGTGAAATGAAATTCAAATTTGAGAGCAACTTACCAATTAAAAGAATAACTTAATATAAATATACTGTCGTTTGAAAAGACTGTTCCCAATGCTAAACTCAATTGTTCTGTGGCAAGTAAGAATTGAAGAACTGAGAACGTAGATCGATCTGGTTAGAGATCAATTAGGCGAAGGATGACCAGATCACACAGCTTTATGAAGTTACACAGAAACAAGCTGTACATGTTCAGAGCTTAATTCAGAAGAATAGTAATTGAATATGACGCGATTACCGGAGATACCGGAGATTAGTAGGAATAATAAACCCCAGTAGAAATTTGTAATATCTAATCATTTATTATTATGAGGATTTTCGAAAAGGGCAGGGCACTTCTTTTTTAATGGTATGTAATATTCGTCTAATTTCGTATTGTAAAGTGTTTTTACTTTAGAAAGTTGGTCAAAAGATAAATATTCAGGACATATAATTTGAGCTCCTTCAAGGTTTACTTCTTTGAAGTTAGCTCCTTCAAAACAAGTCCATTCAAGATGAGCTCCTTCGAGGTCAGCTTCTTCAAGGTTAGCTCCTCCATCAAAGAAAGAATGCTTAATGCGCGCCCATTTAAGATTAGCTCTTTTAAGGTTAGCTCCTTTGAGGTCCACCATAAGACGAGCTCCTTCAAGGTTCGCCCTATCAAGATTAGCCTCTATAAGGCTGCCTCGAATATGAGCCCATTTAAGATTAGCTCTTTTAAGATTCGCTTTGTCAAGATCAGCGTGACAGAGATTAGCTCGATGGAGGTTAGTCCCTTCAAGGTGAGCTCTCTTAAGATTGGCCTTAATGAGGTGTGCTCCTTCAAGATTAACTCCTTCAAGGTGAGCTCCCTCGAGTTCTGCTTTACCCAAATACGTATAACTTAGATTAAGGTGCTTTGCCTCCTCACTGTTATACACACGCTTATGTTTTCCAAGAATAGTAAGTATTGCTTGAACATCGATGGACAGTGGTTCAACTATTGGATCGTCTTCATCACATTCTGAATATCTTATACGTTTGTCAGTTTGAGCATCTGCAGATATATACTCACTGTTGAGTTTATTTCCGTCCTTGTCAATAATTGAATTCATTCTGACGTAAGCGGTCAGAATCTCCATGATTGGCCAGTAGTCTTTTTCAGATTCATTTGAGATTCTCTCAAGTGCATATATTCCACCTAAGCGAATCTCTAATTTTTCATTTCCCAACTGATCAACAGCTCCACGAAGCTGCTCAATAAGCCCATTTTTCAGGCCTTCCTGAGCGATACTTATGCTTTTTTCTGCAGCAAAAGTTTGTTTACGATTGTAATGTAGAGCAATGATACTAATGATGATGCCTGAAATAGCAACAGTGACGCTTAAGTACGGATTTTCCAGACCTGTCACAAGATCACCTTACACTTTTTGTAATAAAGTAATACTATATACGACTCAGTTTCCAAATCTAGTGCTTTTTGCATTTTTTGATTAAAATCCTTGATTTCCAAGAAGAATTCAGACTTCAATCAAACTAAATATTCGAGACCTTTCAAAATCAACCAATAGATCACGTTCAAAGGATTGTGACCATTTTCAAATCTAGTGATTTTTGATTTTATGTTTATCACTGAATTTTGGCATTGTGTCCGATATACACATTTTTTATTAATTAAAATGGAAACATTGATTATACTTTCTTAAACTTACTCTATCACTTGAGAAGATTCTCATGGAAAAAGTTGTATATTCCATCACTCATTTTCCAGTAAAGCATCTGCATTTCCCCTTTCCATTCAATAAATATATAAGACTCCTCAAAGTATCTTTTATCCATGACCCTTGAGCCCGTGCATATGCATAAAATCTCGGAGCTTGCAAAAAAGATTGACTGCTCGTTTGAGTCTGAGGAAGTTAAAACGGCTTCGGATATCTATTCTCTGCTTGAGGAGCTGAGGCTCGATGGGAAGGTCATTCTTAAAGCTATAGACAGGCTCTTTCGAGGGATTGTAAGGACTCAACTGATGGCGCAGGGTGAAGACCCGTATCCTCTTACTTATGCTTGCGATAGCGGAAGTACCAACCCAAGGACTTATGACAGCGGGCTTTTTGTAGATTTCTGCCACTGTGGGCTGGCTTCAACGCCTACTAATCTTGATATTCAGAGATTCCGAACAATCGTATGCGCCGCTTATTCTTCTTCTCAGAGGGTATCCATGCAGGCTAGTGCAAGCTGGGAAACCTTTGATGAAGGGTTTGGAAGGGCAAAACTGGTTACAATCGCGCCTGACGAGTTAAAACGAAAAGCTTCTGACATGGTGCACAGTTTTGCCATGTACCTGGCAGAATCAGAACACATTCTTTTCATGAAAGACAGGATAAAGCCTGAGAGCTTTTTCATAATGGACGGGCCGATTTATCCAAAACAGCTAATGTACTGGATGGTGCTGGACGACGAGGACGTGAGAGTCCGGCAGAACACCGATGCCCGAAAAATCCTCCAGAATTACATTGATATAATGGACCATTTCCTGAAAAACCGGCAGCCTGTAATTGGATTTGTAAAAAATCCAATTGACATGCAGATTATGGACAGCGTCCGAAAAAAAGGGAATGCTTTCGACCTACCCTGGATGCTGGATTCGCAGTTTTTCAAGAATCTGCTTTCCCTGGAAAAAGTTGATAATGCTTCAGAGCACGGGGGACGAAGTTCGAAAAATAACGGGGAGAACGGAAAGCACAATGGCTCCAGAAATGATTATATTACTTACACAAACTGGTTTTTGCAGCCCAACAGGTTTTACGAAAAACTGCTTAACGGGACTTCACCCCTTGCAGCCGCAGACCCTCTACAGCAAGAACTCAGGCACGATTTCCCGCCTGAAGATTATGCTCTTTGTTTTTTCATGCTTTATGTGCCCTACAAAGATGTGGTCTTCAAGGTCGAAGCTCCATATGGGCTTGTTAAAGACGATTTTCTCCGCATGCAAATAACTAAAAAAGTGCTCTTTGACCTTTCTTTGTATGGTTTTCCTCTTACCCTCACAAAAGCAGACCATCTGGCAAAAATCAGGAAAGTAGAGAGGGAAGAGATTGATAAATTCTTTGAAAATATGAATCCCGATACTACTTACAATGACACCCGGTGGAATAAGATTAATGAAATATGAAAATGTCGACATTTTTACTTTTAACTCTCACAAACCAAAAAAGGAGCCAGCTCCTGCCAATTCAGGAACGGAAGAAAATGCAGGTTCAAAGGAAATCCCTGATGAGATAAGAAAGGAGAGTCTTGCTGAGATAAGAAAAGAAAGTCTTGCTGAGCCAAGAAAAGAAAGTCTTGCTGAGATAAGTCCTGAAAACAAAAATACGAGCAAGACCGCAGATTCCGTTGAAGATGCTCCCGATCTGGTTGCCTCTAATCAGGTCACCTATATACTCACACCTGATACTGAGGAAATACTGCAAGCTTCATCATCTGATAATCTAAGTAAAGATTGTCAGAATGATTTATCCGATCATATTTTAAAAACCGAATCCAATATTGAATCTGATGTTCTTTCAAGTCCTGCCGAATCGATTTTTAAATCTTCCTCTCTACCCAAAACTACTCCTGTATCTAAAAATGCTTCTCTATCTATTTCAGATCTATCTCTTGAATCCGAAGTTCTCGGGAGTTCCGGAAAGGAAGATTTCCCCTTTGAAGGCTTTGCCGGATGTGATGATAATACCCTGAAGGCTTCTCCGGTTTCAGAAGCTTTCGGGATTGTCACTACAGGCATAGAACCCCTTGAATTAACTCCTTCAGGAGCTGTAATCACCGGCTACATTACATCAGCTCGACGGGATGAGATAAGGCTGGGAACATATGTTGTTGTGCCTTACGAAAACGGAGAAAAACTCTTTGCCAGGGTGGGAAAACTCCAGTACAGGCAGGAGTTTGTGGTAGACGATGCAACTGAAATTCATTCAAGGCGCATGCTCAGTGCCCGTGGAAACCCTGTAAATGAAGACGATTACAAGTTCCTTGCCTGTCTTGATCCGCTCTGTATTCTTTACCGAAAGGCCGAAGGCAAGCTCACTCGGCGGATGGCAGACCGGATTCCTCACCCTAACACTCCTATCCTGCCTGTTACTGACAGGCTTGAAGTCCAGACAGGGCTTAACATTCCCGAAAATGGGATCTTTATCGGTCACCTGAGTGTAGGGGGCGAGCTTTTAAAAACTAATTCCGAGCCCGAAACGGTTGCATATTACCTGAGAAATGACTATTCCATGGGCGACCCCCTTATTTTCAGGCATATGCTTATTTGCGGGAGCACAGGGACGGGAAAAACTTTCCTTTCTAAAAATATCCTCCGTCAGTTCATGAATGAAAGCAACAGGTACAGGCTACGGGGTTCTCCTGACAAGGCACGGAAAAATCCTTGTCTGGTAATTATGGACCCTCAGGACGAGTATTCCCAGCTTTTTGAGGATAACGAAAACCTGACTGAAAACGATAAATTCCAGTTCGAATCCGAAAATGTAACTTATGGCCGGGTTCTCTCTACAAAGGCTTTCGTGGCAAAAGTCGATGGACAAAGATATCCCGGAGATAAATCCAGAGCAGAACAGATTGAGTTTACAATTCCTTTTTCACTTGTAGAACACAATTCCTGGCTTATTGCTGCAGCCGGAATGTCAGAACTCCAGTATATCGGGCTTGAAGTGCTTCTTGGAGATTTCTTTAAGTCAAGTGTACCCCATACTTACCAGAATTTCATCAACCATATTGATAATGAAGGTACCCGTTCCTACTATGTTGACAGCGGGAAGCTTCACGAGTCCTCATACGATGGGATTGTAAGAAGAGTAAGAAGTCACTTCTTCTCGAAGGTTTTTGACCGGGATGCAACTTCAATTACTGACCTTGTGGATAAGATCTTCAAGCCAGGGCAGGTTTCGGTTTTCCCGACCGAATATATAAGTGCTCCGAGAATTCGCGACCTCATAGTGCTCACAATCATGAGCCTGATAGTGGACAACAAATTAAGTACAACGGGAAAGGAAGCTATTAAAGAAACTCCAATAATTCTTGCACTGGATGAGGCTCATCGATATCTCTCAAATGCAAATGGGGAACATTCTCGCCTTATTATTTCACGTTTTGCAGATGCAGCTCGTCAGGGCCGAAAAGAAGGACTGGGCCTTTTCTTAATTACTCAGGACCCCCAGGACATCGATGATACGGTTTTCAAGCAGGTTAATACGAAACTGATCCTTAACCTCAACAATGACGCAGCTATTACGTCTCTAAAAGTTCCGAAAGAGTACGAGCGGAGAATTCCCTATCTTAAGAAAGGACAGATGATAATTCATTCTCCGGATAACAGTGATATTGTGGAGATAATCGGGCTTTCAAATTGTGTAGTCCGACATCGTTGAGATTCATCAGACATCAAGCTAGGACTGCTCCTTAGAAAATTGATTTCACATGTACGTTCCATCAGTTCGCATTATGATGAAAAATCTATAGAGACGATTTGAAAAAGGGAATTTTAGTGCACAGAATAAAATTAAATCTCCACCGGGATAAACTCCCAGTGGTTTATGTTCTATTTTTCTGGAAAACTGCCCTTTATTCATACTTGAACTCCAGGCAAGTTTCCCGGCAGCCGGAGTTATGAAATAAGATCTTTTTCTTTATTTTTTCCATTCCGGCACTGATTTATCTTTTTTCACTTTAGCTAATTAGGAAACCACAATATACCCATATTTATTTACTGTGGAACTACCTGCTGCATTTGTTGCTGTAAGTTTAACCTTATAAGTCCGCTTTGGTATACTTATGCGTTGGATTCTGCTCGGTTGAGATTTTTCCGTCTCCAAAAGCCCATCTCCACGAAGTAGGCGTGTTTCGACTCTTGTCAGTAAAAGTAACTGTTAGTGGAGCTTTTCCTGAGGTTGGAGTTACCGAAAAATCACAACCGGTTTTTTCACTTTTAAAACAAGTATTTTGGTATACGCAGAGACGGCTGTAGCACCTTTTGCGTCTTTTACAGTCAACTTAGCGAAATATTTTCCAGGTTGAGAGTAAGTATGTACAGGATTCTTGGATTTTGACCAAGTTCCGTCTCCAAAAGTCCATGTCCATTTAGTCGGCGTTCCTGTACTTTTGTCAGTAAATGTTACTTTCAGCGGCATATTTCCTGAAGTTGGAGAAGCGGAAAAAGCAGCAACCGGTGTTTTCACATTTAAAACAAGTATTTTGGTATACGCAGAGACGGCTGTAGCACCTTTTGCGTCTTTTACAGTCAACTTAGCGAAATATTTTCCAGGTTGAGAGTAAGTATGTACAGGGTTCTTGGATTTTGACCAAGTTCCGTCTCCGAAAGTCCATTTCCATGAAGTTATTTTTCCAGTACTTTTGTCTGTAAATTGGACAGAAAATGGAGCACTACCGGTTGTGACATTCGTGACGAAGTCTGCAACAAGAGGAACTGCAACATTTATGTATTGAGGTTTTATTGTTGTATTCTTTAATCCTGTTGATGTATTCATCACTCTTAAGCTAACAGTATAACTTCCGTATGCTGTGTATGTGTGAGAAGGAGCCTTAGTAGTTGAATGCACACCATCTCCAAAGTCCCAGTACCATGAATTTATATTTCCTGTGCTGGTGTCAGTAAATTTAACTTTAAGTGGCTTGTCTCCGGAAGCAGGAGATGCCGAAAAAGCAGCAACCGGTATTGAGGGATCTGGCCCCGGATTTACAGTTATGTAATCGGATTCTTCAACCGTATCTATTCCAGCTGTATTGGTTACTGTGAGCGTTACTGTATAAGTTCCTGGTGCTGAATAAGTATGCACTGGACTTGGATCAGTTGAAGTAGCTCCGTCTCCAAATTTCCAGCTCCATCCAATTGCATTTTGTGAATTGTCTGTAAACTGAACTGAAAGAGGAGCATAACCCTTTGTAACATTACTGCTGAAGCTTGCGATAGGAGGTTCTGATGTCGATGAAACTATAAACTGCCCGAAAGCAATAGGCCTACTTCCTACAGAAACCGTGGCTGTAACCTTATTTTTTGCGGTGTCAATCACAGAGACAGTGTTGCTGTCTCCATTTGTCACATATACTTTTTTTCCATCCAGGCTAACTGCAACTCCCAAAGGATAGTTCCCTACAGACACCGTGGCTGTAACCTTATTTTTTGCGGTGTCAATCACAGAGACAGTGTTACTGCCGCCATTTGTCACATATACATATTTTCCGTTCGGAGTAACCGTTACTCCCTGAGGATATCCTCCTACAGGTATAGTAGCTGTAACAGTATTTTTTGCTGTGTCAATTACAGAAACAGTGCTGCTACCGCGGTTTGTCACATATATATGTTTTTCATCTGGACTGACTGAAACTCCCTCAGGATTGTTTCCTAGAGAAACAGTAGCTTTTGTCACGTATGCCTTTTTTTCATATGAGCTGACTGAAACTCCCTCAGGATTGCTTCCTAGAGAAACGGTGGTTTTTACAGCGTTTGTAGCTGTGTCAATTACAGATAGATCGTTGCTGAGAATATTTGTCACGTATACCTTTGTTCCTGATGGATTAACTGCAACTCCTGCAGGCCATTTTCCTACAGGCACGGTGGCTTTTACAGTGTTTGTAGCTGTGTCAATTACAGAGACAGTATTACTGTCACAGTTCGCCACATATACCTTTGTTCCTGCCGGGTTAACTGCAATTCCCCATGGATAATTTCCTACCTTCACCTGAGATGTAACCTTTTTTGTGGGTATATCAATTATAGAGACAGTATTTATGGCTTGATTCGTAACATATGCCTTTGTTCCATCTGGACTAACTGCAATTCCATAAGGATCTCTTCCTACAGGCACGGTGTCCGTAACAGTATTTGTTACTGTGTCAATTACAGAAACAGTTTGATCATCATAATTTGTAATGTATGCATATGCCCCCGCAGATGAAGCAGTTTGCTCAGTATCTGCCAATGCCGTGGACGAAACGATAGTTAAATATAAAACCAGAGTCACTGACACTAAGGCTACTGAATATAGCTTTTTGTTAATTTTCATTATCTTACTCCTTATCTTTGCTTATTTTTCATATAAAAAATGTAAATAATTAAAACTTATTTACATCCTAACTCCGCCTTTTTAGGCGCATATATGCTTTTCCGTACATATATGAGGTCAGATGATTTCGATTTAAAGATCTTATCTTGAATATGATGTGCTTAAATTTAAGTACATGTGTCGATATCAGGCGACATCTATGTGCTTAAAAATGCGGAACTAAAATTACATATTACATTCTGAATCTTTCTCCTTTAAGTTTAAGTTTTATAATAATAATTGGATAACTTGGGAATGTTAATAAGAAATAAAAGTGAAGCTTGGATTTTGTGAATTTTCTCTTTAACTTGTAAAAAAGACCTTTTTTAAGTGAAGCTTGGATTTTGTGAATTTTCTCTTTAACTTGTAAAAAAGACCTTTTTTAACTGTGGGCTTTCTATAAATTTTTCATATTTAGCAGCTTTATTGGTGCTTCGATTAGCTGCAAAATTAATTTATATCACTAGTGTCTTGGCAATTTAGTTGTTGAGCATAATCTTGGTAGCTTCTCACCAGTATACAACGATTTTGAGCTAATTAGATTACCAATAACTAAATTTTC
>JGI20225J20221_1002549_pt1 | contig 13156 bp, 11 predicted proteins | sample BioMet4_FD_20221 | JGI IMG/M metagenome (IMG submission 20221) | reverse complement strand
GCATGTAGTCTCGTATGAGCGAATTGACATCTTCGGTAAGGTTTTCGTTTGCCTCTTTGCCAATGAGCGTATTCCACTCGCGGCAGTAAGAGAATAATTCTCGGTCAAGCGTGCTTGATGACGGAACAAGCGCTGTCTCTGCATCGGACGCAGCCTGACGAAGTTCCTGCTTGCGCGACATGTGTTCATCCACCGGATCTGCAAGAGTTCGCTTTTGTTCTTTTTCTTTTTCAGCAAGTTTTTCTTCTTCAAGCACTTTTTCTGCTGCTGTTTTTTCAGCTTTCTTTACTTTCTTATTCTTTGGCTTGCGCATGAAGAATGCAATGATCCAGGAAATAACTGGCATGGTGTAATAGAACGGCAGCTTGATTTTTGCATCATCAAGAATTTCACGTCTGCTTATCATTAATATTTCGCTGTATGGAATAAGATTTCCATCTTTGAAAAGAACGAGTCTTCCTGAATAGTCATCATTGCCATTTTGATCGTAGGTGATGAGCGGAAGAAAAGAGGCGTTGAGCAGCGCGTACAAAATTGGTTGTGTTGCCTTTGTTTCGCGCTCAAGACATTTCTCAAACACACGCTGCTCTTTCATTTCTGGCACGGTGTTAAATTCGCGAATGTTTGCTTCCCAGACTTTTGAAAGATTTCCGCGGACGGTTATCCGGGCGTCATTGCAAAGACGTACTACAAGCTGCATGACTTTGTCTTTGAGAATAAAGTATCGTTCATTGTCATTCATCTTGAAAATGAGCAGATCCGGAAGTTGTGTGCTTGCTGCCTGGGTTGTCATTTCCTGAATGTGCTGCTTGAGATCATCGTCAGTGTACTGGCCGAGCAGTGGAATTCCATTGTTGTCCTTCATCTTTACAATGTCACCATACGAATAATAGTACGGCGGCCGCCCGAGCTGTTGATCAAGAAATTTGAATGCGTTTCCTTTCTGTATTTTTTCCACAGCCTTTGATTTGTAATAGGCGGTGGCAACTTCAGTAACATTTACCGACTGAAGGATGTTGATGTCCTCTACGGTAAAATCCTTGAGCTTGTCATAGTCCTGCTTGATGAAGTAGCAGAGCTGGCTCCAGAAGTAGAATGTTTCGCCGGACTCCTTGAGCGCTTTGAACGCATCATCTGGCTTTTGCACAAATGAATTGAAGAAATTCTTTGCAGTGATTTCTTTTCCTGGATTTGAGATTGAAAGTTTCTTTAGAAAGTAGTCGTGATATTCATCCTTGCGGAGCATGGTGCGTATTTTTTCAAGGGACGAATTGATGAGCAGCGATATTGGAACTGATGATGGAAAGAGCACCGGAATTACGTCTTTTGCAAACGTTATGCCGTATAGTGTCTTGTCATTGATTTCATTTGTGTCGAGCAGTTTGTATATCAGGTCTACCGCTGCGACTTTTGTTACAAGCTCAGCAGGCGCATTTTTTGGCAGGTCGTTTATGTTGGGGAACGGAATTGAAATATTCCCCTCGATTTCACGGTAACGAGCCGCGTATGATTCCATAAAATATGAAAGTACGAATATGAATTTCTTTGTAGGGGAGGGATTTGTCATGGCAATCTGATTAGATGCAGTCAGCTTTGCCAGTTCATCCTGCAACGTTGTGCTTGAGGCTCCCAGAAATGTTACTAAATCAGGATTTTCTTCAAGGTGGTGTTGTGCATATCGTTTGATATAGTCGGCGAATTCGTCAAAATCAATCATCGGACTTTTTTGCCGTGATGCATAGAACTTTAGAATTGTGTACACATTTGATGATGTTGCCATACCGTGTAGTATAACTTACTTTTTTGTAATTCACAAGATTGCAAAGGCTTTCCTGTCATACATTTTCATAAGGTAAAGAAGGTCTTGTCTTGAAGTAATTATTTAAAAAGACTAGAATTACCTAACTTCAATCAAAAAAAAAGAGGACAGTATGCTTGCAAAACGTCTTGAAAATCTTCATCCGTATGTTCCTGGTGAACAACCTTCCGACCGCGTTTATATAAAACTCAATGCTAACGAAAATCCATATGCTCCTGATAAAAGCGTAGGCAAGGCGGTAAAACAGATTGTTTCTGCAAAACTTGGCAAGCTGGGACTCTATCCAGACCCTGACGCAAATGTGCTCCGTGCGGCAATTGCCGACATGCTCAACCAGACAGGCGGCGTGCTCTGCAGAACAAGCGCAAAGGGTAAGCTGTGTATGCCTGCCAATCAGGACAAAATTCCTTTTACGGTCACACCCGACATGATTTTCTGTGGCAACGGCAGTGATGAAGTGCTTAGCTTTGTGTTCTACACATTCTTTGACAGCGACCGTCCTATTGTCATGCCAACATTTACTTACAGCTTTTATCCGGTGTACTGCGGATTCTACAGCATACCGATGGATCAAGTCCCGCTCAGACCGGACTGGACACTCGACACCGAGCGGATGATTTGACGATGGCAAACAAAACAGAGCAGCGTTGCACTATTTTTGCAAAATCCAAATGCGCCCTTACCGGCAAAAGGCGGTTGACGCGGCAAGGAAGTTGGCGGCGGCTGATTCGCCGCTCCGCCCAAAGGATAGAAAGTTTTTGTCCGTTGAATGAAGCGTATTGCGCACTTTGGCGGCGAAAGTTGCATTTCTCCGCTGCTTTTGGCTGATTTTTGATAATCTTGTCCTTTGTTCCGTACATTTCAGCAAGGGAGTTTTTTCTTTTTGCGGGGAATGGAGGCTTGGCTTTGTGGTGTCTTTCCGCCAAAACTGATTTTCAGGCAATTTTCACGGTAAAAAATTCAATTCATCACTTTCCGGCTGAACGTTTCTTGCGCAGACGGCGGGTGTCGCTTTCTTGCCGAAGGCCGCAAGTATTATGCTGACTGTGCGCGCAAAAGTTGTCCTCTGACGCGTAAAGCATGACACCAGTTTCTTCGTGGCGCACGGATGGGTTCCGTCCATCGACAGAGTAACGACTAACTTCTTGTTTGCAAAAAAAGAAGGCGGTGCCCGGGCGGAACAGGTGGTACGCAGTCCTGTAAAAAAGGAAGGTAATTCTTATCCGTTCCCATTTTTGGCAGCGGCCGGGCATTGGAAGAACTTTGGTGGCGCATCACAAATCGGCACTAAGGCCGCAAGATGGACGCGTGCTTTAAAAAGTAATGGCTTCAATCTAAAACGATTTATATTTTTTCAAGAGTCGCGCTTCATTAACTTTCCACGCACCGTTTGTCTTTTTCTACGGTGAGCCCATGCGTAAAGTTTCCCTCATTGAGCGCTGTCCCCTGCAATTTATTATGGGTAGTGTCGGCCGATGCTGTCTATGGCACGTCCTTCGTGTATGTGCCCGGTGGATGACGGCGAGAGGCTTTTGTTTTTTTTCAATGAATTGGCGAATCTGCTCGCTACCCACATGTATGGCCGTTTGGGCAACATGTCGCATTTTGTTGTCTTTAGGCGGATTGTGGATAATAAGAATGAGGTTGTTCCCATGACTGTGTAGAATTCTTCCTTTCGTAAGAATGGGCAAGGTCAGAGACAAGGTCGTCTTCATCACGCCTCGTTTGGTGTCGAACCGTTCAAATTTTGTTCCGCCACCGGCTTCCTGCAAAAAACAAAGCCCTTCATGGAAAAACCATGCCTTCCTTTGCACGCGGGAAAATATCCTTTGTCCTCTATTTTGAGGCAAGAAAAGGAAGGTTCATCGCAATTTTTCCTATGACAGAAGAAAAAAATAGTGTCATGTTTCTTGCACAGCTTTTCGAGTGCCGGCAATCCAGTTTCCGGACAGGCATATTTTGAAAAGTCTCCGGCAAAAAGAACTGCGTCCGCTTCCGCAAACTGCTTGTCCATTTTGTCAAGAACGGCAAGGTTTCCGTGCAAGTCTGTTATCACTAAGAATTTCATTTTTTCCTCCATAATTTTATTATTTTGTTGTTACAATTCTGAAGCCAAGATAATTGTATGCTTCGTTTGGATCATATGAATAGCGGTCGCCTGCGTAAAAATATGGCGTATAGATTGACCAGCTTCCTCCGCGTGAAATACGACCTGCGCCAAATTGCGGTCCGGTTGAGCGTTCTCCACGTTCTGCATCGGTATAATCGGCTTCCCAGTCCCAGCAGAATTCAAGGACGTTTCCACTCATGTCAAAGAGACCTGCTCCGTTAGGATTTCCGCTGCCGGGTGCGGGTGGCGCACTTGGTTTAAATGGTGTTCCTGCAGTTCCCACCGTGTGTGTTGTTTCAGTGTTTTCAGAGTACCATGCAACTTCTGCTGCGGGAATCGAACTGTCGCTCATGCCGCCTGCATTTATTTGTCCGCTTGCCAAGTCTCCGCGCTGAAGTCCTGCCGGTGTTTTTCTTGCGGCAAATTCCCATTCAGTTTCTGTCGGAAGCCGGTAGCCGTCTGCGTTCCAGTTGCATTGGGCAAGGTCGCAGCTTGCAGTGTCTGTTGAGTCTCTGAGCACTTTGCCATCGTATGTGTAGCAAGGAGTGCGGTTGTTTTGTTCGCTCAGTGCGTTGCACCACACAATTGCATCGTACCAGTTTATCATGGTGACCGGCTGATATTTGTTTATCTGTGACGGCTGCCTGCTGCGTCTGCCTGTTGAGCCTTCCTGACCGGGGTTTGCAAATACGTATCCGGAATTTTCTGCGGCAATACGCACGGTGTACCACAGATTGTATGTCGTTTCGTATCGATTTATTTTAAATGAAGTAACCCAGCGTTTGCCGGTGTATGCCTGTGTATTTTCCCCGATTGTATAATCGACTGCTTCGTCAGACGTATCTGAACCAAGCTGAACGAAATTCAGCTCGTTGAAATTGTCTATGACAACTTTATTCTGGTCAGCGTCATTTTGCGGTTGCAAGAAACTCTGGACAAATGCCTGTTCATCAGTCACTTCGGGATCTGTTATGTCAACGGGATCATCTGCGCTTTCTTGCGCGGCAAGTGGAAATGCTGCCGTTGATAGAAGTAACATGCAAGTGGCGCAAAATACGTGGTGTGACAAAATTGATGAGTTCATTTTTTTCCTCCATTTCTATGTGTTGTGGTTTTCTTTGCTTGAGATGCTGCAAGTTTTTCTTGTTTGCGCAGAAAACGTTTTTGTTTCTGCTCGGCGTTAATTTGCTTTATACTCTTTTTCCGCAGAGATGCCTGTGTTGCAGCATTCGTGCTGCCCATGATGAAGTACCAGCCGACAAATGCAGATAGCAGGCACAAGAAGATGATTGCAGCCATGCCCTTCCAGCCGGAATGCATCCACGGAAGCGGAACGTTCATGCCAAAAAAACTGGTGATGAACGTAGGAATCATGAGCACCAGGGAAATAAGCGTCATTTTTTTCATAACAATATTCAAGTTGTTTGAGAGCACGGCGCCAAAAGCCTCGTTCATCTGACTCATAATGTTTGTGTATGTATCTGCCATTTCCATAGCCTGACGGTTGTCGATTTCAACATCATCAAGCCAGTCCTGGTCTTCATTGTCAAGTTTAAGAATCTTTGTTTTGCGCAGCCGTTCAAGAAGCAGCTGGTTGCTTTTGAGCGAAGTTGAAAAGTATACAAGCGACTTTTGAATGTTGAGCAGCTGAATAAATTCGCGGTTCTCTACAGCGCGGAACATTTCATTTTGAATTGTCGTTGTGCGGCGGTTTAATTCCTTAAGATAGCGCAAGAAAGTAAAATCAGCGCGTGCCATGAAGCTGATGGTAAACGAAGAAAAATCATTGAGCGTAAGATCTGCAATTCTATTTGCGGCAAAATCGTGCAGCACATCGCAGTCTGTCCAACAGATAGTAATTATTGTCTGTCCTTGAATGATGATGCCGATAGGCGCCGTGAAATAGGCAATGTCATCTCCCGGAGAAAATACCGGAAGTCGCACGATGGCAAGCGTGTATCCTGCCTTGTCATTTTTTTCTATGCGCGAAAGTTCATCAGGATCAAGAATATCAAGAATGTTCTCAGAGTCAATATGATATTTTTCCTCAAGAGTGTGAATGTCGTCGCTTGTAACAAGGCGTGCGTCTATCCAAGTGTTGTGTTTTGCGCCCAGAGTGTTTTCGTCTTTTTTAATTAGTTTTCCATTTTCCTGCTGCCAGTATGAAATCATAATTTTCTTCCTTCATGAAAAAGGTTTTGCAGTACAGAAAAAGTCCTTTCAATACGCCGGATGGACTAGTGTACTTGCACGTAACCGCAAAAATGCGATGCTCAACGGTTGGCATTGATGATGCCCCGAACAACAGTCGCTGTCCATTCCTTCCTCCTGCGCCAGGATTTTTTATTAAAACTTCACTTATTTTAGCACAAAAAGCGAGTTTGTTTCAATAAATCAAAAGATGAATTGAATTTTTTTTGTATTTTTTAAAATTCAGTGCGGAATATATAGGTGAAACAAAAAGTATGGAGGTCTATGTAATGAAACTGTTGCGTTCTATTGCCGCATCATGCCTGCTCATGATTGCCGGATTTTATTCCGTGGCGGCACCTGCGTCCGGACTTAACGGATTTGAATTTATAGATAGAGACATTGGTGAGATTCTGTACACCGTAAGCATGTTTCATGGAATTCCCATTGTTGGTGATGACACGGTGTCTGGACGGGCGAGCTTTAGGTTTGCCGGAACAGATTTTGAAAGTGCATTTGACAGTTTTCTGCGTGCAGAACGTCTGTATGTCAGAAAAGAGCAGTCTCTGTGGACGGTGAGCAAAGTACAATTGTCAGGCACAGAAGGCAGCTATCATCTTGACGCGTCTGACATACAACCGGCGCTGCTTGTTGAAAAGATAAGCGCTTTCTTTGGCGAAGAAGTGACATTCGATGTGCTTCCGGAAACTGCAATCTCGCTGCATACAACGGGCGCGGACGCAGAAGATTTTGCCGGCGCAGTTGCGCGTCAGCTTGGGCGGGAATATTCAGTTGAACACCGCGACCAACGAATTCACTTGGCGAGAGTTACTATGTCTTCGCAGCATGACGATGATTTATTTTCGCAGATTGTTGTGCAGAAGGAAATGTCTGCCGGTGAAGGTTTGCATTCTGCCGGTGAAACATATCTTGTTGACGTGCGTGACGGTGCAATGAATGTCGTGCTTGAACAGCTTTTTAAACAAACAGTATGTTTTTGCAGGTGGACGTGGGCGTTCAGATGAAGCGCGGCGTTGTTCAGCGGGAAATCATTTAGTGAAACGCTCGCCTTGCTCTGTTCAGAATCAGGACTTGGTTGGGCGGTCAATAATGAAAATTTATTATATCATTCCAAAAAGAAGAAGAGACGCACTGGACAGCTCTGCTTCTGGAAGAGTATGGAAAACGTATTCCCTTGCGTATCGGTGACACTCAGATTGTGCTGCCGGCTTTTGCCAGAATAGATTTTCTTCCGTGGAATTCATAGCGCTTCCTGAGACCAGATGCAGTTTCTTTGCCGTGCAGACGATGCCAGACACGAATGACATTGCAAGCTTTTCTCGCTCTTGTTGGACATGGCCGGCCGGAACAGTTTGCTGTTGAACTTCAGTACATTCACCACTGCGGACTTGTTAGCCCATCTTTCCAGCGGGGCATAAATTCCTTCGCAGATTAATGACCTGGCACTTCGGACAATATGTTTTTCTTTGCCGGGAGCAAAAGCCCAGTACCTCTTGCTCAAGGAACTGCTTGCTTCGATTGACAGCCCTGTGAAACAAATACGTTACGATTTACTCGTGATGCCAGTTTCAAAAAAAACAGATGATTTCTCTTGGGGAGGCGTCTCTTTTCTGCGAAACGCCTTTCAGTTTGGAGACTTGAACAACCTTTGATGCGGCTCTTTGGTTCTGTGCTTTCGCTTAACGTCGATGTCGTTTCAGTATTTGGATTAAAGTTTTGCCTGCTCGCTGCAGAATGCAATAAATGAAAACCGGGGATATGTGTTTGCAGATACAACGCTTCCATGGCCGTGAAATGGCGGAAACCATCAATTTTAAAAACACAAAATACATACCGGTACCGCGACAACAATATTGATCCAGACGGGCAAGCCGATATACAGTGGCGTCACCAGAGAAATTGTTTCCGGCCTAAAACTTGATGTAACAGGCTGGGTGAGTGGTGACGGTATGATTACAAGTAAAGTCACTGCGTCTGTATCACGTCAAGGTGTTGATGTTTCTGCAAAGACGGGCAACCCTCCGCCTACCAGTGAAAAAATAATTACGACTGAAGTTCGCGGTAAAAGCGGTGAGCCTGTGGTGCTCAGCGGCTTGGTGCAGGATGAAACAATGCTTGCAGAAGAACGTACTCCGCTTGTTTCAAAGGTTCCGATTTTTGGCTGGCTTTTTAAATCTCATAAAAAAACAAATGAAAGGACAGAGCTGATTATTTATTTGGTACCTCATTGTGAACAGCATGAACTTTTTCAGTCAGCAAAAGAAACAACTTGCTGTGATGATAATGAATTTTGTAATCGTCTCATACATCTTTATATCGAGGAGAAAAAAGATGAACACAGTGCGGAATGAATTTATTCTTTCACCGGTGTACTGCTTGCACAATGGAGCAGTTGTACTTGAACAAAATAATCAGTCGGTGACCATTGGTGTTTTAAATCCTGCCGACAAGACATTGCAGCTTAGACTTACTCATGCTGTTGCGTCACAGCTTGAATTTACGCGGCCCGCGGCAAATGGTGATATTGAAACTGTTTGCCCAAGCACGCGATTCATTCCACTTTCAAAGGAAGAATTTTCTTGCAGAGTTTCTCATCTGTTTTCGCCACAAAGCGCTCCATCTTTCAAACAGATAGACGTTCACGCTGCTGCTCAAAAGAAACAAATGACTGAGTCAGAGGAAAATGCCGCCGCCGCGCTTCTTGACAGTCTCCTTGACAGCGCAAGAAGCGAGGGTGCAACTGATATTCATATAGAAGGCTCCGTTGTGCGTTTTAGAGTAAAAGGCCTGCTCAAACATGAAGTCGCACTAGATGGCAAAAGAGTCGAACAGCTTGTACGAAGAATTAAACTGCTTGCAAGATTGAATATGCTCGAAAAACGTCATGGACAAGACGGCCAATTTGTATATATGGACGATGCTGATTCAGCAGTGTTTGTGCGTGTGTCGTGCGTGCCGTCGGTAAGCAGCGTGAAAGATGATGAGGGCGGTTCTATTGTCCTTAGAATTCTTGATACAAAACGTGTGCCACTTTCGCTGACCTCTCTCGGTTTTTCTGATACACAAGTTCGTGCTGTTGAAAAATTTTGTCTTATGAAGGACGGACTTGTTTTGATTTGCGGACCGACAGGTTCGGGTAAGTCCACTACCGCCGCTGCAATGATGGAGGCGATACGCACATTAAAAAAAGATAGCTGCAAAATTGTGAGCCTTGAAGATCCGCCGGAGTATATTCTTCCTGGCGTTACGCAGATAGAAATACGCTCAAGCGGAGATATGGATTTTCCAGAGGCACTCAGAAGAACATATCGACAAGACCCCGATGTCATCATGATTGGAGAAATACGAGACGAACTTACTGCGCAAACCGCGGTGCAAGCTGCGCTTACCGGTCATCTTGTGGTGGCAACAATGCATGTAAGTTCTGCGGACAAAGCGGTGCTTCGCCTGCAAAATCTTGGGGCAGACAAAGTGCTTATACGTGCGGTGCTGCACGGCGTCGTGGTTCAGCATATGGATAATGAATGCATGACTGCTGATGTGCGTAGCTTTGAAGGAGTGGTTGATGGGCAATAGGTCAGTTCTCTTGTTTACAAGATTGCTTGCAGAACTTTCTGCGCAAAATATTCCCTTACAGGCAGCGCTTATGGCAATGACAACAATGGCAGGTGTTCCTGAAAAAGTGCGCGAAGGCGCTGCGGAAATTGAGTGGCCGTCTTGAAGCTGGTACGTCATTTGCGCTTGCACTTTCGCAATGTAAATCTATTTTCTTCTCAGAGGTGTATCAATCATTTATGTATGCTGCACAGGAAACTGGAAATATAACGCCAAAGCATTTCATTTCTTCTTGAGCGGGAAGAGCGAACAGCACGTCAGGCGCACAACAAATAGTTTCCGTCTGGCGTGGTATCCACTGTTTGTGGTGATTGCCGCCTTTGTAGGAAGCATATTGTTCATTACCTTCGGAAGCCAAACTTGCGCCCTCTGTCGTTGGAGAATTTGACATGGCATCGTACAAAGAACATGCCCAGTCAGGCTGTGTCGTTGCAAATGTTTTTCTTTTAGTATGCGTTTTTTGCGGTTCGTTGCTGCTTAAAAAAAATTGCGCCGCGGTGAATGAAAAAACGTTCTGTCTTTGAATCTCTTTCTTTTTCTTAACGCAGGCAGGTGTTGATCTGTACCATTCACTTGAAATTACGCTTTACCGTTTGCGCGTAAAAAATCAAAAGTGGGAACGAATATTGCTTTCCGTCATGGAAGAACTAAAGAAAGGAATCTCACCGGTAAAAGCATTTGTCTGTTTTCGGCGCAGAAAGTGAACTGTGCATTTCTGTTGCAGAACAGTGCGGAAATATTTGCGGTTGCTTTTAAAAAACTTGCATATGCTGCGGAAGAAAGAAAAAGCGTTTTGCAAAACAGTTCCATGGAATCTTGGCGGAACCGATTGCAATGAATGGTTGTTGCCGTGTATTCTCATTTCTGCTTTTAAAAAAGTCAATTTATTGCCAGTCCTATTTTGGATATGGATTTTAATAGAAACGAGTGGAGGTACAAAAATGAAAAAGGTATTTCGCATAACGGAAAGGTATGCATCCAAAGGAGGAAGAAAAATGAATGAAGGACAGAAAACAGCGGATTTTACCATTTTGTCGAAACACTTGCGGTGCTCACTGTTGGTGCCGTTCTGGGCTGCCGGGCGCGGGAGTTTCGGCAGTTCACACCTTATTGACTTTGCAAGGAAAACGGCGGCAAGGAAAACTAATTGGCTCAATATAAAAGCGCTTTGCCAATCGTATTACATCGACTGCGGAAGGATTTCCCTCTGTGCAACAAGGGGACTTGAAGCACTTTGGCCAGAAACCAGTGCTCGTACCTGTTCCATTCGGAGTGGAATGGCCCGTATGTTGACCACGAACTTCATTCAGACCCGTGGGGTGCGCAGAGTACGTCTATCTTTACAAAAGGAAAGCGCGTCAATTCCCCCAAGGAACAGCAGAAGGGCTTCCTTTTGTCATCATCAGTTACGGAGCTGACAAAGTAGGCAGGAGGTGATGGCTCAAATGAAGATGTCGTTTTCGTGGGAAATAAGCGCAACGGAGGGATATACCGCTTGTCATCGCATTGTATCTTCTCGCGGCGTTGTCATTTGTTGTTGTGGCGCTTGAAGGATATGTCAATGCTGAATATTGTGGCTGCCTGTAAAAAAGAGCGAACTGTTTTTTATACAACACTTGAACAAGAAAACAAGAGCGTTAGGAGCGCATGGAACAATGAGACTCGCTGATATTTTTTCTTCTTTGTGCGTTCATTGATTTTGTTCAAACGGACTTACGGCCAGCAGTGCTTGTTCCCTCTGCAAAAGACATATAGAAAAAACAAAAATATTGAAGCGCACTATGAGCGTGACAAATTCATTCAAGCGGGCTTTAAACAAATTTGCTGCATAAACGATGCATTCCTTTGGCAGCAGAAAGCAGATGAATTTAAAAGGACCTGCCTGGCATTCTGGCAGTTTGATTTCGTTCGCGCTGGAAAAGGAAAAATAATTTGTTACCGTGCAGAGTGGCAGAGTGGATGGAGAAAAAATGAGTGTTTACGTAAAAAAAGTAACATAAAAAAAAGGAGCAAGATGAAAAGAGGAATTATTTGCAAAGAAGACTATGAAAGTGTATCGCCTTTCCGATTCCTGTAATGATGAACCGTAAGAAGCGACGGACATACATAAGCAGTGAACTTGAAAAGTTTTGCATTCCTTGTTTTTCAGAACGGTGGTTGCTTTTGAAACATCATTGCCATCCTGCTAAAAAAGGACTTTTGTTGCGTCAGTGACTGTTCATGGACAAGAATAAAACTTGCTCGCTACCATGGCTCGGTTTCCTGGGAAAAACTTGTGCTTGCAGAAAAATGTGCACGTCGGGCGTTTTTGTTGATAAGAGAAAAAAATACATAGCTGTTGTCGCAGTCTTATGCGCTTGTGCTGTGCTTTGTATTTATGTCCGTACTATGCGGGCAAATAAAAAGGTGGATGTAGATAAAGTACCGGAGCAAATGATTCAGGCTGCTGTTGCAGTTCACCCGTCGCTTAAGCCACAAGAAATTGTTGCCTCTTTTGCAGATAAAATAAATTTGACGCAAGGCCTCGTTCAACAGGTGTCATATATGCTTGCTCCTTCAAATGATCAAAATGCCTCGCTTACTATTGAAGCATCGCTTAAAAATTGTTTTCCGGAGGCAGTTACGGTACAAAAAGAAGTTGTCGCGTCTGTCGGACCTGTTTCGTTCCAGAATGGAATTCCTTCATTCACACTTTTGCTTACTAAAAGCGGACTTCTTGAAGGGAGTGTTTGTCATGAAGAAATACCTGTCACGTATCTTCGTAACATGCTGCTAAAAGATGACGCTTCTATTCTAACGGAAAACGATGAAACACAGGAGCTTTCATTTTGCATTCAGTGTGAGAATTTTATCACGGCTGCACAACTGATTACGACATTCTGCAAAGAACATGACGCCTTCATACAACGTGTGACTGTTGCAAACCAAAGTCAGCTTGTTGCCTGTACTCTGTCACTTGCTTCAGGACGATATTTGCAAACAGAAACGGTAATGATTGAATTGGCACGGTGCGTGGCGCGCCACAAGAAAAGTACAAGTCCGCAAAGAAATAAAATTATCATTCAACAGCAGAAGCAAGACTCTCAGAATGTTATTGGAAAGATTTATACAAAAGAAGGTGTTGAAATTGTGTATTTTCGGGACAAGAACGGTGTCGTTCAGGAGCAAACAAAATGAAAAATAAACTTGTTGAAATTGCGCTACTTGCACAGCTGTTGTTTGTGTCATGCGGGTCAATGAAAATTTCTCAAGAAAAAATTGATGTATATGGAATGGTAACATCATCAGATGACAAACCGGTAGCCGGATATGAAATTAGCTTGGACGGGAAAATTTGTTCGGTGACAAATACGCAGGGACTCTTTGTCATACAGGTACCTGTAAAAAAACAGGTGGTGTTG
>JGI20225J20221_1002548_pt1 | contig 13157 bp, 10 predicted proteins | sample BioMet4_FD_20221 | JGI IMG/M metagenome (IMG submission 20221) | reverse complement strand
TCCTTCTTCTTCAGCACAGGTTTCACGCCTATGCATTTACCACAAAGTCGGTTTGATTGATGATGTCGTTCTAGGAATTATGCTACTCATCTTCCAAAGAAGCGATAATCAAGGAGCTAACCTTTTTCATCAAAATCTTGGTCCTATCTGTGCTTCGGGACAGTTTATACGTTCCTTCCTGTTCTACAGGGATTCTGGGTTTGCAAGGATTGTATAAAGATCGCCCATCTTAAAAGTAGAGCCCATCAAATGGTAAATCTGCCTTCTCCTCATCCACCTCAAAGAGAGCCGGGACTGAAGTTTTTGCCTGAGCTCGGTTTATCTCATCCCCACAAGAATCACATACGCCGAAAGAGCCGGTCCGCGATGAAGTACGAGCTATTTTTCTGCATATTAAAGACAGTTGTTCCCAGCAATCGAAGGCATTAATCCGCGAGTACAACTGAATGCGCGAAAATCAGCGTCTATTAACTTTGCAACGAGTTTCGCCAGCAATGTTTTGGCAACTCCGGGCACTCCTTCTATAAGAACATGTCCGTTTGCAAGTATGGTGGTAAGAATTAAGTCCACAGCTATGTCCTGCCCCACAATAGTCTCCGCAATACAGCTTTTAAGTTCNCGGATCTTTTCNGAAAATTCAGTCAAGTCTATTCTGCTCGTTGTATCTTCCATAATCTGTTATTTATTGGAATTAGTTATAATTTCATTCATTCGGTCAATATAATCTTTCAAGGTCTTTTCATCAATAGGTATATCATACTGAAGTAACTCCAGCTCTTTCAGCATTTTATAAATCTTTTCCGCCTCCATTCCTGTTTTGTTGGATAGTCTATGGCAAAGATCCATTGTTAGAGCCTCCTCTTCAATATCTATGTAAGTCTCCTTCTTAAGTGCTTTTGCAAAATACGCCCTTTTCTTGCGCAATATTCCGAGGTAATCTTTCTTCTGATGATACAATGTACCTATTTGTTTAATAAAGTCGAGCGTTGTGTTTACCGGAGGTTCTATAACAGGAATAATCCGTTGCCGCCTTTTTGCATTGAAGCGCATAAACAGAATCAGGACAAACATAGACAAGTAAATACTCCATCTTAGTGGAGGCTGACTTAAGAAATAGCGAAGCGGCGTTTCTTTTGCTTCACTCTTGGTCTCAGAAGAATCAAAACGAACCAAAGGCATTCCTTTCATGTAAGAAAGCAGACTAAATACATAACCTGCATTCTGCTGATCCAACATCCCGTAATTGGTAAATAACAAGGGTGTTGAGACCAAAAAAAGTTCACCTTTTCCAACCTTCTTGCTAAAAGCAACAGGGAAGCCTTCCTTGTTCTTTGCCAGTACGGTAGAAGGTATCTCCGAAAGCCAGGTATGCTCCCTTTTATCTTTCGATTCATCCTTCATCTTTGGTTCATTAGGAGTGACTTGCGAGAAAAAATCGGTGCATATCTGGGGATAAAATCTGTATACTTTGCTAGGCAAAGCTGAATTACACAGAAACAATGGTTTTCTTTTCCTTGTATGCTGTGTCATCGCTTTTATATCATTATAAGCTATAAAGGAATTATGAGCAGTAATTCGCAATGAGTCTACTAAATAAGGCGAAAAAGTGGAGGATACAAACATCACCTTATTACCCTTTCGCAAAAGACTGATCATTGACCGGAATTGCAATGAATCCATAAAAGCATAATCTGACAAAACTAAAAAAGCCTTCGGCCTGGCAGTTGAGTCATTATTCAGCTGAAAGAAGGTTTTATCCGAAAGCGAATAGTTTCCTTTCAGGGAAGAAGATAACACATCATCAAAAACAAAGCATCCAAAAGGCTGTTTGTCGTTTTTGTTAAAAGAGGCATCCCAGGAAAATTCNTTGGTAAAGCTTTGTTCAAAATAAAACATTACAGGAATAAGGAGCAGAATAAAAACAATAAATTTAAGATTGCCTTTCACCAATTTCCTCCTTTCCATATTATCTGCTGCAGATTTTTAACCGTTTCGTAAGTAGATTCCGTCGCTTCAAAATTTCCATAACGAACCATCAGAAAACGGTTGGTCAGTTGGCGAAACTCATCGCTCAATCCTTTACCATAGAGCGGAATTGCAGAGAATCCATAAAAGCATAATCTGACAAAACTAAAAAAGCCTTCGGCCTGGCAGTTGAGTCATTATTCAGCAGAAAGAAAGTCTTATTCGAAAGCGAATAGTTTCCTTTCAGGGAAGAAGATAACACATCATCAAAAACAAAGCATCCAAAAGGCTGTTTGTCGTTTTTGTTAAAAGAGGCATCCCAGGAAAATTCNTTGGTAAAGCTTTGTTCAAAATAAAACATTACAGGAATAAGGAGCAGAATAAAAACAATAAATTTAAGATTGCCTTTCACCAATTNCCTCCTTTCCATATTATCTGCTGCAGATTTTTAACCGTTTCGTAAGTAGATTCCGTCGCTTCAAAATTTCCATAACGAACCATCAGAAAACGGTTGGTCAGTTGGCGAAACTCATCGCTCACTCCTTTACGTTTCATTTCATACAAATACTCTGTCGGCGTTTTATAAGTCTGCCAGTCTATGCATCTGAAATCTGACAGATGTTTTAATGTCTGCAAATAAACCAGTCTAACAGCCAGTTGATAATCTTTTCGGCTCAAAGCATTGTTTATTTCGCTGTCAAAGTCTACCCCGTAAATGGTTTCTTCTTCCACGTTATATTTCATAAACTTCTTTTCTCTGTAAAAAAGTTCGGGCCGTTTCTTATAAACAATGAAGATTAGCAACAAAATGAACAGAACAAAAACCACAGCCAATATTGTTCCGGAATACTTATCAGCAATCACGCTTCCAAAGAAGCGCTGCATCAGCTCACGAAACCAATTTATAACTATCTCGTATAAATTAAAATTCTTGTGAACCAACTGTGAATTATAATCAAAATGATTATCTGCCTGATAGCGGGCTATCTTTGCAGTATCATAGAGTAAAGTATCCGTAGTGTGCATCTAATAATTATAATTGCTCAAAATTATCAATGTCTTCATTTACAGATACCGAGTCTTTGGCTTCCAATGCACTGAAATAGTGAAAAGCTGCACCAACAAAAATGAAGATTCCGGCAAGATAAGTACCAAAAGCCTGAAGAGCAGCAAGAACATAGGTAACAAAATCCATCCATACCGAGTTTGATGTTGTAACTCCACCGGTTACCTGCCCCATTATTTTACTTACAAAGAAAACAATGTACCAAGGCAAAAGAGCAACAGTCTTTATTATACTGCTAATTATGCCTAAAACAAGAATCAGTAAAAACAATTTGCCCCAGGTAGGGAATCCCAATCTAAAAGATTCCTTCAACGCATTATTAGTGCCACTTCCTTCGCCCAATATATAAGCCGGGTAAATAAGTGTTAAGGGAATAACCAAAGCTACCGTTCCGGGGACAACTAAAATAAGCAGATAAGGGAATAAATAAGACAAAGCACCTACTATTGCCAAATATCCGATTGATATAAACATAACGTANACCATCAGGATAAAACACTGCTTCATGAATGATATAAAATTTTCCTTGATCTCAGTCAGAGAATATGTTTCTAACGTTTCACTGCTTTGATATTTTTGCATCACTGTATATACAATAGCAGCAAGAATACTATGCCCAATCATATAAAAGAGGGCCAATAATATGTAGTTTATAACGATAGTTGGACTATATCTTTCTAAAGCAGCAGTTGTAGTAGGAGGATACATTACAGCATCTACCGCAGCAGAGGTGAGGTTGTTCATAAATACTCCCTGAACTATTGACAATGGCAATAGAACATATAAACACAACTTCACGATGGGCTTCCAATTGTCTTTCAGGAAGTCGAATGTAGCAGTTATATTTTCTCCTAAAGTTCTTTTCTGATAAAAATTAATCTTTTTTCTCGGGTAGTTCATAGCGTAATGTTTTTGGTAAATAGAGATAATAATAGAGAACAAATATTAGTGAAAGCAGGATAATTCCTAACCTTATAAAATCGGGAAGATGNGTGTGGCGTGTGATAAACGATTCGAGGAACCCTGCCACAACAAAAATTGGCAAAGTACCAATTACTATTTTCAGGCCATGTTTTGCTCCTTTCATAAAAGCAACTTTGCGGGAATAAGTGCCCGGAAACAGCCAGCTATTACCAAGGGTGAGCCCAGCAGCACCGGCCACTATGATGGCAGATATCTCNAACGTTCCATGAATCCANATTGCCANCATAGANTCTCCCAGCAAACCTTGCTGAAAAAAGAATGCCTGAAATGCTCCAAGCATAACTCCGTTCTTAAACAAGAGATATCCCGAACCAAATCCGGTTAACAAACCCATAACGAAAGTATACAGCGAGACACCTATATTATTTAAGGTGATACCCAGAAACATTGAAACTTCAGGTGATCCACTATAAACAGCCATTGGAGCACCGTTTTTTATATTATTCAAAGTCATGTCTACATAGCCGTCGCCCAAAATCAGGCGAATAAAAGTATCATCGTTCATTGTTGAAACAACACCAACAAATACACTTATTGCGAAAATCAGAAAAGAATAGAACAATTCCTTTCGCGAATTCAGCATAACAAGAGGTATCTCTTTAGTCCAGAAAGTAATGATACGAGATCTTTTTTCTTTCTTGCTTTTGTAAATAGAGTTGTGAAGTGCAAAGGCCAGATTATTGAGATAAATTGTTATCCTAGATGTGGGATAATGACTCTGATAGAATGACAAATCGGATGTAATATCTGTGTAAGTTGTTGCAAGATGGTCAGGATCAGTTTGTTCTGCCTGTTCAACAATCTTTTCAACTTCTTTCCACTTTTCTATATTCTGTCGTATAAAAGAGACTTCTTTCATCCGTTTTAATTGTCTTTTTAAATTATTGGATATATATAACAGCAAAAGTAATTATAAATTATATATTTGCAACTTAATTATCAAAGTTTTTCAGACAATATGGCAAATACAACAATTATTACAGGACAATACGTACAGATAAACCAGACTCCTGCAAGTGTGGGCGAAAGAATCATTGCCCGACTTATAGATATGGCTATCATTATCCTTTATCTTCTAGCCATCTTTTCGTTTGCCAGAAATGTTCCAACCTTACCAGTATATCTGGCATGCTATTATCTTATTACTATTCTGCCTGTTCTTTGTTATTCACTGCTGTTTGAAGTGTTTAATCACGGCCAGTCTATCGGAAAAATGATTATGAACATACGAGTTGTTATGGCCGATGGCTCGAGTCCTACCTTTGGGGCTTATTTACTTCGCTGGCTACTCTACCTGATAGACTTCACCATTACCGGAGGGTTAGGTCTTATCTTTATGCTGATGACAAAGAAAAGTCAGCGCATTGGCGATCTGGCAGCAGGAACCATGGTGATAAAACTAAATGATTATCGTAAGATTAAAGTCAGCCTGGACGAATATTCTCACCTGGAAGCCAATTACCATCCGGTATTTCCGCAGGCAGGCGACTTGTCACTTGAACAAATAAACGTAATAGAGAAGGCGCTTAGTGTGGACGGAAAGGAAAGATACAATTACATTGGTCAGTTAAGCGGCAAGATTAAGGAATTATTAAGAATAAACACCCAATTGAGTGATGAAAAATTCCTTGAAACACTGGTAAAAGATTATCAGTATTACGCTTATGTAGATATCTAAAACTAAGCAGTTGAAGCTTGAAAATTACTGATCTACCTGAAAATAAAAGAATACAGCCGCAGCAATTAAAATAAGTCACAAAGTCCCATAAAAGACTCTGGCCCATTTTCTGCCAATGTTTCGAACAACAAACTGTGCATTCTGAGCAGAGAAAAACAAGTTCTAATTAAATAGAGCAGCGAGAATAGAGATAATTCCCGCCACTATGAATAATCCTTGTACAGGATATTTAGGATTCATTGATTAGAAAGTTACCAAGCGGCTTCCGTCTTCCTGTTCTTCAATGGTTACCTTTACACAATCAAACGGCAAAAGTTCTTCAATCAACTCAGGCCATTCAATAAAACACAAGGCACCACAATAGAAATAATCTTCGTATCCAAAATCATAAGCCTCTTCTACCTTATTGATGCGATAGAAATCGAAATGATAAATAAGCTCACCGCTCTCTGCACAATATTCATTAATGATAGAGAATGAAGGAGAGTTTATCACGTCCGACACTCCCATATATTCACATATAGCCTTGATAAAGGTAGTTTTACCAGCACCCATCTTTCCGTAGAAAGCAAACACTGTATTATCGCCCATTGCAGCAATAAATTCACGGGCAGCATCCTTGATATTGTCTAAAGAACTAATTTTAATTTCCATATATAAAGTCTGTATTATCGTTTTTTACTTTGCATTCTTATTAACGGAATAATCATTTCTTCCATGGAGATNCCNCCATGTTGAAAGGTATTCGCATAATAAGATACATAGTAATTAAAATTGTTTGGATAAGCAAAGAAATCTCTTCCGCCTGCAAAGATATAAGAAGTACTAACATTNGGACAAGGAAGCTGCGCTTTTCTTGGATCTTTTATTTCAAAAACTTCTTTGAGGTTATAACTCAGATTCTTTCCAAGCTTATAGCGCAGATTGCTATTCGTGTTTCTATCACCAATTACTTTTATCGGATTATCTACACGTATGGTTCCATGATCTGTAGTGATTATTATTCTGTAATCACTATCCGCCAAGACTTTAAATAGTTCCTTTATTGAAGAATGCCTGAACCANGANANTGTAATGGANCGNTAAGCAGCTTCCGTAGAAGCCAGTTCGCGTACCATTTTCGATTCAGTTCTGGCATGCGAAAGCATATCGATAAAGTTGAGAACAACCACGTTTAANTCGTTTGCTTTTAGGTTATTAAGGTTACTCAGTAACTTTTCAACTCCGGCGGAATCATTAATCTTATTATAAGAAAAAGTATTCTTGCGTCGGTAACGTTCTATATGTGTTTGAATCAGAGGAGCTTCATTCAGGTTTTTGCCCTCTTCTTCATCCTCATCCACCCAAAGATCGGGAAACATTTCGGCAATTTTATTCGGCATCAACCCGGAAAAGATAGCATTCCGCGCATATTGTGTGGCGGTAGGAAGAATGCTAAAGTAGAGTTCTTCTTCAAAAGAAAAGTAATCTGCCAGCTCATTGCTCAGCACCCTCCACTGGTCGTAGCGGAAATTATCAAGAACAATAAAGAAAACCTTTTCACCGGCATCAAGTACAGGAAATATCTTCTTTTTAAATAGGTCCGGACTTATTAAAGGTCTGCTTTCCGGATTAGCAATCCAGTCGAGATAGTTCTTTTTTACGAATTTAACAAAAGCACTGTTAGCCTCCGTTTTCTGTGCAGCAAGCATTTCGGTCATGCTACTTTCCGCTCCTTCCAGCTCCAGTTCCCAATACACCAACCTTTTATATACCTCCATCCAGTCGGTATAAGTAAAAGAGTCATTGATCTGCATACCAATCTTCCCAAAATTCTGCTGATAACCGGTATTTGCCACTTCCGTAACAATCTCCTTCTGGTGCAGATTCTTCTTAAGACTCAGCAAAATCTGATTCGGGTTGACCGGTTTTATCAGATAATCGGCAATTTTAGAACCAATTGCCATATCCATAATATTCTCTTCTTCGCTCTTGGTAATCATTACAACCGGCACAGTGGGACAGATTTCCTTAATCAGCGGAAGAGTCTGCAATCCACTAAGTCCGGGCATATTCTCATCCAGAAAAATAAGATCAAAGGTAGTTTCCCTGCAAAGATCGAGCGCATCCTGTCCGTTGGTAACAGTACTCACTTCATATCCTTTACTTTGCAAAAACATAACATGCGGTTTCAGCAAATCAATTTCATCATCAACCCAGAGCAAATGATCCTTCTTCATTTATGGTTTTTCCTTAACTAATTTATTGTTCGTCAGTATTATCCTGCACATCTTTGTCTTCGAATACCGGTTCATCTAAAGTATATCCTTTAATCTGCATTTCCGGAATCTTTGAGAAGTGCTTCTGATAGAAATCCTGATAATCGTCAAAGCTATAATATTTTGACAACAATTCATAATTTTGCCGTGAAATAATCAGTGCCCGCATACCACTCAGCTTCTGTGCCATTTCTTTATCCTTATAAAGCAAACCAGCATATTGGTAAGCCTCATCAAAATTAGTAAATTCCTTTACATGAAGCATCCCAATACCATTCTTCTTCACAAAAGAGAGATCAAAGTTCTTCACTATAAAACTTGAGAAATTGTAACGAGCCATTTCATACAGCAAAAGATTTTCATTTACTTTCCCCGCTTCGTATGCCAGAATAAACAAGTAAGGCGTATCCCTTTCGGTACTAAACTTAGTCTGAGTAGTATCCGCCACGGCAACCTCCGCTCCCATTTCCGCATTTCTTCTTTCCCAGATAGAGCCGAACATTGTACTTCCCTTAGCCAAAATCCTTCCATCCTGCACTCCCTTAATAATATTGGCAGCCAGTTCTGTTATTTCATTCTTTGGATATTTAGTCACGATATCTTTCAGAGTAGACAGAAACATCTTTTGATTTCCGGATTGTAGCATACCCATAGCATTGAGAAACATAAACTTAGGCATGTGCTGCCCCATGGCATATTTCTTCAGTGCAAGTTCAGCATTCTTCTTCACTTTATCATAATCATTTTTCTGAAAAGCAGCATAAGTCTCTGCGTAAAGTGAATCCTCCAGATGTTTTCCGTGGGTAACGTTGTAAGCATAATCAGGATCGGCAACTGTTACTGCATATTTACTTTTCGGGAATCCTGAGATCAGCTTATCTTTGTAGAGTGCAGCCTCAGCCTCCTTTTTCCACCTTGAATTCATCAGATAAAGATTGTAATACACTTCATCCAAACGACCAAAAGAGGGAAATTGCGTGTAGAGACGGGAGAATGTTTTCTGAGCAAGCGGATAATCTTCCAACTTATCCTTATAAATCATTCCCATGTTATACAATCCGTCCGACAAAATATCGTTAGATTCCTTCATAGCCTCCTCAGTAAGCGGAATGTGTTGCAGGTAAAATTCCGGATTCTTATTATCGGTAACTACAGTATCAGTCAGTGAAGCCTGCTCTTTTTCGCCCACATTAGTGGATTTATCCTTTCTTGCAACCTCTTCATTCTCATTTTTTTCTTCAGAATCATTGGCAGAAATCACTGTCTTATTCCTTCTCCGCCAATTATCTTCCAACTTGCGGCGCCCCCATTTACGTTGAAAATCCATCTTTCCCTGTTCCACCGACTGAGGATTATAAAAATACCACGACTTATCACCGGTACTCACCACTTTCTGTGCGGTTTGTCTCGCAACAGGCCGCTCATTCACCACATCTTCTCTTTTTTGCATCAGCTTCTCACGCTCAGCCTCTTTGCGTTCTGCTTCTTCCTTTCGCTTTACCTCCTTGATAATTTTATCAACAGCCGCCCGTCTTTCAGCATCACTTAAAGAAGCCAGGAGCTGCAAACTATCCTGCAACTGAACATTTACTACATGAGTAACCAGTTCATCGAGCACTTCCGAACGCTTATTCAGTCTTTCGTAATCTGTGTATTCCTTATCAATAAGTCCGATAGCCTCTTTATACGCTTCCTGTGCCTTTACATAATCGGCTTTGTTCCAGTAAAGATCGCCAAGTTTCAGCAGAAGAATACCTTTCTCCATTCCGTTTCTTGTACTCTCTTTCGCCCCTTTCCTATATTGTTCAATGGTCTTTACAGTATCTTTCAATGAAAGATAAACATTTCCCATAGCATAATACACCTGATCGAGGTATTCCTTATTTTTTTCATTGCGGGCCATGCCATGCAGTTTACTTATTGCACTACGGGCATTGGAGAATGAAACCACTTCTGTCTGTTTTATCCTTGCATTAAATTCCAGTTCGTAAGGAGGATTCTGTGCAATCGACTTGCCATAAGACTCATAAGCTTTCGCGTTATTTCCCAAAGAGTGATAAACCTGTCCCAGCAAATAATACTCACGCGCCTTTTGTTTCTTCTTTTTTTCGTGCTTAATGATAGTCAGCAGATAAGGAACGGCCTCTTTAAATCTTTTCTGCCGTAGCAGATAGTTACCATACGCAGCAGAATAATCGGGCATCATGCCAGAAGGCAGACTATCGTTATTCAGTTTAGTGAGCACCTCTTCCGCATCATAAAACCAATCCATCTCCGTGTAACATCTGGAAAGCCAGATATTTGCTTCAGACAACACTTTCGGATTTGTATCATACAGACGAGTAATATAGGAGAAAGTGGATGCCGCTTCCAGGAACTCACCTTTATAAAACTGAGATTTTCCCATCATCATCCAGGCATTATGCAGAAAAGGATTATACTCCTTTTGCGATAGCCAGCGTTTCTCTTCAGGAGTCTTTTTCCCCGGCTTGCGTGCCGGTTTTTTCTTGATGGAATGTAGTTTAATTGCTTTCTGTGATTTCTCTATGGCTCGGTCAAAGTCGCTCTTTCCCAGCCCTACTGTCTTTTTGTTTTCTATGGGATAAAGAGGTATCATCTCCAGATAACTGTCTTTATTTCCTGTTTCAATAGCCTCAACACCTTTTTTATAGGCTTCGTGACCATTAAAATAGACATTATAACGAGTAGTAAAAGAGTGATAAAAACGAGAACCCGCTGTATTCTTTTTCACAGAACAGCCGGCAAGACTAATCAGCAACAGAATGCTTACGATAAGAAATATATTTTTTCCACTCAATCTACCATTCATTTTTCACAGTTCTACTTAAATAAAACTGAACTTTACCGTTTTTATTGTTTCTGCAAACGTAGAAAAGAGCTGCTTATTAACTTACATACAGCGTAAATAATGATGGAGAAAAATATAATTGAGGCTCCCGAAGGTACATTCAGAAAATAAGAAATCAGCAATCCTCCCAAACATCCCAGGTATCCGATAAAGATGGAGATCCAAATTATCCGTTTAAAGTTAAACGTGAACAGGTTGGCCGTCATTTGAGGAATGGTAAGCAACGAAAGAACAAGCACAATTCCCACCATTCTTAAACAGAATACAATGGTCAGGGCAATAAACAGCATCAGGATATATTCAATCAATGCAACCGGAATACCTTGCGAACGGGCAAACTCCCTATCGAAAGCTACATATATGATAGGGTGAATAAAGAAAAAGAAGAATGTGGCAAGTACAACAGACAATGTTGCCAGCATTACAATATCCAGCTGAGTAATAGTCAGGATATTACCAAAAAGAAAGGCTGAAAGGTCGGGCGCAAAGCCGGGAGACAAGAAAGTAAATATAATACCCAGCGCCATACCCAGTGTCCAGAATACAGCAATAGCCGAGTCTTCGCGCATATCTTTCCGTTTACTAAGCCAGCTTACTCCAAAGGCGGACAATACAGAAAATATTGCAGCCGAAAGAATAGGCGAAATACCCGTATAAAGTCCGATACCAATTCCCCCAAAGGAAGCATGAGTGAGCCCTCCACTAATAAAAACCAACCGGCGGGTTACGATATAAGTTCCGATAATTCCACAGGCTATGCTTGCAAACAAGGCACCTACCAAAGCATGTTGAAAGAAAGTATATTGAAGAAGATCCATCATCTTTTTATAAAATTAGTTGATAACTGTTAACCTGTAACTTCTTATCTTATAGACTGCTATATANACTAAATATATATTCAGAATTATTCACACACATTTTTTTCTTATTCCTGCAAAGTTACAGATTTAATTGTATTTTTGCACACACAACATTGTGAAAAACATGAATAACAACAAATACGGCACTTACAAGTTCGGTTTAACAACAGCTTCAGCCTTTGTCATAGCAAATATGATTGGCACAGGAGTTTTCACATCCCTCGGCTTTCAGCTGCTTGGCACCACAAACATAGCCTCCATTCTGCTGCTTTGGTTGGTGGGTGGAATTATTGCTCTTTGCGGCGCACTTGTTTACGGAGAACTTGGTGCTGTAATGCCTCGCTCAGGAGGTGAATACAATTACTTGCGCATTATTTACAACCGCGAACTGGGATTTATGGCCGGATGGGCCTCCCTGATTGTAGGATTTGCCGCCCCGGTAGCATTGGCAAGTATGGCACTAAGCAGTTATCTTACCAGAATGTTTCCTGTGCTGAATCCGGTATTGGTAGGACTTCTGGTGTTAACCATCATCACCCTCGTTCATGCTTATGACGTAAAGGTGGGAGGAGCCGTACAGCGTTTCTTTACTTTCTTCAAAATACTTGTTATTCTGGGATTTATTGTCTGCGGAATTATAATGCCTGTGGAAAAGCAAAGTTTCACAACCTCCTTCTCTACATTTTCATGGGGAGATGTTTTTTCAACCGGCTTTGCCGTTTCGCTGGTTTGGGTATATTATGCTTACTCCGGATGGAATGCATCAGCCTATATGGCGAACGAAATTAAAAATCCGCAACGCACCATTCCTCGCTCGCTCTTTATCAGCACATTGGTGGTAACCGTTCTATACTTGTGCATAAATGCTGTTTTCCTGCTTTCAACCCCTGCTGGGGAAATGAGCGGGCAGCTGGAGGTGGGATTAATAGCCGCGCAACACATATTCGGAGTTACATTTGGTAACATAATGGGCCTTCTTATCGCTCTTTTATTAATATCAAGCATCAGCTCCATGGTATTTCTGGGTCCAAGAGTCTCTCAGGTTATGGGAGAAGACAATTATATTTTGCGCCCTTTAGCCAGAAGATCAGAACGTGGCACACCATACATTGCCATTTGGGTGCAGTATTTTATCAGCGTATTGCTAATTATTACCAACTCTTTTGAGCTGGTAACCAAATATACAGGAATAACCTTATCCTTTTTTGCTCTGATGACGGTTGTGGGTGTCTTTGTACATCGCCGACGCTTTCCNAAAGCCAATCGTCCATACAAGACATGGGGATATCCGGTTACTCCTATTATTTTNATTTTATTAATCGTTTGGTCAATAGTATACCTTGTCCGTGAAGATTTTATCCTGACTTTTATTGAAGGCAAGCAGGATGTTATGTGGATGACACTGATGAGCTTACTGACTCTCGTATCGGGTGCACTTATTTACCGGACAAACAGATGGGTTGTTTACAAAAGATTA
>JGI20225J20221_1000426_pt3 | contig 13172 bp, 11 predicted proteins | sample BioMet4_FD_20221 | JGI IMG/M metagenome (IMG submission 20221) | reverse complement strand
GATTACCTTGGCGTTGATGTCCCGAACGACAAGGATGGCTGCATGCAAGACACCCATTGGTCGGAAGCATTATGGGGCTACTTCCCTTCCTACGCCTTAGGCAACATCTATGGCGCGATGATCCGGGAAGTGATGGAAAAAGACATCCATCTCTCCGAGCGGATCAAAGCCAACGACTTCGGCGCGATCCTCGAATGGTTCCGGAGCCATGACTATTGCTACGATTGGATGAAACCGAATGACTGGATCGTCAAAGTCACCGGAAAGAGCCTGACCTCCGAACCTTATATCCGTTACCTGAGCGAAAAATTCTCCCGCTAAACAAGAAAACCCTGCAAATCGCCTTTCGTTTGGTGGAATTGCAGGGTTTTTTAAGCGGAAATCAGGATTATTTGGTTCCGTTGACCGGCTCAATGTCTTTGCTCGCCTCGGCTTGCGCTTTGGTGAAGGCTTCAGCTTTGGCGACTTGTTTCGGCGTCGCTTCTTCATAGGCCGATTCGTCAGCGGCTTGGCTCACGTAATATTGCGGATACGGGACGTCCACGCCATTGTCGTCCAGCATCTTGAAAATCCATTTTTTCATGTCGCGGGTGACCTGATAAACGTCATCTTCTTTGCATCTCGCCACAAACTTCAATAACGGGCCATCGCGGTAAAACTCCGATACGCCTTTATAATACGGGCCATCGACAATGGCGGGGATTTCCTTTTTGACGTTCGGGAGTTCTCTGGCGATGATCGCTTCGACGCGGCGGAGATCCTCGTTATAGGAAATATCGCAATCATCGCAGATGGCGACCGAGAGTTCATCGCTGAGATTTACCACGTCGGTGATATCGGAATTGTTGATGACTTTGACGTTGCCGCCCGCATCAAGGAGCTGAGTTGACTTCAAACCGATCTCCTTGACGGTGCCGCGATAATCCTCAATCACGACGATGTCTCCGACTTCGAAGGTATCGTCAAAGACCAAGAAGAGGCCCGCCACAACATCGCTGATAAGACTCTCGCAGCCTAAGCCGATAATGAGGGCAATCACGCCGATCGAGGCCAATAACGAGGCCGTATCAACGCCCCAGTAGCCCAAATCGACAAAAAGGGCGACGAAGATCAATAGCCACTTCAATAACGAAAAGGATAAGGAAGCGACGGTCCGGACTTTTTGGCTGCGCTTGCTTAAAAGTTTCGTGATGCCCTTCATGATCGTGATAAGCATCCAAATCCCTAAGACTAACAAAGCGGTCTTTAAGAAATTGAGCGCGTTGAGCTGAAACCAATCGCCAATCGCGATGAAACCATTGGCGTCGTCCCCATAAAGGTTGCTGCCAAAGAGTTGTTTCGAGAATAAGGCGATCAAAACGACGGCGATGCAAAGCGACCAAATGACGATTTTCTTGATGAGGGCTTTCTTCTCTTCTTTAGTTTTCGGAGTTTTTCCATTCTGTTCCATGGGGGTTCCTCCTACTTATTGACCGGCTCGATGCCTTTCGAGGCTTCGGCTTGGTCCTTAGCGAATTGATTGGCCGTCTTCTCTTGCGCCTTCGTGGCCTTTTCATAATCCTCGTTCGGATCATTGACCACGACGCGGTCATACGGCTTGCACTCAATGTGATTGTCATAGAAAAGCAGCAAGAACGCGCGGTTCAGATCGCGTTGGAGCTGATAGACGTCCTCTTCTTTGCATTTGGCGACGAATTTGACTTGGACAATCGAATCATCCAAGACGGACACACCCTTGTAATAGGGGCCTTCCTTGATGGCCGGAAGGGCTTTTTGAATATCAGGAAGTGCCTTGGCGATGACCGCTTCGACCCGCTGGAGATCTTCTTCGTAGGCCAAAGGAATCTCGACCACGGCGACCGAGAGCTCTTTGGAAAGGTTGACGACGCTGGCGATTTCGCTATTGCTGACGATTTTGACGTTGCCGCCCGCATCGATGAGCCGAGTCGACTTAATGCCGATATCCGTGATGGTGCCACGGAAATCATTAATCGTCACGATATCGCCGACCTCGAAGGCCTCATCGAAGACGAGAAACATGCCCGCCACGATGTCTTTAATCAAACTTTGGCAGCCTAAGCCCACGATTAAGGCAATGATCCCTAACGAGGCTAAAAGGGTTGAGGTATCAACCGACCAATAACCGAGAATCACGAAGACCGCAATGACGATCACAACCCACTTTAAAAGCGAGCGGACCAAGCTCATCACGGTCGCCAGTTTGTGGCTGCCATGATTGCCGATGGCTTTCGAGATATACGAGATGATTTCAATGAGCATCCATGCCACGACAATCCCGATTGCGGTTTTGATGAAGGCATCCTTTTCCGCGACAAACCAAGCCCCGATGCTTTGGAAGCCATCCGTCGAATTCCCGAAGAAATCCTCGCCGAAGAATTCCTTAGAGAATAAGACTAGGGTCAAGAGAACGATCCCCACGGTCCAGACGCAGGCTTCGATAATGAAAGTCCGCTTCTCCGCTTTGCTCTTTTTCTCCCACCACGACGTTTTCTTCCCGACNTCATTTTGGTTTTCCATAAGGTTTTCCTCCTAGATTGACACCGTCTTCTTCAATAAGCTGACTTTTTGGGGCGAACTTCCGAACTCCAAGGAATCCGCGTAGATCTCCGCATAATAGGTTCCGCCTTCTTTGGAGATCGTCTCCACCAAATGCTTATCCGTATAAGGCTTCTCACAAGCGAAGGTGTAACTCACGCTCGCATCGGTGGTTTTCGTTAAGGTAACCGAGAAGTTATCCCAATAAGCGAAATCATCGAGATAGGCGAGTTGGTAATACGCTTTGCCGCTTGCTTCCCCAGCCACTGATGGCGGCTCGGTGCAATGGCATTCCCAACTGAAGCCATAGAACCGGCTTTCCTTGCTCCGGGAATACTTGGCCGAATCCTGATAAAGGACGGTCGCGGAATTGTGATCGGTTCTGAGGATTTGAATCAGGTAGGTCGCATCATAATATTTCATGCTCGGCAAGATGCCCTTATAGTTCTTTGCTTCGGTGATATCGAGGGATTCGCTGTCCTTTTCCCGACCAAGATTGTCTTGATAGACGCTTTTCAGAAGCAGCGGGACTTTGTCAGGATTCGTGCTGACCGTGATATCGTAAGCGATGCCGTTTCCTGAGGCATTGTCGACATAAGAAATCGAATTCACGGTATAGGTTGGGGCTTTCTTGAAGAAGTTTTGGCCAATCAAAACGACCGAAGCCACCACCAAAACGATGGCGACGCTCGCGATACTCGCGGAAACCGCGTGTGAGACCGAAGCGACCTTCTTGGGGTTATATTGTTTTTTCTTCTTGGTTTCAGGCTCAACCTTCTCGTCTTTTGAGCGGATTTGGTTTTCCTCGTCCCCTCGTTTCGTCTCGTCCGGTCTGGCGTNTTCTTCGTCTTTGCCCCGCGGAGCGAGATCGTCTTGCGCCACCGTATTCTCTTCGTCGGGATGGCGGACAAGCTCCGCCGGGACTTTGTTTTCTTCGTTGATATTACGCATGCGCTTCCTCCTCTTTCTTCGACTCATCCTTCTTTTTCGGGAAGAAAAGCGTCAAGAAAACACTAAGCGCGTAGAAGGCCCAGCCTAAGGCTAAGACCAGCGGGTTATTGCCTTTGAGCAAAAGGCTCACGACCAGTAAACCCACAAGCTCCGCTAACCACGCTAAGAGATAGACCCCATCGAAATGATGATGGCGGAACACAAAGAAATAGAGCACGAAGAAGAGGGCGTAGACGCCCAGAATCACGTAGCCCCAAATCGAGTAGGTGTTGTTCCGCGTTTGCGCTTCTTGGGCCCGCAAAGTGGTTTTTTCGCTCTGATATTGGTTCACGAGAGCCGTAATCTCGCTCTCAGAAGTCGCCGCATCGATCTTCGCAGTATAGGTGTCATAAAGGGCACGGTCGGCCGCGGTCCAATCGTTTTGACTCACGTCATCGCCTTCCACCATCGCGGTTTCAGCGTTTTCTTTTTCCGTGGTCAATTTGACTTCGGTTTTGGTCGAAGCGTAAATGTCACTCATCGAAGAGACGGAATCTTTCTCAAACGTCAGCTGATCCAATTGCTTCACTGCTTTTTCAATTACCGCATTGACGCGGGCATCGTCACCGCACGTCCGCTTGAGATCGCGGACCATTTCTTTGGTGCTTTCCCGCGAAATCTCATAATCGCATTCATCTTCAAGCCGATTCGTAATCTCCTTGATCCGTTCCGTGAAGGACNGCGTGCTGGTATAAGGCAAAGTATCGATTTGTTCTTCGGTGGCCGCGATGATCGCGGTCATTCTTTCCTTGACGGCGGCGGGATCACTAACGCCCGAGGCAGCGANTTTATCCGCAACCGCCTTTTCCAAAGCGGACTTCTGCCGAGCTTTAATCCGCGACAAAAGGGNGCTTTCGCTCCCGACAAGATAAGAAACCGCCTCCGGAGATGAAATGAGCATCGCCGAACTGGAAGGCGACTTTTGAACCCCGGTGATCGTCGCCTGGTCCAAAGACGGATAGACTAAAACCGCGACTTGGCCATTCGCGTCGCTCTTCACGTCAACGCTTCCGATGCTCCCATCGGCTTTCGTGTAAGCGAAACGATAAGCACTATTGGGCGTTAAACCGGTAACGAGACCGTCTTCTTCTTCGTAGGAAGAACTCGGCGTTTTTTCCCGCAAAGGCAATGTAATTGGGGAAGAAAGAGATTCGCTTGCGGAATCAATCGCGCTCTTTTGATCGCCTTTCGCGAGAAGCGTCGAAAGGACGCTGCCGCCCGGGATAAGAACCCCAGACTCATCGCTCAACGTCGAAAGGTCGATTTCGCCCTTAGCGGAAGCGGTCCCATAGTATTTTTTGCCACTCGAGGCGGCAAAAACGTAGCTCACATTCGGAGTCAGCCCCGAAAGCGAATAGGTCGCGGAATTATAGACTGGAGTGCCAATCTTTTGATGGGGCAGAACCTTATAGGATGTCGTCACGCTCAACGAATCGCAATAATCGGTGTTATCGCCATCCGCGTTTGTGCCCTTGAGGGCAATGCTGGTGATGGTTTTGCCGATTAACTCGGGATACGTTGAAAGACCAACCTTTCCATCGGCATGCCGCTCGTGATGATCGNNCTCGTCCCATCTTGGGTTGTTACCACATAACGCGTCGAAGGGGTTAATCCCTGGAGGGTATCTGTCGACTGATCGTAAGAGTTCGGCAAAAGTCCGGCTAAGGAACCGTCATCCGGCCGATGAATCGGCATAACGTAATTCAAAGAAGAAGTCTGTTTATCCGAAGTGATCGTGGCTTTCCCATCGCCTTTTTGCTGAATCGAAGTCAAGGTTAAGCCTGCTAATTCGGAGTGATCGGCCAAGGAAATACTGCTGGTATCACCGGTGGTTATTTCATGCGTCGCACCGGTGGAATCCGTCAAAACAAACGTCGAATTCGCACTTAATCCCGAGAGGATGTGGGTAGTCGCATCATAAGTAGGTGCGACGATCGCAAATTGGCTCGGAACCGAATAGGACACGGCAGAGGTCACGGAAGTTAAGCCCCCGTTATCCCCCACTCGAGTGATGCCGGAAATCTTTGCACCCGCTAAATCACTGTCTTTATAGGTGACATAAGTCCCATCGCTCGTCGTCGTGATGGTCTTTGTTTTTGTCGCGCNGGCGCTATCGACATAAGTGAGCTGATACGATGNCGAAGCCACCAAAGAAGAAATCACGCCTTCATTGAAGGTCGTGCTCGGCGCGACGTAACGATCGGGCACGAGCAAAGAAACGCTTTGGCTTAGCGAATCGATCTCATCACCTGAGGCCGATTTGCAAACGATTCCGGTGATAGTCTTGTTATAGAAAGCCGAGCAACCGAGAAGACTCATACTCGTATCGTGCGAAGCGGCAGGAACCGTCACCGAAGTCCCATCGCTGAAGGTGAAAACATAATCGTGACCCGCGACCAAATTGGAGAGGGCTTCATTGGCGTAGCTCACATTCGGCGTGGCTAAAGTCGCCGGCATGGTGTAAGCGACACTTTGGGCGGCGGAATCATCTGTTTGCGAGTCATTACGNACTTGAACAACCGAGGATATTTTTTTATCAATCAATTCCGCATTCGTCGTTTTATCGATGGCAATTTTGCCATTCGAATCCGCGACGAACGTATGAACCGTCGCATCAGAATCGGTCAAAAGATAAGTTTCTCCAGCCACAAGACCGCTGATGACGCCTTGACTATAACTTGAAGTCGGCGTTGGGGCGCTAACTCGAGTCGTCGGATAAGTGTAAATGAGATAATTGCCACTTTTGACGATCTCACCCTTGGTTCCGGTATAACCCACAGCGGTTCCTGAACTCGTGGTCATCGTGAACATGGAGAAAATCGATTGGTAATGGACTAAATACGATTCATCCGCGGCATAAACGAGTTGCGTGCCCTCGGGAATCGCGGTGCTATCGGAGGAAGACGAAAAGCCTTGGCTAGGTGAGAGCAAACCGATTTTGCTCTTCATTGAAAGGGTATTGCCCACCGTGAGCCGTTTATTGCTGAGCGTGCTCAAATAAGTGCGTTGGACATCAGGCGAATCGAAGAGATTGATGTCCACCGTGGTATAACCCGTCGCCGAACCAGCGAGGTAGGTGATGGAATAATCATTGCGAATGTTCATCGTAACGCCATTGCTCGACNCCTNNNTNTGCGCTCGGTTCCGTGGCTTTGGTTAAAATATAGCCATTTCCAAAAAGTGGAAGCAAAGGAAATGGAAAATGGTTTCTTCATATTAGGAACGCTACCTTTAAAGCGGTGAGTGGACCGCTAAAAAAAGTAAAGAAATATTTCTTTTGTTTCATTGGAAAATATGGTAATAATACCCATGAAACACAATGTTAACCAAAGGAAAGTCCCAAAAGGACTTCCTACTCGCGGCTTTCTACTTTTTCGAACAAAATTACTGGAAACCGTTAAAAGTCCCCAAAGAATACGCCCTCCGGAGGATCCTCTTAGAAGAGAACCCTCCTACCCTATTTTGGGTAGCAAAAACTGCCGCGGCTCCGTAGGTTTTTCGTAACTCACGCGAATGGTGGCTGGGTCGGCTGCCCTGTAAATAGGGGCTACTACCGGTTAGGGTGGAAAGCTAAAGCGTCCAAATATTCAGACCGTTACGGTTACTTCCGGTCGGCTGCGTCGGAAAAACGAAGACCCGCGGGGAAAACTAAGTTGGCGGCCCCTGCTAGTCGCCTAGCCTGGGTCGGAAATAAAGGGTTTACCGAGTTTCGTGGGGAAAACCACTTGGCTCACCCCTCAGTGAAGCCCTTTGCGGGAGTTGCTCAAAGCCCTGCTTAGGCACTGCAAGATTGGCGCAGCCTTTTAAGAAAAAACTCTTAATATAAGGTGGTAGGCCCTTGGCTGCCTGACAAGAAAGAAACCGCCGTTCTACGGCCAAAGGACGTGGCGGGTGCTTAGAGAACCCTGACCGTTATAAAGCTAAGCCCTACTGCCCGCCCGTTCGTTTAACCCAGAAACACCGCCGCCCTGTTTTTGCCTGCCCATTTCGCACTACCTTGAGCTTCCGCCGAGCCGGGTTTCTCCGCTACCCGGGCTAAACCCCGTGGTCACCGTGTCTGTTTTCACGATTNCCGGCGGTGATCAATAAGGGGCGCCCAGAAGCAAAAAGGCTGGTCGGCTGGCCTTCATTGGCATTGCCAGACTTATAAACCTGCGAAATCGGAAAGGTGGGATTGCCATCATCGGGATAAATGTCCGTCGGCTGGGTCGTGGTAGCGCCACTCAATGCTTTTTGGATGCTCGGCGCCGTCAAAACGATGGGTTTGTCCCCTTCTCCGAGAGGAGTTTCCCCCAATAGACCCCCCCACCACAAGAAACCCTGAAATTGCCAAGGTCATTAAAACAGCTTTTTTCATCTTTCGGCGCCTCATCCTTCAGGAAAACTGAAGGAAACAATTGTAACACAAAGTACCCATAATAATGGTATAAAAGGTTACTTTTGTTTCTTTATAAAGAAATGAAAAAAATCGCCAGGTGAGTGGCGAAATTTCCATCAGGATTAACTTCTTTGGTAAAGGTAAAGGAAACGAAGGTGAAAACCTTTACCGAATAAAATTGGTTCGGGCTGGTTTTTCATCCCCAGCATGATTGACGATTCCTGCCTTCTTGCCCGCGTCGATGCACTTCAAAAGATAAGCCATGTTGTCGCCTAAAACCCGCATGGTATAAAGACCTTCTTCATCCTTCTCAACATCTTCTTTTTTCGAGCCATGGACTTCGTTCCAATAGCGGGAAGAAACGATTGGCATCTGGTTGATGGTGAAGTATTTATTGATCTCATCAAAGACGGAGGTCGAACCCGCCCGGCGCGAAGAAACCACCGCCGCGCCTAACTTATAGCGGAGATTCTCGCCCGCCGAATAAAAGAGGCGGTCCAAGAAGGCTTTCATATTCCCTGCCATGCCAGCGTAATAGACTGGCGAAGCAAAAACGAAAGCGTCCGCTTCTTTGGCTTTGGCGGCGAAAACATTGACGCTGTCTTTTAAAACGCACTCATCATGCTGATCACAATAACCGCAGGACATGCAGCCACCCAGCGGTTTATTGCCAATCCAGAAAATCTCGCTTTCAACGCCGTTGGCGCTAAGCGCTTTGACTACTTCTTCTAACGCTCTTTCGCAGCAACCGTCTTTGATCGGCGAGCCATTCACTAATAACACTTTCATCGGGATTACCTCTTGTTTTTAAAAGAATAACATAAAAAGCCCCATCCGATGAAAGATGAGGCTTATAGAATCTAAGAATCGGATTACAAAGTCACTACACCATCCGTGCAAGTGACGGTAGTAAAGCCGGCGTTGATATGCCAATCGCTACCTTTATCAATCGCAGCCCATTGCGCCATGGTTCCAGCAAACTGGAAGTCGGTAAGAGCCTGGCAATAATCAAAGGCGTTATTGTCGATCTTCTTCACCGTCGCCGGAATAACAATCGAAGTTAACGAAGAGCGAGTGAAGAGATAAGAGCCGATTTCAGTCATGCTCGAAGGAATCGTAACGGAAGTAAACGCCGGATCTTCGTAGAAGAGGTAGATACCACCACTAATGGCATTGCAACCGGTAAAATCCACGCTGGCAAGTTTCGTGCAATTGTGGAAAGCATAACTGCCAAGCGATGTAAGAGTCGTCGGCAACGCAATACTCGTCAAAAGAACATCATTTTCAAAAGCGGAACTCCCGATTGACTTCAGTCCCTCCGAAAGCGTAACGCTGGCAAGGCTGGCGCAGTCCTGGAACGCGTTGTTGTAAATCTCGGTGACCGTTCCCGGAACCGTGATCGAGGTAATGGCAGACTCTCTTAAGAATTCCGAGACGGTCGTCATCGTGGACGGAATCGTGAACGAAGTGAGTTTGCTGCAACCCTCGAAGGAGGCATAGCCGCCGACGTTGACGCAACCGGTGAGATCGGCACTCGTCAAACCAGTGCAGCCTTCGAAAGTACGAACCCCGATGTCGGTGACACTCGCCGGGATCGTGATGCTGGTAAGCAAAGTATCGTTCTGGAAGGCCCCTCCACCAATGGTCTTCAAGCCTTTCGAAAGCGTAACGCTGGCAAGGCTGGCGCAGTCCTGGAACGCGTTGTTGTAAATCTCGGTGACCGTTCCCGGAACCGTGATCGAGGTAATGGCAGACGACGGAATCGTGAACGAAGTGAGTTTGCTGCAACCCTCGAAGGAGGCATAGCCGCCGACGTTGACGCAACCGGTGAGATCGGCACTCGTCAAACCAGTGCAGCCTTCGAAAGTACGAACCCCGATGTTGGTGACACTCGCCGGGATCTTGATGCTGGCAAGTTTGGTGCAATTCTGAAAGGCATTATTGCCAAGAGATTCCAAGCCATCCGAAAGAGTGAGCGAAGTCAAAGCGGTGCAGTTTTGAAAAACGTTGCTTCCAAAACTCGAAATACCACTCGGAATAGTAATCGAAGCCAAAGCGGTGCAACTATCAAAGGCATGATCACCGAACGTGGCAAGAGAATCTGGCAAAGAAACGGAGGTCAAGCTTGTACAACCGGCAAAAGTATATCCTCCAATCCGAGTGCACATACTGCCGGATTCGAAACTAATACTCTTCAAGGAAGTGCAATCACGGAAAGCATTATCGGAAATTTCGGTAATTTGACGTGAAACAACATAAGAAGTTACGTTGCTCCTTCTAAAGAAGCCACTCGGAATCGTAGTCCAATCGCTGGGGAAAGTCATTTGTGAGACTGGACCTGCGTTTTCAAAAGCCGGATAAGTGTCAAAGGAAATCGAAGAAGAACCAGCCCAAACCACTTTGTCCAGTTTCGTATCATTCAAGAAAACACCACTTCCTAATTTTGCCAAATGGGAAGCGCTGCCCTTGAAAACAAAGGAAGTTAATTCCGGGCATTCGGCGAAAGAGTCATTGCCGAGAGTCTCAAGCAACGAGCCATCTTCAATTTCCACGCTCGTCAATAACGTATTCGAATTAAAGGCGGAATTGCCGATGGTCACCACTGAAGCAGGGATCGTCACTTGCGTCAAATGGGCCTCAGCGAAGAAATTCGTCGAAATTGCGCTGACGGTCGAAGGAATGTCAATCTTGGACAAAACATCGCAACCCGTGAAGACCCGAGTGCCATTTAAAGCGGTGAGACCTGAACCAAGCGTGACCTGAGAAAGAAAGGTGCATCCCTCAAAAGTATTGGTGCCAAAATCACTGATGCTGGCCGGAAGCGTAATACTAGCCAAATATTTGCACTGATAGAACGGCGCTTCGCCAAGCTTCGCGATTTGCGGATTGCCTTCAAAAGTAACACTCGAGAGCGCCTGAGCCGATTCAAAAGCGTGGTAGCCAAACGAGGTCACACCTTGCGGAATGGCAAGCGTCTCAATATAGCAGCCTTTGAAGAAACATTCTTCGATGGTTTGAATCGTCGAAGGCAAAGTCAATGCCCTTAGCTTGGAAGCTGCCGAGAAAGGAGAATCTCCTTTTAGTGTGGTAACGCCTTCGGGAATGGTCACTTCCTTAAGGGCGGTCGTATTGGCAAAAGTAGAATTGCCAAAGGATGTGAGCTTAGCCAAAATCCGAACCCGGGCCAAGGTTGTTGAACGCTGGAAGAGTGAATCGGCGAGAGCATAAACCGGGTGCTCGCCATTCGTTCCATCGTTATAAGTCTCAGGAATAATAACATCGGTAATATAGCCGGATTTTCCACTTACCGTATAACTGGTGGTCGATGAATTATAAGTGTATTGAAGGGCATAGGTGTAAGCCTTGAATGTGGCTTTATAAACCCGATCGCCCGTCACCGTGCCGATTGCGCTGTCCCAACTGTTGAAGACGTACGCATTCGATCCATCCGAATCTTTGGTCGGAACGAATCCCGAATAACTCGGCGTCGCGCCGTAATCCCAAGCAGAGGATTGCAAGACGGTGCCATCTTCGTTGACGAACTTAATCGTATATTGATTGACCTTATTCGAGAAGGTCGCGGTGTACGTCGCATCGCCCGTGACTTTCGCCACGCTCTTATCCCAAGAGTTGAAAGTGTAGGTGTATTGGACATCCGCGGCTTTCGTCGGGGTCGCGCCTTTGTAGGTNACATCGGCGCCATAAGGAAGCGTTTGCGANTCAAGTTCGGTGCCATCCGAATTGAGGAAGCGGACGGTGTAGGTATTGACCGTCGANGTGAAACTGGCGGTGTATTTGATATCCTCACTCACCGCGCTGATGGCGGGTGACCANGTATCGAAAGCGTAGGTAAATTCGGCGGTCTTCGCTTTGCTTGGCGTGACCGTTCCACTATAAGAAGGCGTTGCACCATAATCGTAGGTGCTCTCTTGTAACGTCTGGCCATTGGCATCGACAAACGTCACGGTGTACTGATTGGTCACCGATTTATATTTCGCGGTATAAGTGGCATCACCATTCACCGGGGCAATTGTCTTATCCCAATCATTGAAGGTGTAGGAATAATGCTTGTCACCGCTCTTAGTTGGCTTGGTTCCACTATAAACCGGGGTCGCGCCATAATCCCATTTCGAGGATTGAAGTTGCGCTCCGCCTTCATCAAGGAAGGTGACAATGTATTGGCGGGTCTTATTCGAATAAACCGCGTGATAGCTGGTTTCGCCCACCACTTTTTCTAAAGCCCGATCCCAACTCTTGAAGGTGTAATCGTATTGGGTGGTTGAGGCTTTGGTGGGGTTGCTCTTTGAGAACGTCGGGGTTGCCCCATAGTTCTCCAGATGCTCATCAAGGACCGTCGTGCCATCTTCATCATAGAAGGTGACCTTGTAGCGGTTCACGTCGCTTTTGAAGACCGCGGTATAAACGACATCATCAACGATCGGGGCCAACGTTTTATCCCAATTATCAAAGGTATAAGTGAATTGGGCATCAGCGATGCGAACCGGCACCTGGCCATGATATTCAGGTGTGGCGCCTTTATCGAAGAACTCTTCGCTTAATAAGGCGCCGTCGTAGTTATCGAAGGTGACCTTAAAGCGGCTTCGCTCTTCCGAACTTGAAGAAGAACTGGAACTCGAAGAACTGCTCGAACTCGAAGAACTGCTCGAACTCGAGGAGATCACGCTACTACTCGACGATGAGCTAGAAGCGGAACTCGATACCGGTTGGGCGCTCGAAGTCGTTGTCGCACTACTCGTCGTTGCTGGCGATGAGGCATCACAGGTTGTCCGGGTGGTGCATCCGCTTAAAGCGAAAATGCCTGCCAGAGAAAAGATGAGGAATAGCCGTTGTTTTTTCATAAGAACCCCCCCTAATTAGGTGCTAATAAGAAAATTTTAGTCTTGTCAAAATGAGGTAGAAAGTATCCAAACTGATATCTTACGAGGGAGAGCAAAAAGGGAGAGTCAAGACAAGAATCAGTTTGTGCAACTCCTTCAAAATCGCGATCGAAATCAAGGTTTAACCGTTTCTCAAAAACCTCCTTTTTCATAACGCTTTGACGCCCGTTCCCTTTTTCATATTCCGAGGGGCGAACAAAGGAAGAAAAAAGAACTTCCACCGCCCTTTCTTCCTGCTTCGTTAAAACAGTCGATGGTTAGTTCGTAAGTAAATCGCAACAATCATCCTTTCGGCGTGAATTTTTCTTTGTTTTGTCTTTCTTAGCTTTCTTTAGAAAGTATAGAAAATA
>JGI20225J20221_1002543_pt1 | contig 13178 bp, 13 predicted proteins | sample BioMet4_FD_20221 | JGI IMG/M metagenome (IMG submission 20221) | reverse complement strand
AGTACATACCTGTAGCGCCTACAAATGACGAGGCAAAGAAGCATAACAGCAATCTGCCCGGCAACGGCGGTGTTTTTAATGCGATAAATCTCCATTTGTATCACTACGCGGGCAACAATCCGGTGAGGTACACCGACCCTGATGGAAGAAAATATGGTGCTGCAGCGAAAAAGATAATTCTAGCAACAACTGAAATAGTTGGCGGTGTAGCTCTTGCAGGAGGAACTGGCGGTATAGGGGCTGCTGTAGGCGTTGGATTAATACTTGATGGAATAGGAAGAATGGGATTGGGATTCACAGATTTAGTTGCAAGTACAGTTGAAGCACAAGGGAAAACTCCTGCTATAAAAAGTGACGTCATTCCGTCGTCTGTATTGGGTGCTATTGGTGCCGTAATTGATAAAAAACAAGGTAAATGCTCATCGGATACAGGTAAAGTCGGTAAAAATCAACAACGAGGTGATAACATAAATGATACATTGACGTATGCTGCAAGTACCTTTTCGTATTTAAAAGAAGTGAAGTCCAATCCAACTCCGAAAGAGGCTTTAAAAAATGAAGCTTCTCATCTATATGATACAGCAGATTATTCATATTCAATGGGGAGACAGATCCAAAACAGTGATGAACAAAATAAGGAGTTACAAAGATGAAAATATCTTATGAGATAGTATTAGATAACTTGATACCATTGTTAGGTGGTTTATTTTGTGTCTTTTATTCAATTTTTTGTATTAAAAAACAAAAACATGTAAAAAAGAGTATAAAAAGATATGTAATAATATTGATTTGTGGAGTTGTGATGCTTCTTATGATGTTAATATCAGTTAGAAGTGAAACATAAATGTTTTGGTCCTTTACACAAACCTCAGCTTTTGCTGGTGCGACTGAAAAGGTAGACAGTTATAAAATAGAGAGACAAGTAATGGCGGCTGTATTTTACTATAAGAGATTGATTACCTGTTTGTTTACGGTGTAATGATTTTGTTTATTGTAAAGTACATTTTATAGAGAATCTGGAAAATTATGGTCTGTTTCGACGGCAATAGATTTAGGAAAAGAAGTGAACAAAGTTCAGAACTCAAAGGAATAAAATATTATGAATAGCATTAATAAAATTTATGTTTTTCTTTTATTTATAATTATTGGATTTTTAGTTTTGTATTGTCTTATTTTCTTTATAGAATTAATTTCTTTTCAAAACATGAAAATCTAACATTTGTCGTAATCTGTTCTATTTGTGCGATTGTTTACGGTATAATTATATATGTCTTAGTTAAAAGAAAATGATTCAGTTTTTAAGCAGTTTAAGTTCATCTGTAGATGTTGATGAAATATGAAAACGCTGAGATAAATGCCTATTTGTCTCAGTGTAGTGATTCGTATAGTATGTAAAAAGGAGGTTTGCTACAGGTAGCGTATGAGTTTTGGAGAGAATTGCGTAAGAAAAAAGAAGTCATATCCGCTGTATAGTCCATTCATTCTGACGGGAAGGGCAAAAAGGCAAAACCGTGCGATAAATCTCCATTTATATCACTACGCGGGCAACAACCCGGTGAGGTACACCGGACCCGGACGGGAGCTGCTCCGAGTCCGGCTCCTAATAATGGAGATGGAAAGAAACATGGAAATGATGAACACAATGATAAAATAGATCAAAAGGTAGAAGAATTGAAGAAAGACGGAACAAATCGTGATATTAGAAAAAATCAGCAACAAGTAGATGCTAATGGAAATAAAGTGGGAAATAACAGACCCGATGTACAATGGACTGATAAAGATGGTGTTCGGCATTATCAAGAATATGATCATAATCCTGCATCTTCATTAAAACATGCAGAAGAAATAATGAAAAATGATCCTAGTGGAATTGTGCATTTGGAAAACTTAGATTAAACTGGAGAAATTTAAAATGAAAGAACAATTTGCTGTTTTTTTTGATATTTCGGATCTGAGACAATTTGTTGATGAAGAATTGTTTTCTCAAAAGAATAGGGATAATAGATATGAGGTTAGAATTGTTGATAAGATTACAGAAGATTTATCTGTAAAGAAAAACTGTTTATATCACAAAGGATATACTTATAGACAGAAAGATTCTCATATTATCTTTAAGAATAATGAAATTGATGGTTGGATTAACTTAGTTCGAACTACTGCTTTTGAAAATAATTTAAGAGCTGCTTTTATATATTATGATAACGAATCCAAATATAAAGGTTATAAAATTTCCTATTTTTACGAAGGAAGCAATGAACGAATGATTTATTGTATTCAAGACGCAAGTTGGAAGTTTTTTTGTAAAGGTCAACAACAATGGTTTGAAGAAAAAGATACATATTCAGAGATAAGAACATCTGCAAAGTTTAATTTAGATAAACTAAAAAGATTTTGTTTCAACATGCGAATTAATATTGAAGAAACTGATTTTTTTAAGCCATGTTCAGAAATTTATTATTCAGCAAGAACCGTAAAATAATTAATTGATTATTACATGCATTCCCTTTAGCATGGGGAAGAAACCCGCTCTTTGAAATACCGTCCCGAAGTTACCTGCAACCGAAGCGTGATGGGGCCTCTGTGTACCACTTCTACAGGGCGAAATACACGGTGAAATTGCCATACAATAATGGAATATGTATATATTGCAGAAACAAAAATCAAGAGGATTGTAGCCATTTCGGCAGCATTCAGTCTGAACTAGAATTTCTGCAAATAATCTATATTTCAGATATGAAGTTTCAGTTTCATTTTCTCATTATTTGTATAAGTCAATAGAAACTTTCTGTCTGTATCATGAGTTTTGAGCCTTTTGCAAAAGAAAATATAATATTTATATTTTTGAAAAATTAAAGAAACATTCATTAATGTATGCGTTTTTGTCAACATACATAGAATGGTGATTCTGTTGCGACTCAACGAAATCAGAATACCCAGAAAGAGGAAGCGAATGAAGTTTCAAGTAGTATTAAGCAGGGTGCACAGGCTGCTGCTCCGAGTCCGGCTCCTAATAATAAAAACAGTAAACCAAGCAGAAATAAACCAGAAGAGCATGGAGAACCGGACAGTACAAAAGTCGAGAGAAATCCGGATGGATCTGTAAAAAGAGTTACGCAGTTTGATAAAAATGGAGATTTTATAAAAGAAATTCGTCCAAATGAAGACAACGGACATGGGGTGAAAGGACCGCAGGTAAAAGAATATGATTATAATACAAACCCAAAAACGGGGGAAACACACATTAATAGTTTCAAGTATAGAAAAGCAACTGATGCAGAAAAAGAATTATTGAATCAATAGGAGTGTAATATGAATTTGTTTGAATTAATTCCCGAATATCAAGAATGGAAAAGCGTAAACAGTAAATCACATTTTTTTTCTTATCTTACATCTGAAGTGAATATAACACAGTTGTTTATGGCGGCACAATTATTTTTCCCCGAAACAATAATTATTGATAACTGTCTATTCATAAAACAATCAAGAAACACTGTTTGTATGGAATCCCATTGGAAAAATGCAGAAACTGCGGCAGATCTTGAAAAGATTATAAACGATGTGTGTTTCGGAATTTTTTATATAATTAAATATGATAATGAAGACAAGATCGGTTGTGAATTAATACATATGTTAAAAGACAGCTGGGATATGACCTTTTTGAAAAGATATCCAGATAGAAAAATAGTCACAGAAATATATGAAGATGAGGAAGACGGATGGGGGATTACGGCATATCAGGAGGAAAATTTAAGCAAACCAAAACCTGCAAAAATGCCTGTGTTTTAATGCTTAGTAAAGGAGATTTACAAGGCAATGTATCTTGAATTGAAGCAGGCAGTGGAAAAATAAGAAAATCTGGTTTCAGAAGAATGTTTTCTGTAAGTAAGGAATGGAACAGAGCTGTAAGAGATAATTAATATCCAAAAGGAACAGGAAACTGCATTCAGTTATGACGGAGAAGATTCCATAAAGTTTTTTCTTGGAAAAAACCGTTTGTCTGCATAAAAACAAGATGCAAGACTTTCACTGTATGCGTCGGATAGTGAATATTTCCCTGACCGGAAAGAAACGGAAACCAGCAGACTGCGGATTGTCTTACTGCGATAAACCTCCATTTATATCACTATGCGGGGAACAATCCGGTGAGGTATACTGCCCGGACGGAAGGTTTGTACCTGCTATAGCACTTGCTGTAACTGCACCTGAATGGGGACTTATAGTATTGGAAGGTCTGGCAATAGCAAGTGCTGCGATTGAAGGAATTGTTACTGGTCAGGCTGTCAGAAGTAAGATAAATGAGGCGAGAGAAAATAAAGCAAAGCAGGCGAAGCAGAATCTAAAAGATAACGCACAGGCTGCTACTTCGAGTCCGGCTCCGCAGAATCAAGATGGTACTGTCCATGATGCTCATAACGGAAGTCCCAATCTTTCTAATGAAACAAAATAATGGTTGGAATACGGGAGAATAAAATATGGATATGACAAAGAGATATTTATTAGAGGAGATTATTTCTTTAGATCAAATGCATGATGAAAGAGTAGATGAAATATTTATAAAAGATGGACAATTATTTCTTTGCTTTAATGAACTCCATTTTGATCATAACGGCATGTACTTAAAAGCGAAACTTATTTTTTCTGGTTTTGAGGATATTCTGTGTGATTCATCTATTGATATATTTTCCATTGAAAGATGCAAAATAAGGGAAGGTAGGCGTTTATATATTGATGAATTTATTTCTTATGTGAAAAAAGAAAAGATAGAGCTGGAAGTTATTGATATTTTATATGGATATGGAAAAATATTGATAACAGGAGAGATTATCAATTCAGATGGAACTTATGGAGATAAATTTAATTTTTCTATTTTCTCTAAAGAAATTTTGTATAGTTTTAGTTAACCTAAGTTTTGTTCTTAAGTTCCAGTAAGGAAAAACGGAACTGAGATATACGTAATAATGGATATCATATGATGAGCTTCTGCGGGAGACGATAGAAAAATACGGATATCCTGCTATATTCAACAACGACCAGAGAAGCCAGTTTACATCCGATGTGTTCATCAACGTCCTGCTTGAATACGGGATAGAAATCAGCATACGTCGCTTTGCACGTTTGCATTTTAGGAATTTATTTACTCACCTTCCAGCACGATGTGCTGGAAAAGGCTGCTTGAAACAATGCACCGTAAACTGGCGGAAAAGTTGTATTGACAAAAGGGCGTGTTTTAGAGTATAGAATCATGATTATGAGAAAAATTGAAATATTTAGAAAAAAAGATGAATCGTATGTTAGATCTGTTACATTGAATGTTGATTTTGATGCTTTAGCAGTGAAGTATTCTTTTGAATTAAAGGATGATCCTAAATTATATTATGATTATGTAATTACAAAAGAAGATGTAAACTTTTTCAAAAAAATTATAGATATTGATTTTGATTTCGAAAAGTATGATTATTTTCTAACATGTATGGAATCGAATGATTAGACAGAGAAGCAAAAAAGAAAGCATACAAAAAGTAATAAAATTACAAATAATAATAAAGAATTACAGTCAACATACAGCAATAAATGCCTATTTGTCTCAGTGTAGTGTTTCGTATAGTATGTAAAAAGGAGGTTTGCTACAGGTAGCGTATGAGTTTTGGAGAGAATTGCGTAAGAAAAAAGGAAACATATCCGCTGTATAGTCCTTTCATTGTGACGGGAAGGACAAAAAGGCGAAACCGTGCGATAAATCTCCATTTGTACCACTACGCGGGCAACAATCCGGTGAAGTACACCGACCCGGACGGGTTATCAGGTGAGGCCGCTCAAGTTGTTCAACAAGCCCAGCAGTTTGGTCCTTATGCAGGACTTGCTCTTGTAGGGTTAATGGCAGTAGCTCTTGTTAGTTCTCCTGAAGTCAGGCAAGACGTTGGACAGGCTATTTGTGATACTGGTGTTGCCATAAAAAATAAGGGACCATTAAAACGAGCAATACAGTCTTCTATCAGAGAAAGTGTACAATATGATATTTTACCTATAAATATTGATTGGACTCCTGCTGTTGATAAGAAGGAAGCATTTTTAGATGAATATATGAGAATTCAAGATAACGGAGGTCCTGCTTCTCAATATTCAGATGCGCCTTCTTATAATTATAATTTAATACAGAGCCCTGGAGAAAAAATATATAAAACAGAACATAACGGGCAAACTTATCCAAGGTCAATTCCTCAGAATGGAGCAGAATAAATGTATAAGCCAAAAATAGATAATAAAGAAATAGAAAAAGGATTTATACTGACAGAAGAATCTAAAAATTCTTTTTCTTGCAATTGTATTAACTGGAATAATTGCATCCTTGATGAATTAAAAAATATACAACCTCGAAAACTGTGTTTTGAACAATCTTGTCAAATCGTTGATTTTAACTTTTTGAATGATTTTCCTCGTGTAGAGGAGATAAATATAAGTTTAGAGCATCAAAAAATAAATATTGAACCTTTTAATTCATTAAAGTCTCTTAAAAAATTGGGAGTGCCTGCATTTACCGGAATTTTTTCAAATCCTAGTGTTTCAAGTTTTTCATATTCTTGGGAGAATGACTGCAAATTTTCAATGGATTTAGAAAATTTAAATGAGATTTCAATTTATCATTGTAATCAGTTTCAAACTTGTTTGTCTGAAATAAGGAAACTTCAAAAGGTACATAAACTAGTTTTATTTCATAGTAATTTAGATGTGATTGATAATTTTTCAAAATTTGAAAATGTTTCTGAAATTTCTTTTCAGTTTTGTAAGATTTCTTCACTATCACGAGTGGTGAAAATTTTTCCAAACTGCAAATCTTTGGTATTAGAAAATACAAAAGGTTTTGATGATTATTTTGGCTTGAAACAATTAAGAGACCTGGAAAATTTAGAAATTATATCTTCATCAATTTTGAAAGATTTGTCTTTTGTAAGTGAAATTCACTCTTTGAAGAAGTTAAAAGTTATATCAACAAAGATTGAAAATGTTTCGGAGAAGGATATTCAAACAATTAATAATGTTATTTTTTATTTGACTGGAAAAGATAAAATTAGGAAAAAATGGTGAAACTGGTGTTAGAGTTCATATCGATAAAGAAGGGAATATTCATGGTTATCCAGTAGATCCCCAACAATATTTGGATGGAAAATAGTATGATTAAAACTCCTATAGGTGAAATAATTTTAAATATTAATGAAAAGAAAAAACAATATGTCGCGAAAGAATTACATCCTTCTTTTAGAAAATTTAAGGTAGACAAAAGATATCAGATCGAACTTGAGATAGATAAATTAAGAAAAAATTCAACGGTAGAATTATATATTAATACTGATATATTAATATCAGAAGAACATGATTCTGATGAAGGCTTATTCTTAAGTATTTATAAATATAAAAAATTTACAATAGGGATAGGTGTAGATGGTGATATAAAAGAAATTACATATTTATATAAAAAAAATGGTATCAGATTAATTATAAATAAATGTGTGATCAAGAAAATTAAATTCAATATTTCGTGGTGTACTACAAATTCAGAAAATTCATATCTGAGCGTTTGGTACGGAGTTGATACAAACTATGATGTTGAATTTGTATAGAAATAGGGTGAGAATCAACTGCGATAAATGCCTATTTGTCTCAGTGTAGTGTTTCGTATAGTATGTAAAAAGGAGGTTTGCTACAGGTAGCGTATGAGTTTTGGAGAGAATTGCGTAAGAAAAAAGGAAACATATCCGCTGTATAGTCCTTTCATTGTGACGGGAAGGACAAAAAGGCGAAACCGTGCGATAAATCTCCATTTGTACCACTACGCGGGCAACAATCCGGTGAAGTACACCGACCCGGACGGGTTATCAGGTGAGGCCGCTCAAGTTGTTCAACAAGCCCAGCAGTTTGGTCCTTATGCAGGACTTGCTCTTGTAGGGTTAATGGCAGTAGCTCTTGTTAGTTCTCCTGAAGTCAGGCAAGACGTTGGACAGGCTATTTGTGATACTGGTGTTGCCATAAAAAATAAGGGACCATTAAAACGAGCAATACAGTCTTCTATCAGAGAAAGTGTACAATATGATATTTTACCTATAAATATTGATTGGACTCCTGCTGTTGATAAGAAGGAAGCATTTTTAGATGAATATATGAGAATTCAAGATAACGGAGGTCCTGCTTCTCAATATTCAGATGCGCCTTCTTATAATTATAATTTAATACAGAGCCCTGGAGAAAAAATATATAAAACAGAACATAACGGGCAAACTTATCCAAGGTCAATTCCTCAGAATGGAGCAGAATAAATGTATAAGCCAAAAATAGATAATAAAGAAATAGAAAAAGGATTTATACTGACAGAAGAATCTAAAAATTCTTTTTCTTGCAATTGTATTAACTGGAATAATTGCATCCTTGATGAATTAAAAAATATACAACCTCGAAAACTGTGTTTTGAACAATCTTGTCAAATCGTTGATTTTAACTTTTTGAATGATTTTCCTCGTGTAGAGGAGATAAATATAAGTTTAGAGCATCAAAAAATAAATATTGAACCTTTTAATTCATTAAAGTCTCTTAAAAAATTGGGAGTGCCTGCATTTACCGGAATTTTTTCAAATCCTAGTGTTTCAAGTTTTTCATATTCTTGGGAGAATGACTGCAAATTTTCAATGGATTTAGAAAATTTAAATGAGATTTCAATTTATCATTGTAATCAGTTTCAAACTTGTTTGTCTGAAATAAGGAAACTTCAAAAGGTACATAAACTAGTTTTATTTCATAGTAATTTAGATGTGATTGATAATTTTTCAAAATTTGAAAATGTTTCTGAAATTTCTTTTCAGTTTTGTAAGATTTCTTCACTATCACGAGTGGTGAAAATTTTTCCAAACTGCAAATCTTTGGTATTAGAAAATACAAAAGGTTTTGATGATTATTTTGGCTTGAAACAATTAAGAGACCTGGAAAATTTAGAAATTATATCTTCATCAATTTTGAAAGATTTGTCTTTTGTAAGTGAAATTCACTCTTTGAAGAAGTTAAAAGTTATATCAACAAAGATTGAAAATGTTTCGGAGAAGGATATTCAAACAATTAATAATGTTATTTTTTATTTGACTGGAAAAGATAAAATTAGGAAAAAATGGTGAAACTGGTGTTAGAGTTCATATCGATAAAGAAGGGAATATTCATGGTTATCCAGTAGATCCCCAACAATATTTGGATGGAAAATAGTATGATTAAAACTCCTATAGGTGAAATAATTTTAAATATTAATGAAAAGAAAAAACAATATGTCGCGAAAGAATTACATCCTTCTTTTAGAAAATTTAAGGTAGACAAAAGATATCAGATCGAACTTGAGATAGATAAATTAAGAAAAAATTCAACGGTAGAATTATATATTAATACTGATATATTAATATCAGAAGAACATGATTCTGATGAAGGCTTATTCTTAAGTATTTATAAATATAAAAAATTTACAATAGGGATAGGTGTAGATGGTGATATAAAAGAAATTACATATTTATATAAAAAAAATGGTATCAGATTAATTATAAATAAATGTGTGATCAAGAAAATTAAATTCAATATTTCGTGGTGTACTACAAATTCAGAAAATTCATATCTGAGCGTTTGGTACGGAGTTGATACAAACTATGATGTTGAATTTGTATAGAAATAGGGTGAGAATCAACTGCGATAAATGCCTATTTGTCTCAGTGTAGTGTTTCGTATAGTATGTAAAAAGGAGGTTTGCTACAGGTAGCGTATGAGTTTTGGAGAGAATTGCGTAAGAAAAAAGGAAACATATCCGCTGTATAGTCCTTTCATTGTGACGGGAAGGACAAAAAGGCGAAACCGTGCGATAAATCTCCATTTGTACCACTACGCGGGCAACAATCCGGTGAAGTACACCGACCCGGACGGGTTATCAGGTGAGGCCGCTCAAGTTGTTCAACAAGCCCAGCAGTTTGGTCCTTATGCAGGACTTGCTCTTGTAGGGTTAATGGCAGTAGCTCTTGTTAGTTCTCCTGAAGTCAGGCAAGACGTTGGACAGGCTATTTGTGATACTGGTGTTGCCATAAAAAATAAGGGACCATTAAAACGAGCAATACAGTCTTCTATCAGAGAAAGTGTACAATATGATATTTTACCTATAAATATTGATTGGACTCCTGCTGTTGATAAGAAGGAAGCATTTTTAGATGAATATATGAGAATTCAAGATAACGGAGGTCCTGCTTCTCAATATTCAGATGCGCCTTCTTATAATTATAATTTAATACAGAGCCCTGGAGAAAAAATATATAAAACAGAACATAACGGGCAAACTTATCCAAGGTCAATTCCTCAGAATGGAGCAGAATAAATGTATAAGCCAAAAATAGATAATAAAGAAATAGAAAAAGGATTTATACTGACAGAAGAATCTAAAAATTCTTTTTCTTGCAATTGTATTAACTGGAATAATTGCATCCTTGATGAATTAAAAAATATACAACCTCGAAAACTGTGTTTTGAACAATCTTGTCAAATCGTTGATTTTAACTTTTTGAATGATTTTCCTCGTGTAGAGGAGATAAATATAAGTTTAGAGCATCAAAAAATAAATATTGAACCTTTTAATTCATTAAAGTCTCTTAAAAAATTGGGAGTGCCTGCATTTACCGGAATTTTTTCAAATCCTAGTGTTTCAAGTTTTTCATATTCTTGGGAGAATGACTGCAAATTTTCAATGGATTTAGAAAATTTAAATGAGATTTCAATTTATCATTGTAATCAGTTTCAAACTTGTTTGTCTGAAATAAGGAAACTTCAAAAGGTACATAAACTAGTTTTATTTCATAGTAATTTAGATGTGATTGATAATTTTTCAAAATTTGAAAATGTTTCTGAAATTTCTTTTCAGTTTTGTAAGATTTCTTCACTATCACGAGTGGTGAAAATTTTTCCAAACTGCAAATCTTTGGTATTAGAAAATACAAAAGGTTTTGATGATTATTTTGGCTTGAAACAATTAAGAGACCTGGAAAATTTAGAAATTATATCTTCATCAATTTTGAAAGATTTGTCTTTTGTAAGTGAAATTCACTCTTTGAAGAAGTTAAAAGTTATATCAACAAAGATTGAAAATGTTTCGGAGAAGGATATTCAAACAATTAATAATGTTATTTTTTATTTGACTGGAAAAGATAAAATTAGGAAAAAATGGTGAAACTGGTGTTAGAGTTCATATCGATAAAGAAGGGAATATTCATGGTTATCCAGTAGATCCCCAACAATATTTGGATGGAAAATAGTATGATTAAAACTCCTATAGGTGAAATAATTTTAAATATTAATGAAAAGAAAAAACAATATGTCGCGAAAGAATTACATCCTTCTTTTAGAAAATTTAAGGTAGACAAAAGATATCAGATCGAACTTGAGATAGATAAATTAAGAAAAAATTCAACGGTAGAATTATATATTAATACTGATATATTAATATCAGAAGAACATGATTCTGATGAAGGCTTATTCTTAAGTATTTATAAATATAAAAAATTTACAATAGGGATAGGTGTAGATGGTGATATAAAAGAAATTACATATTTATATAAAAAAAATGGTATCAGATTAATTATAAATAAATGTGTGATCAAGAAAATTAAATTCAATATTTCGTGGTGTACTACAAATTCAGAAAATTCATATCTGAGCGTTTGGTACGGAGTTGATACAAACTATGATGTTGAATTTGTATAGAAATAGGGTGAGAATCAACTGCGATAAATGCCTATTTGTCTCAGTGTAGTGTTTCGTATAGTATGTAAAAAGGAGGTTTGCTACAGGTAGCGTATGAGTTTTGGAGAGAATTGCGTAAGAAAAAAGGAGTAATATCCGTTGTATAGTAATTTTGTTCTGAAGTGAATACCGAATAGGCGAAAACGTGCGATAAATCTCCATTTGTACCACTACGCGGGCAACAATCCGGTGAAGTACACTGACCCGGACGGAAGGGACGATGACATTGTTATAAAAAGCTACGTTCCTCCAGAACAAAAGACTAGGGTTGATTCTGCATCTGGAAGTCTAATTCCTTCTGCAAATTATAAAAAAAATACAGCTAATCAAAATAAAGAACAGAAAGCTGTTTGGGGCGAAGCTACCTTTACTGATGGGAAAGGGGAAAATTCTTGTTACATGAGAGCAGGTTTATACAGCTTATCTTCAGAACTTAACGATTCTAAAAAAAATAATCATATATATGCTCAAGGACAATTAGATTTACTTAATGCAGATTTTGCTAGTGGTGTATCAGACGGTGGAGGCGGAGTTTCTTTTAGTGTTAATGGAGCTGCCGTATCTGGAAAGATAGGTTTTCAGACCAAAACTTCAGAACGTGATATCAAAATTACATTGGGAGGAAGTGCCGGTGCACAGATAGGGGGAGCGTTTAAATTGGATTTCAAAGAAGGGAGTTTCATATTTGATATAGCTTTTATATTTGGCGGTCGAATTGAAGCTAACTGGGGGAAAAGAGATGAAAAATAAAGTTTTAATAATGTTTATTCCAATTTTAGTTATTAATAGTTTTTTGGCTTTTTTACTATTCAAGTTTAATCAAAATGAAATTGAATTAAAAACGGTCATAATTCTTTTAGTAGGATCATACGTCGTTTATGGCATTTTAAATTTGTATTTGACTTTTTTAGATAAAACAAATCAAAAAAGTAATTTTGCATTAACCTGTGGGGCAGGTTCTGTAGTTTGTATTTTATCATTTATAATTCTTCTATTCAATTTAAAAAATGATAAAATTTTATTTTTTCCAATGATGTATGTATTTTCAATGTTATGTACATTCATCAACTGGATAATTTATGATAAAAAATATAAAAAGTGATTTTTTGTCTTAGCACAAATAGGAACTTGTAAAGCTTAGTCGTAACATGAAAAAAACAAATAAACTAATAAGATATATAATGTAAAGCGAGGTGTAGCTTATGGCAGAGGAAAGAAAAACCACAAGAAGGAAACGGCGGGAGAATTAACATGCTTTGTCACAAAGCTGAATAATGGAAGCGAGTACCAGTGGATAGAATACACGCCGTACGGAGAGACGTGGGTTGAGAAGAAAGGCGACGGGAACTACGGCACACAGTATCTGCCGTATACATTCA
>JGI20225J20221_1000396_pt1 | contig 13182 bp, 12 predicted proteins | sample BioMet4_FD_20221 | JGI IMG/M metagenome (IMG submission 20221) | reverse complement strand
CAATTATTTCAAACCGGTTGAAGGATTTTAGTTCAGAAAAATTTGAAATTACGATCATTCCCGAAAAGAACCAAATTCAGGTAACATTAATGAATGAACAGGACTTAAAAACCATAGAAAACCTTATAATTCAAAAGGGAACATTGGCATTTTATGAAACCTACAATCATAAAAGTTTAGCTGAACTTTTAAAAGGTAATGATCACCTATTTTCATTGTTTACTACAGTTACTGCCAATAAATCATCGGCAGAAATCGGATGCACTTCCTCCGTGAAAGTTGAAAAAATCAATGATTATTTAAACACTCTTGGGCTTGATCGAAAATGTAAATTTGCATGGAGTCAACATTTTGATGGTTCTGAGGTATGCCTCTATGCACTTAAAACAAATGGCGGCAACGCTGCATTACTATCAGGCGCAGATATTGAAAGTGTTACATCGAATCAGGATAAAACATCGAAAAATAATGAGATAGATATCCGGTTTAAAAAATCATCGGTAAAATTATGGGCTAAGGCAACAAAGCGCAATATTAATAATGCAATAGCAATTGTGTTAGATAATAATGTGATTTCCGCCCCCATTGTTTGTTCCGAAATAAATGGAGGACATAGTACAATCACAGGAAATTATACTCAGGCTGAAGTAAGATACATTGCAGCAATTGGGAATAATGGAGAACTGCCTTTACATTTTAAAATCTTAAAATAAACTGAATTAAAAAGGAAACCCGACAGGTTTGGAAAACCTGTCGGGTTTACACATCCCAATAATAAAATATTTACAACAATTAGTTTAGATAATTAAAATAAATGTAATTTAGTGGTCGTAAAATTATTTAAAATAATAGCCGCCTGAGTTTGCATAAACATAATTATATTCAGGCAAAAATTCCGAATATTAATTCAAAAAACCTGAATGCAAAGCTATCAGTTTATAAAATATAATGGCGAAACAAAACCTGAACATTTAGTTAAGTATGCCCAAACCGGGGCCGTTTTATGTTTTGATTTTGAAGATAGTATTGCCGATTGGATAAACCCTTTAAACAATCCCGAACGTAAACAACAATATAGAAATTGGTTTAAACATATTTGCAATACAATAATTCCTCAGCTAAACACANTAAAAATTGGCATACGGATCAATAATANGATCCCGGAATTAAAAAAGGACTTATGTGCCCTATCAACGCTCAGGATACATTCNATAATAATACCAAAAGTTGAAACGCCGAATCAAATTGAGATTACCGAACAATTATTATCTGATCACAAGGTATTTTTCGAAGAACTTATACCAATAATTGAAACACCCAAAGGAATTTCAAATTTATCGGAAATCATTGATTCGGGTTCACATAAAATTACCAAAGTTGGTTTTGGCCATTGCGACTATAATTTGTGCATCAATACTTTTCCATTTTTCCATCAAAANAGCAAAGAATACTGGAAATGGATATCAAAAATAAGCGATATCCTGATTCCTAAAAATATAAGCCTGATTAATTCAGCATACTTAGCCTTAGCCGATGATTCTTTTTTCAATTCAATGCTAAACCATTTATATACGCTGTTTGGCGAAAATGCAGGACAATTTACATTAACAAGCAAACAATCCGTTCTCTGTAAAACATTCGATTATCGCAATAATAAAATTCCATTTTATCAATTATTTGACGAAAGACTTGATTTGGGCATAAAAAAACAGTATGCAGCAGAATTGATAACTAAATTTGAAACTGAAAATAATAACAATGGTTTTACGGTATCAAAAACCGACAAAACGTTGATTTCGCCACACGAATATATTGCCGCAAAATCTCATTATAACAATAAACGGACTGCAACTATTAATTTTACGTTTGTCGGAGGATGTTTCCCTGTTCAACATAATATTGTGTTTGAAGATTTATTTCATCAAAAATTAAAGAGAAGCGTTGAGGATTCCTTTAATGTTAATTTTAATGTAAACATCATTCGTTACGAACGGATAAATACCTGCCTTTCCAAAATAATTGCTTATCATCAAACAAATCCTGTCGACATACTCGTTCTTCACATCCGTCCGGAACCATTTCTCCGATTGGTAAAGTTCTTTTATAAGTATCTGAATAATGACGGAAAACTGAAATATTCGCTCAATATCCCCCTGCTTAAGCTCATCAATCCCGAAAAATATGATATACTGATGTTAGGACGACGATTTAATTATCCTTTTAAACCCGACAATTCAGCAATGCATAAGATTAATGTTGACCTGAATTATAAAACAGGAAAAATTTTGGGTAATGTAAAATATGCCGTCGATAAATATTATAAATTTATTTTAGACGTGGCAAATTATTGNCAGGACCGGAATATTAAATTAGTACTGTTAGGACCGGCATTACGTACAAATACTTCTTATGAACCTGTCCTTTGCCGGAGATTAAATGATACACTGAAGAATAAGCTAAAAAACAAAGCCATTANTTTTGTTGATGGACTTGATGGATGTTCCGGAAATCATGAACCACTTTTTCAGGATAATGGAATTCATGCTACGGAACATTATCATCAATTGATTGCAGAAAGATTATCTAACGAACTGAATAAAGAGATAGAAAACGCAGCTAAACCCGGCACAAACACAACCCGGCAGAACTAAATGAAAAAAAATACATCCCCGCAATAAAATATTTATAGGAATTAATTTGGAGAATTAAAATATTTGTAATTTAGGCGACGAAAATAGTTTAGGAAAAAGTAAATGATTGAGAAATAAACGCAATTGTGGTTATACAATCGTTACCGCCAATATTGAAAAAATGAGGACAGTTATCTGCATAATATTAATTTTCTGGACTGGAATTTTAAAAGGACAATATCCTTTTGAAAAATATCCTGCCATAAAATATAAAGCGTATAATGACTGGAAAATAAATGACAGGTCTGAAGAACCAGATAAAGACGTTCAAAATACAATAGTTCTTCCCAGGTTCTTTGACAATTCAGACTCCCTAACAATTAAGTTAACTTCTTTTGCAGACCATTTTTGGGACAATTCAACCTTTCAGATTTATCGAAATAAAATTGAGATAAGTAAAACAATTGAGAATATGGCTTTTAATCCAGCAGGACTGGACACCGTTAGAGTTACTGATTTTAATGGTGATGGATTGAAAGATATAAAAATAGTTGTGGCATATATGGGAAACGGAACTGCTTCTCTAAATGCTAAAGTATACTATCTTTTTCAGCGCATTAACCAGACATTTAACATTATTTCATTTGATGATAAAATGGGACCGAATCAAAAGGAGCGAGATTTTGATGGAGATGGAAATTATGAAATTATGACAATGAATCTTTTAGGTTATGAAAATCACAGTTACTGGTTGTTCAATCTGTTTGATTACAATGGGAATGAGCTTGTAAATGTAAATAATAAAGACAATTACCCGATAATGATACAATTTCTATATCGTGAGAACTTTGAGATAACAAACAAAATTAGTCGAGAAAAAATGAAAGATTTTAAATTAAATCTACCTGACGACTATGAAAGAAAATAAAATACTGGCGGTAACATTTTGTAAATTGCATTGCGGTGCCGGTGCAGCTTGCCGCCTCGGATTCCCGCATGATTGTCATCGTCCTCGCGGACGGACAATCACCCGCAATCCGCAACGACAACTTACAATTTTCCGTTGTCAAAAATGGTAAAAAAATACACAGCAATATGACAAAAGCAATTTTGATAATTATTCTGATTTTTACTATGGCGATTAATATATTTGGACAACAATGTGATTCGTGTAAAAAGGAATTTGATAAACTTTTGATTATTAAGGAAAATTCGAAAGTTAGTCAAACTGATTTGGAGAAGAGTTGGCAGATAACTAAAAAACTCTATACACTCAAATACACCGATTACATTGACAGCGTTGCAAATGGAACTTCATATGTGTCCCATAGTTTGACAAAAATATTTTCAGATATTTGTATAAAGACTGGCGGTGAATTGGGCGTTGATTATTACTTTAATTATTTGACCCTAACTAAAGGTTCAGCAGAAGAAGAACGCTCTTTTGCACTTGAGAGATTATTTGTAAAATACCCAGAGATTGTATTTAATAAAATCGGTACAGACAATGATTTACTTAACGATTTGACTTGGGGTTTTCTAAATAACAGATATTATGGGGCTATAAATCCTTTAGAAACCGAAGATTATACTGCTATGACAGTATATGAGAATGGACCAAAACCAATTTTAAATAAGGACAATTGTAAATCAATATTTTTTGAGACAAATCCTTCAATGAAAACAAAATATAGCGATTATAAATATCAAATAGATTATATTATTAATTCAGCGATTGAAAATTTAAAGGAAAATGAATAAACCACTTTTGCTAACACACAATATAGCCAATAAGGGTTTCAGAGGTATAGGAAGTTCATTACCCGCATTATTGTTTTGTTTCGGTTGATAGGTTTGCAGCTCCGAAATCCGTTATGTTTCATACCCACGAACATTGGCAACCATTAAAAAAAGACAACAACATGAGATATATTAAGCAGATTTTGATTTTGACTTTATTGATTTTTACATTCCATAATTCATTTTCGCAGGATGAAAAGAAATATAGAAGTAAAGAAGAGGATACCTATTATGATAGCCTTAATAAAACATTGGAATATAAGGATTTTGTACCTGTGAGTATTGAGATAGCAAAGAAGAATTCTTATGATTATGTAAAAATTGTTAAGGTAAATAACCCCTCAATTTATAATCCCCACCAAATATTCTCTGCATATTGGGATTCAATTGTGCAATCACAAAAAAAAGAAGACATGAAGGATTTCAAAAAGTTTGATTCAATAATGCAGATAATACAGAATGAGAAGATAGGTATAATACCTAAAATGTCAGTTATAAAGCAAGAAAAGATTGGTAATAATTGGGCAATAGTTTATTTTGATTCAACGTATGATGATTTCATCTATGGCGGATGGGGTTATTGGATTGCCCTATCTTATGATAATGGTAAAACATGGAAACAATACTATACAGGTCTTACTGAGAATTGCTATTATTTTTTTAAACGTAATTCTAATATTCCATTATGGAAGGATTCTGTAACACTCCAGATTGAAAGTACAATTGTCAGACAAACCTCAGAGGTAATGCATCCCATTCCTGCTACATTTGAAACAATTCAAGATAGTATAGCAGTTCAATTAGATATTCGCAAAATTATTCAAGACTCTGACAACGATGGATTAACTGACATTGTAGAAAACAAAATGATGCTCAACCCAAATAATCCTGATACAGACGGTGATGGAATTAAAGACAGTGAGGATAAGAATCCGAGATTTAAAAGTACAAGAACAGAAAAGTCTATAATTTATGAGACATTGATTGAGAATTTTCGGCCAAATAAAAAGGGAGTAATGGAAATAGACCTGACCAATCCTCCAACTTATGAAAAAAGTAAAATTGATTCTTTGTATGGGGATTTTGAATCTGTTAATTTATTTGTCACAGATGATAAGGATTTACAAGGATTAAATCTTCATAATGAAACGATGATAATTATGTCAACAAAGGAATATGAGGATTATAAATTAAGATATCCATCTCATTTTATCGAAAGCAGTTATACACAAATGTTTAAATGTGATAAAAAGAAGGATACGTATAAAATTCAGACTCATCATTTGACAGGTGGCTCGACTTATGTTATTAAAAAGACTGGAAAAGGCTGGAAAATTTTTATATTATCAGGTTGGATTTCCTGATTAGATGAATAATGATTAACAGTTGCCAACACGGCATATAAGTAATGGAGGGCTTTGAGGGTTACCAAGTGCAGTACTTCTATGTAAGGTTCTGCCTCGGTTGACAAGGACTCGCTAACCGGCAGAACTAAATGAAAGAAAATACATCTCCGCAATAAAATATTTATAGGAATTAGTTTGGAGAATTAAAATATTTGTAATTTAGGCGACGAAAATAGTTTAGGGAAAAGTAAATAATTGAGAAATAAACGCAATTGGGGTCATACAATTGTTATACATAACCTTAAAAAACAGTACTATGAACAAAAATTTCAGAAAAATTCCGACAGTAATCTTTGAGAAAATTCAAAACATTGATGGTGATTTCATCATTGGTTCGGTTATTAATCTTTCAAAAGAGGATTTTGAGAATTCTTTCTACTCTGATTTTAATATCAGAATAAGTAATGGACAATTATTGTATGAAAATGAGATTGTTCCTAGTACGAGAAAAGGTATTTATAGTAGAAAGAATATAAATGGTTATAAGATAAAATATCCAGAGAGGCCTCATGTATCAAAGACCTATTATGCTGGTGAGAGACCTGTATTTGGGGACTACTCAAGAGGAACGTTTTCTCTGTACATCACAAGAATGGTTATAGATTATGATAATATTCCGCCAAGAGAAATATCATTGATTTTAGAGTTACTAGAACAGAAAGTTATTAATGACAAAGACCAATATATTTTTAAAGTTTCGACAAGTCAAGTCTTATCTCATAATATGCCCAATTTTCAAAATGAATTATTTTTCAATTTAAATCTATTACAAGAGAATGTAGGTACTGTAGATGTTTTTAGTACAGCATCCATAAGGGAAGAATTCCTAAACTCATTACAATTAAATTGGGAAATATTTCCTCCTGGAGAAAGAGATGAAGATTTACAAAGAATTACACAGGGCTTGCGCGGTTTGAATCACCAAAGGCTGGACGAGATTAATGATAGATATTGTTTTTTACGCGACGAGAATCCAATAACTATCATTTTAGGAAGAAGTGGTATGCTTAGATATTTTGGTGCAAAATTCTCTGATAATTTAGTTGTTTTTGAAAACACGAGTTATGGTAATGCAATCTATATTTTGTTTGAAAATTGGAAAGAATTGAGTCAACTAAGTAGACTGGAAATTCAAAACAGGCCCCCAAATCAATATATAAGAATTTCTCATTGGGGTGATTGGAAGACAAAAGTAAAAGCAATTATTAAAGCCAAAAGATAAAAGGCTATGCATAACAAAAACTATATGTCAATTGGGGTTTCGGCGCGGACAACATAGTTCGCAGCCCGCAACAATGGCATCGGGATTCGACAGGAAAGCAACCTGCAGCCGGCAACTACATATAATTCTGTCCGTTATGCCTCATTTTAAAAAGAAAAGACTGTAGTAGCAATAAAAGACAAAATCATGGAAATAAAATTCCTTAAAGCCGGAACTGGTGATTCAATTTTAGTTCAACATAAAAGCCATAATATCATCATTGATGGAGGAAACGATAGTAAATACCTTATTTCAGAAGTTGATAAAATATTCTTGGACAGGCAGTCTATCGATTTATTGGTTATTACTCATCACGATGATGACCATATAAAAGGCATAATTGATTTATTGAACCATATTAATGAAAACGGATATAATAAGGACTTAAGTTTCATAAAGAAGGTAATATTTAATTCACCTAGAAAAGTTTTGGGAAAATTGCCAGAGAATAATGCAAATCAGTTATCATACAAACAAGCTTATGACGTTGAAGAATTATTAACAAGGACTCAAGCAGATTGGACGAAATATACAGACAAAAGTGAATCATTAAATTTTGACGATTTGGTAATAAATATTTTATCTCCAACAGCTGAGGACTTGGAAAAATACAGCATTCAAAAAGGTGCATATTTGACAGGTGACTTTAAATGTGATTGGAATTCTCCGATGGATAAGCTCGAAAGATATATAGATGATAGCAGTATTGATAAATCAATATCAAATAAAAGCAGTATTGTCATAAAACTCCAAACAGAAAATAAAGCTATTTTATTAACTGGTGATACAACTCCTGATAGGTTAGAATCAGTTTTGACAAAACTAACGAATGAAAATGATGGAAATCCTGTGAAGTTTGATATCGTAAAACTACCGCATCATGGCAGCTATCGCAGTATAACAAAACTTATAATTGAGAAGATTAAATGCAATACTTTTATTGTTAGCACAAATAGTAAAAAACATTTCCTTCCAAATAAACGGGCATTGCTTAAGATTTTGAAATATACTGATAGAACCGACAGACAGCCTATAAATTTCGTTTTTAATTATGAAGAAACCATAAACAACCTTGAGATAACTAATAAGGAGAAAAAAGATTACAACTTCATATTAACACCAAATAATAAAGCTTATGGCATTAGTTACTGACAATCTAAAAAAATGTGGTGTTAAAATAACTGCTTATGTAAGTGGCGTAAGAAGTTTTGGTTCCGGCATTGTATATGAAACACCAAATTACTGCGACTATAATTATGTTTTGACAGCTAAACATATTTTGCAAGAAGACTCATTAACTGAATATTCTAAAGACAAAATATCATACCTAACTATTTATTACAGTGAAAAGGATAAATTAAATGTATTACAATCTATAAAGAAAAGTGACTTAGAAAAAAGATTGATAATCTTCGATGATGATTTTGTAATTATCGTTATTGACAAAAATCCAAATGTGAATTTTCGTCAAATTCTTGTATCTGATAAACTAAAGGATGAAGAGACGAAATTCTTTTCTTGGGCAACTTTTTCTGCGAACGAAAATGAATTCCATCTTTTCAATTTTGAAAGAAATGATAGTGAGTTAAAAAGAGTAAAACTAATTGGTGCCCCATCTCTGGACGCTTTGCCAGGAATGTCAGGAGCCGGAGTTTTCATTGAAGGTAGAAACATTCTTTATGGAATAATTAGTAGATACCCAAATGAAAATTTTGAGTTAGAAACTGTAGATTGCGTTCAGATTTCCTTTGAGTCAATTAATGCTAGACTTAAAGTATTAAATAGAATTCAATTAGATACGGAATCTTCAAATACTAAAAAGGAAATAAATAATTCAGTAATTGATATACATCAGGCAACGATTAATGATGTTTGCCTTGATTTGGAGTTGGCAAGACTAAGACTTAAAACAGACATTATTGATGATTGGTTTCACGACCCACTAAAGTATATTGATTTATTGAATCAAGAATATCTATTCAAACAGTTTGAAAATTATTTTGATAACAATATTTACAAAGCGGCAACTGCAGAACACTTCTATGTGCCTAAAAAGCAGTACACATTAAGACAAGCGTTAATTTCACCATTTATTGACCGAATAATGTATATAGCTGTTGTTGGGGTCCTTGCTGAGAAACTTGATGACGCTATGATTCCTTCGGTATTTTCTGCCAGATATAACAAATTTTCTAAAAACCAATTAATTATAAATGGAGTAGAGCAATGGAAAAAAATGCAGTATGCCTTATATGAAAAAGTTTACTCAAAACATAGTCAAGGTCATTTTATTTACAACTGTATTATTGAGATAGATTTATTGAATTTTTACGACAATATCAATAAGAAATTTTTAATCGGGAAAATTGAACGAGTATGCGAAACAAATAATGAGAAAAATGCTTGTAAGCTTCTTGAAGAAATATTAATTAATCTTTCTACTAAGGATTCAGGGTTACCTCAAAACAGTGATGCATCATCATTACTTGCAACATTTTATCTAAATCAGGTAGATGTATATATGCAAAATAGTTCATTTGCATATTACAGATTTATGGATGATATAAGAATTTTTTGCAAAGATAAATATGAAGCAAGACGAATCTTACAAGACTTTGAATATGAACTGAGACGTTGCCATTTATCCGTAAATTCACAAAAGACAAAAATTAAATCCATACTTGATAATCCGGATGATGTAAAAGACAAAGAAACTCAAATATATAGAAGCGATTTTGATAATCTTTTCGATTTACAACTAAACAAAATATCTAGATTACGTAAATCCAGTAACTACGCATATTTGAATGAAGCTTTTCACCAAAGTATTAAATTATTGGAAGATAATATTGAGGAGGATACAAATAACTCGGAAGATTCTGCTAGAAAACTAAATTACGCTTTAAATACCATTGAACTTTTAGGCAAAAAAAATATAAATCTATACAGTATTAATTCTGATTTTGAAAAACTCTTATTAATCGCGATTAAGAGTTTGTTTGATAAGCCGTGGATGACGACGCAAGTTTGCAAAGTTTTGAATTTGATTGAATCAGATATAATTAGACTTAGATATTTGCCTTATTTCCAGCAAATTCTTGTTGAGGATAAGTATAATACCTATGCTTTCCAAACCTATCAAATATGGCTTTTGCTAGCTAAACACAAAGCGAAATCGGATGATTTAATCAGATACGCTGTAAAGCAAATTGAAAAGAATGATGAAACCAACAGAGCAGTAATTGCAGCAATGACTATTTATGTTTGTTCTGTGGATGAAAATTATATTCGGGTAATTCTCCGAAAATTTGGTGAGGGATTTACCCATCGTTATTTTCAAAATAGAATCGCACTAATATCATTAAGAAAATTTGAGCCCTCTCTTATAGATGATAAGAAAATCGATAATTCTTTGAAAAAGGCACATCAATTTACAAATAAGTTTAAAACAAAAGATTTGGTCTACATACAAGGATTTGACGAGTCAGATGATGATGAATTGATAGAGCAATTATATTCTATTTAGCATGAAAAAATTTGTTGTAGCTTTTATTGAATCAGAATGGTATTCTATGAATATTGAAGATTCTAATGACTTCGTAAAAACGCTTAGTTATAGTCCTTCAAACTTGTATATTACTTTTCAGACAAGTGATTTAATTCGAGAATTTAAAACAAGAAGAATCAAGATATTACCCAAAATTGTTGATTTAGAATCCTTTGACAAACAAATGTCCCAAGAGGGTAAAGAATTTCGAAGCAATGGAGATTGGAAAGCATTGGGATTTTTAAGATATCATAAAGTGATAGATGCAGAATTCAAGTTGTCAATTGAAAATATTGAATCATTTTTAGGTAAAATATCAAATTTGTATGACAGGCTTTTGAAAAAAGATGAGGAGGAAAAAAGAAGGTTTGAAAATATTGAGATTGAAATTAACCAATTAATCTTTGAAAGACAAAGTCTTGGTGTTCGTATCAATATAGATAAAGCTAAACAAAGATGTGCTGAGATTGAAAGAAAAATATATTCAATAAAAAACGTCCTACAACTTAAATACAGAATTTTCACACCTGATAACATAGAAGCACAGAAATATTATCTAGAAAAAAATAATTATCGAATAATTAAGTCATATCGCTATACATTTGAGATTCATAAAAAGGATGATGAAGTCTGTGAGTTATTTTATGAATTAATTAGAAATGAGCAAGACTTAGATAGTTTACTTTTCATCGTATCTCATTGGGGTGGGCAAGAAAAAACATTCCCTACATTCCTCGGTTTTGGGACAATAACATCAAGAATTATTCTACGCCAACCGTCATTACAAAATCTAAGGAAAACAAATAGAGATATTATTATTCCAGATAATGGAATGAAATTCCTGTATGTTGATTACTCTCAGTTCGAAGCAGGAATACTTGCTTCCTTAAGTAATGATTCTAAATTAATTGCATTATACAATTCCGACATTTACGAAGATTTGGCGGAAAAAGTACTTAAAGACAAAGACTTAAGAAAAGAAGCAAAAATTATTTTTTATAGATACATGTATGGCGATGATAGTCTAAACAAAGCCGCTAAAAACTATTTTCAGAATTTTAAAGAACTAGAGAAATTTAAAGTCAAAGTAGAAGAAGAACTAAAGGAAAAGAAAAAAATAGGTACTAAATATGGTAACTGGAGACATGCGTCAAATGAAGAAAATATTTGGGCTTTGAGCCATGTCGTTCAATCAACAGCATCATATATTTATAAGATTGCATTACTTAAAGTGCAAAAAGAAATTAAAGCAGCTGAATTTATAATTCCAATGCACGACGGTACCGTTTATCAAATTAATGAATTAGAATATAATGGGGTGAAAGCTGAAATTGAAAAAATTTATAAAGATGCTTTTAAAGAAGTATGTCCACAAATTGAACCAAGATTGAATTGCAAAGAACAATTCGAATAAAAACGAGGCATAACAGCACTTGTGTCCAATAGCTGAAGAAAGTGAAATTTGAAATAGCAGTGCCCCGCAGAAAATTTGTAGCGGGTAACCCGCAAACGGCAACTTTTCATATCGCCAACTGTTAGGGCACATAAAAACAGACATATGAGTATAATTGGACACAAATTTAGAGATTATAAAAACCAAGAAAATATTGAAATATTGATTCTTGGAACATTCAATCCTGATGTGCCAAATAATCCTGCTGATTTTTTTTACGAAAGAGGGAAAAATTACTTGTGGAATCTTTTGCCGAAAGTGTTTGATTATAAAGAATTGAAAAATTCAGGTTTAACGGAAAAGAAAGAGTTTATTGATAAATTCAAAATTGGATTTACCGACATAATTCAAGAAGTTGATGTTGATAGTGAAAATGAAACCAATTACGCTGATGATTACATTGATAGTAAAGTGCTTAAATGGATAGATTTTGAGAAATTCCTTAAAAATTATGATTCTTTAAAAAAGGTATTCTTTACCCGAAAAACTTTTAAAGACGTTCCAAAAATGAAAGAACAGATTGATTTAATAAAAGAAATTTGTTCGAAACACAGTGTAAGTTTTTCTTGTTTACCAACTCCTGCACGATTTTCGAATCAAAAGAAACTTAACGAATGGATTTCAATTATTAAAAAATGATTTCTGATAATCAAACAAATACGATGTATTTTTCCGAACTACTAAAAACGGATTCTCGATTTTCTGAGACTACGAAGCAATTAGTTTCTACTCTTGTACTTTTGGAGCAAAATATAAATTCCTATCTGACACAAAAGACATTTGGGCGAGAGATTATATGCCAATTCAAATCAATGGCAAAAAATTCATTGAATATCGTTATGATCCTGATTATTTACAAGGTGGTTCAGCGGTTTGCAAAAGAAATTCAACAGGCTATCCTCAGAATATTTCCACCTCAAATTTTCCTTCTTTTACCGTATCGGCATTAAAAACATTAAGAAATGTATTTCCCATATTTCCTAATATTGCAGGCGGAATATTGGCATTGGCTCTTCTGGGAAGCGAATAGGCATTGGCAGGAGCGGCAGCGGTGGCGGAATCGGCCGTATAAAACAATAAAGTAA
>JGI20225J20221_1002541_pt1 | contig 13185 bp, 8 predicted proteins | sample BioMet4_FD_20221 | JGI IMG/M metagenome (IMG submission 20221) | reverse complement strand
CTGGCTGGTGAAGTCATGCCGCTGTTGGAATTTCTTCATGTGGCCCGGTCTTTCCCCTTGTCATCTGGGCAGGATAATTGGTAAATAGATAGCAGATTTTGATAAATGATCATACCATGCGATCTTTATCAAATATTTTTGGTCCTTCCGGGTTTTCCGTGGGTAGGTGACCGGTATGGTCAGCCCCGGAGGGCGACCATGAAGGACACAGACCTGTATTCTCGGATTTTAGGGCTGAGCACCCATGGTTTGTTACTGACGTCAAGTTGGACACGACAGGAGGCCGCGTGGATGTCCATGTTGAGCACGCAGCTGGTATCAGATGGCACTGCCCGACCTGTAGGCACGAGCTGGCTTGTCCGGATCATGCCGGGCCTTGGGTGTGGCGTCACCGTGGGAACTGTCAGTTCAAGACATTCCATCCTTGCCCGTGTTCCGCGAGTGGAGTGCCCCGAGCACGGCGTGCTTCAGGTCAAAGTGCCTTGGGCCGAGGCCAAAGGGCGCTTCACCTTGCTCATGGAGCGCTTGATCATTGACGTGTTGCGCGAGTGCGCCACCGTGTCCGGCACCTGCCGGCTCATGCGNATCAGCTGGGNTGAGGCCTGGAACGTCATGGATCGAGCCGTCCGGCGAGGGCAAGCCAGGAAGAAGACCACCCCCGCACGCTATCTTGGCATCGATGAGAAGGCCTTCCGCAAAGGTCACGACTACATGACCGTGGTCTGCGACCTGCTCGGCGGAACGGTGGAATTTGTAGCCCAGGATCGTAAGACCGAGAGCCTCGAGGACTATTACCGGCAGTTCACGGCGCAGCAACTCGAGCGTATCCGGGCCGTGGCCATGGACATGTGGGAACCGTACTTCAAGGCCACGATCAAGCACGTGCCCGATGCGGCGCACAAAATCGTCCACGACCGCTTTCACATCATGCAGCACGTGGGTCAGGCCGTGGATAAGGTCCGCCGGCAGGAACATCGCGAACTGCTCCGCCAGGAAGACGAACGCCTCAAGGGCACCAAGTACATCTGGCTTTACCGGGAAGAGAATCTGCCGGACAAGCACCGACCGACCTTGGAAGCCCTGAAGGCCACGAACCTGAAGGTGGCCAAAGCCTGGGCCATGAAAGAAAGCCTGTCCGGGTTGTGGAACTACCTCAGCGTCGGCTGGGCCAAACGGTTCATGAAGCGCTGGCTGACCTGGGTGAGGAAGTCAGACCTGACTCCGATGCGCAAGGTAGGGGAGATGCTCTCCCGGCATCTCGACAACATCCTGACCTTTTGCCGNCATCGGATCACCAACGGCGCGGCCGAAGGCCTCAACATCAAGATCATGGCCATCAAGCGCAGGGCCTGNGGTTACCGGAANCGNGAGCACTTCAAGACCGCCATCCATTTCTATTGCGGCGGCCTGGATCTCTATCCGAGGTACGCTTGACCGAGGGACCCACGGAAATCCCGGAAGGACCAAAATAGTTAATCTTTTTCACAACAAACTGCACCTGCAAAGCAAGTTGAACTGAAGCTGCTTACGGATTCAGGCTGCATATTAAATGTTTTGACTATTAAGGAGATTCTTATGATTAATTGGACAATACGAGTTCAGCCTAACGGAAAGGGTGTGTCAATTCCAACATATGGCAACTATGGAGGACCAAATTATTCTGGCGGAAAAGTACTAAATGGAGAATTGGCTAACTATAGTATCCCACCGGTTGATAGTCTCGATGGATGGTTTAGGGAACACGACATGGCTTATGATGCAGCAAAAAACAATAGAGATAAAGCCATTGCCGATATACAACTTTTGCGAGCAATTGTCAACAACCTTGACAAAATTAATTCCCGTGATGCTCAGGCGTATGCTGGAATATTGATTCCGGCATTTATAAACCAAATAGATGATACCTATAGTGCTGGTGATTTGTTTTTAGACGGTGAAAAAGCTTATTTTAGTGGATACGGATTATATCTTCAAGCAAAGTCGACCTATAGCAGCGATAGAACGTTTGACCCAACAAATTACCTTAATTATATTCAAGGTGTCGCAAATGTTTATGGAGTCGGCAATTTCTTAGGTAATGAAATTAATCAAACCGCAAAGTGGACTGTTAAAATTGCAAAATATCTTTTTAAAAATTTTTTAAGTGTTGCAGACAAGATTTTTGAACAATGCTTAAACAATTCCAGTAGTTTGATTGAAGGGTTTGTCAACGGGGCTGAACATTTTTTTTCAGCGGCCATCCAAGCACAACTTCGCAGACTCCTTGATCCGATTGTTGTAGATGTAGATGGCGATGGAGTCGAACTCCTCGCACGTGCCGATGCTAGTGTTTTTTTTGATATGGATGGGGATGGCATTAAGGAGCTCACAGGTTGGGTAGGTAAAGACGATGCATTTCTTTCAATTGATGCTAACAACAACGGCATAATTGACAACATCAATGAACTAGTTGGAGATCTTAACCGTTCTGGTTTTGCTGAGTTGAAGAGCTATGATTTAAATGGAGACGATGTTGTTGATTCAAAGGATTCTGTCTTTTCAAAATTACGTATCTGGAATGATAAAAATTCTAATGGCATCACCGATGCAGGGGAGTTGCGAACACTTGCTCAAGCTGGCATCAAATCAATCGATCTCAAATACACTACCGTCTCATTTAATGCCGAAGGCAATCACATTCACGAGCAGGCAACCTTTGAAAAAACCGATGGAACAACTGGGACGATAGTCGATGCATGGTTGGATGTCTCAAATGTTACGACCGATTCAGACGCAAGGATGTCCGGAAATTCTACAATTGATGCGCTGCCAGATATTCGTGGTTATGGCAATGTAAAGTCACTTCACGTGGCCATGACTGCTGATGGAGCACTTACATCTTTGGTTTCCAGCCTTTGCAATCGTCAATTAGATCAACTAGGCGGGATAAGGGCAGCTGTTGAAAACATCCTTTACCGCTGGGCAGGAACAAGTTCAGTTTCTACGACCTCACGTGGTGACCAGTTCGACGGACGGAAACTTTCTACTCTTGAAGCCTTCCTCGGTACCCCCTACAGCGCCAATGGTGACACCAGCCCGACAGTGGCAGCAGTTCCGGATTTAACCACGGCTTGGAACTCTTTGGTTGACGGAATTTTGACGCGGTTGATGATCTCAGGCCCACTTGCCTCAGCTCTACCCGACGTTTCCTATGTAGAGGATATTGATTATATCCTCTCAGTAAATCCCGTTACTGATTTGATGAAGGAAATGGTGAAAAGCTCACCGAATGGTAGCGATATATCTTCAGCCTACTACTGGACTACGATGGCTGCTGTTCTCAAAGAAATTGCCAATTCGAATGGTTTAGACATAACGACTTCTTCATACAAAGCAGCATTCTCTGAAGTGCTTCAGCCGTTTGGGTTGTCGAACATGGTTGATTTTCTGAATAACAACGTCCAAAGTGTGGCACCCGGAACAAAATATTTGACAGATGAAGGCATTTTTTCTGGGACATCAGCAGATGATGTTATAATCCTTCAAGGATGTCGTCAAGCGTATTATGGTCAAAATGGTAATGATAAAATTATTTCTATGTCAAGTTACGATCAAAAGTTACTCTTTAGTGGTGCTGGAAACGATACTATACAGTCTTCTTCTGGAAATGATTGGCTTGATGGAGGGGCTGGAATCGATGTCATGTATGGTGGCCCAGGTGACGATACTTATGTTGTCGATAATGCAGATGATCAGATCGTCGAATCAACAAATGCAGGTACTGACACTGTCCGATCGTCGGTGACATACGCCTTGGGTGTCAATCTTGAGAATCTGATCCTTCTGGGCACGACCGCGATCAATGGCACCGGAAATGCCTTAGCCAATTCCGTAACTGGTAATGCTGCGACCAATATTCTGAAATGTCTTGGAGGGGACGACACTCTCGACGGGGGTGCCGGTGCGGATACGATGTATGGTGGTCTTGGACGGGATACCTACGTAGTAGATGACACTGGCGACAAAGTTATCGAGGAAGGAACGGACGCATCTTCCGAATGGTCACCTGACTGGGATATCGTGCGTTCTTCTGTCAGTTATACGGCTCCAAATCTTGTCGAAGAAGTCCAGTTGACAGGAACGACGGAGATCAATGCGTCCGGCAATGCCCAGAATAACCGTCTCTATGGTAATTCCGGTGCAAACATCCTGAATGGGAAAGCCGACAGTGACGCCATGTGGGGTGGTGCGGGAAATGATATCTATTACGTTGACAATACCGGAGATAGTGCCAACGAAAATGACGGCGAAGGAGTTGATGAGGTCCGTTCCTCAGTCGACTTTACGCTTGGGAATGCCGTCGAACGTCTCGTTCTGACGGGAACAAACGCCATCAATGGAACTGGTAACGATCTTGCCAATACGTTGACAGGCAATGTTGCGAACAATCGTTTGAATGGTGGTGGTGGTGCCGACACGATGTCAGGCGGAGTCGGCGACGACATCTATGTCGTAGACAATTCTGGTGACAAGATCGTCGAGGTTGCCAGTGGTGGAACAGATACAGTGGAGACCTCCCTTGCATCTTATATGTTGACAGCAGAAGTTGAGAATCTCTATCTTTATACAGATGGTTATTCCTGGGATACGACAAAACGCAATGGGACAGGCAATACTTCCGCCAACCGTCTTGTGGGAAATGAAGGGATCAATATCCTGAAGGGACTGGATGGAAATGACACGCTTCAAGGGGGGGGCGGTAACGACTCATTGGAAGGCGGAAACGGCGATGACAATCTTGATGGAGGCTCCGGAGCCGATAAGATGACAGGTGGCGCGGGAAATGACATCTTTTTTGTGGATGACACAGGTGATAAGATAGTTGAAACTGCGTCTGGCGGAACCGACAGTGTCTATGCTTCGGTGAGTTTCATGTTGCCGACTGAAGTTGAGAATCTCGAACTAGTCGGCAACGGCAATATGGATGGTCAAGGCAACGCTTCTGCTAACCGCCTTGTCGGCAATGACTACGACAACAATCTTGATGGTGGGCTTGGTGTCGATGTTATGATCGGCAATGGTGGCAACGACACCTACACCGTCGATGATGTCGGCGATCAAGTTGTTGAGATTCGGAATGAAGGCACGGACACTGTCCGATCGTCGGTGACATACGCCTTGGGTGTCAATCTTGAGAATCTGATCCTTCTGGGCACGACCGCGATCAATGGCACCGGAAATGCCTTAGCCAATTCCGTAACTGGTAATGCTGCGACCAATATTCTGAAATGTCTTGGAGGGGACGACACTCTCGACGGGGGTGCCGGTGCGGATACGATGTATGGTGGTCTTGGACGGGATACCTACGTAGTAGATGACACTGGCGACAAAGTTATCGAGGAAGGAACGGACGCATCTTCCGAATGGTCACCTGACTGGGATATCGTGCGTTCTTCTGTCAGTTATACGGCTCCAAATCTTGTCGAAGAAGTCCAGTTGACAGGAACGACGGAGATCAATGCGTCCGGCAATGCCCAGAATAACCGTCTCTATGGTAATTCCGGTGCAAACATCCTGAATGGGAAAGCCGACAGTGACGCCATGTGGGGTGGTGCGGGAAATGATATCTATTACGTTGACAATACCGGAGATAGTGCCAACGAAAATGACGGCGAAGGAGTTGATGAGGTCCGTTCCTCAGTCGACTTTACGCTTGGGAATGCCGTCGAACGTCTCGTTCTGACGGGAACAAACGCCATCAATGGAACTGGTAACGATCTTGCCAATACGTTGACAGGCAATGTTGCGAACAATCGTTTGAATGGTGGTGGTGGTGCCGACACGATGTCAGGCGGAGTCGGCGACGACATCTATGTCGTAGACAATTCTGGTGACAAGATCGTCGAGGTTGCCAGTGGTGGAACAGATACAGTGGAGACCTCCCTTGCATCTTATATGTTGACAGCAGAAGTTGAGAATCTCTATCTTTATACAGATGGTTATTCCTGGGATACGACAAAACGCAATGGGACAGGCAATACTTCCGCCAACCGTCTTGTGGGAAATGAAGGGATCAATATCCTGAAGGGACTGGATGGAAATGACACGCTTCAAGGGGGGGGCGGTAACGACTCATTGGAAGGCGGAAACGGCGATGACAATCTTGATGGAGGCTCCGGAGCCGATAAGATGACAGGTGGCGCGGGAAATGACATCTTTTTTGTGGATGACACAGGTGATAAGATAGTTGAAACTGCGTCTGGCGGAACCGACAGTGTCTATGCTTCGGTGAGTTTCATGTTGCCGACTGAAGTTGAGAATCTCGAACTAGTCGGCAACGGCAATATGGATGGTCAAGGCAACGCTTCTGCTAACCGCCTTGTCGGCAATGACTACGACAACAATCTTGATGGTGGGCTTGGTGTCGATGTTATGATCGGCAATGGTGGCAACGACACCTACACCGTCGATGATGTCGGCGATCAAGTTGTTGAAACTCCAGAGGCTGGTGTTGATACCGTACGGAGTTCAATCAGCTATGTGTTGGGTGTGGCTATTGAAAATCTTACATTGCTTGGTAGTGCAGGCTTGTCTGGTACTGGAAATGAATTAGACAACATTATGACTGGAAATGGTGGAGCAAATAGAATTAGTGGTGGTTTTGGTGCTGATTCTTTGTTTGGAGGGTCTGGGAATGATACGTTGTCAGGTGGAGATGGCAACGACACCATTCGCGGTGAAAATGATAATGATTTGTTAGATGGTGGATTGGGTGATGACATTATTTCTGGAGATGCTGGAATCGATACCGTCACCTATTCCTGGGCCACCACTGCTGTTACAGTGAATTTGAATACGACGACAGCCCAGAACATCGGGGCTGGTGGCACTGATACCATCACGACTGTTGAAAATGTCATCGGTGGCACGGGCAATGACAAGATCATCGGGAATGGTAGCGCCAATACTCTCAATGGCTCCAAGGGCAATGACTCGCTCTATGGTGGAGGCGGTAATGATTACCTCATCGGGGGTGATGGCAACGACCTTCTTGACGGTGGTCTTGGCAATGACAACATAAATGGTGGCGCGGGAGTTGACACGGTTAGCTATTCCTGGGCCACCGCTGCTGTTTCGGTGAATTTGAATACGACGACAGCCCAGAACACCGGGGCCGGCGGCACCGATACCATCACGACCGTTGAAAATGTCATCAGTGGCACGGGCAATGACAAGATCATCGGGAATGGTAGCGCCAATACCCTCAATGGCTACAAAGGCAANGACTNGCCTCTATGGNGGANNNGGNAATGANTACCTNATCGGTGGTGATGGCAACGACCTTCTTGACGGTGGTCTTGGCAATGACAGCATAAACGGTGGCGCTGGTGTTGACACCGTCACCTATTCCTGGGCCACAGCAGCTGTTTCTGTAAATTTGAATACGACGACAGCCCAGAACACCGGAGCTGGTGGAACTGATACCATCACGTACGTGGAAAATGTCATCGGTGGCAGCAGCAACGATACCCTCATCGGGAACAGCGCCGCCAATACCCTCAACGGATACAAGGGTAATGACTCTCTTTCAGGCGGATCCGGCAATGATACATTGATCGGTGGATTAGGTACAGACAGTCTGACTGGTGGCGCAGGAAATGACACCTTTGTTTTTACAGCAACAGCAGAAATCGCCTCTGGAACTAATCGTGATGTCATTACAGACTTCGCGTCTGGAGATAAGATTTCACTCTCGGCAATTGATGCAAACACTCTTTCGTCGGGGGATCAAGCCTTCACCTATTCAGGCTTGACCGCATTCACAGGTGTTGCCGGGCAATTAATTTACTCGAACGGAATTCTGTCTGGCGATACAAATGGTGATGGAACTGCTGATTTTCAAATCAAGCTTTCAAACAATGCAACTTTAACAGCCTCTTCATTTATATTGTAGACATTACGGAATAGGCAACGATGCGGCTGGATCAATGATTTTTTTGTCCGGCCGCATCATTTATTTTTCAGAGATGATTTTTCACTACTGCTTGAAATTCAAGAAAATATAATCCCAGTTCCCGTGACCACCGCCCCTCCCCCGGGTACCTTCTCAGGAATTCACTATAATTCCAGTGGGAAGGATGCCGACATGGACAAAGATTGGGAAATCATCTCCTGCTACACGCGGCAACAGGCCATCGAAGACGGGGTGCTGATCGATGTTACCGAGGAGGCGAAACGAATCGGATTCAAGGTGAACACGTGCGTCACGGACAACCTGTTCTTGGAATACGTGACGCCGCCGGTCGGTCTGGAGGGTGAAGGGCAATCCATCGAGGGACGGCTCCAGGACCTACTCTTCCGCACTTTGATTGCCGCCAGCACTATGGGAGGCACAGATCGGGTCGAATTCGTCGTGCTGTTTCTCATGAAGCCAGGTCGTTGGGACAAAGTCCACGTCCTGGCCACCATGGGTCCGGGTGATCATCGCGAGCCGGTCTTGACGATCATGCTCCCAGAAGACGACTAATATGCTTATATGATTTGATATTTTATTTTGAGATGTCACGCACAAATTTCATACCAAATTGAGGTGAAATAGCTGCATGCCACCAAAGACCAATCCGTGTCAGGTGGTAGATTTGATTCATATAGACCGGGAAATTATGCACTCAGTGGTAAACAGAAAAGTCATACCCTGGTATTTTTCGCACTACCAAGCAAAAATTGCCACCCATGTGGTAAATTTGCTCAACGCTCTAACGGAATATGAGAAAAAAGCGAAATAACTGCAGCCGCGAAATAAGTCCGGAACGCTCTAAATAAATTCCATTAAATTTAGTATGTTGATTCATGTTTCGCTTTTTTCGTTTTTTCGCACCCCTGGATTCGTCTTGGTTTGAAAGAGTGGCCGCAGCAGGTAAAAAAACGCCTCAAAAAAAACGGTAGCAGCACTGGACAGCCTGTAGAGAATGATTATTATAGCAAAGTCTGAACCGTGTTTTGAAGGGTGATCTTTGACAATAAAGTGAGGAAAACATGCTGACATATGTTGGCGTGAAGCCTGCTCCTCTTGCGTGGCCAAAGAACCCGCAAGAGTTCTCGAACTCGGATTACGTTCAGCTTAATCCAGTGAGCGAAGATTCTAACCTTGTAATTCTTGCCAAACATGTGTTGCAACATGCTTGATTGGCAGAACACAAGCGAAAATTATTGCAACATTGGCTCCATGATTGCTTTGCCTGCCGGAACTGATACTCAAGAAACAGAAGTTGTGCACGAAAATTTGATCCCCTCGGATTTAGATACTGATTTTGATCACGAAATTGCACAAATTAGAGATGATGTTGAGAAGAGAATTGCCTCGGAAGAGGCTTTGCCCTCTGAGCAAAAAGCATCTAGCCCCATGGATATCAATGACGATGAAGATCTGGCGAGTTTTACATTGCCAGTTCTCTCTGATGCTGCCCTGTATGGGATAGCAGGGGATTTTGTTAAGCTTGCTTCCTATAATAGTGAAGCTGATCCGGCTGCCATTCTGGCAACCTTTCTTGTTCGAATGGGTGTCGAATTTGGCCCCAATCATATTTATAAGATCGGTGATTGCCCTCATTACCCCCGTTTGTTTTCCGTGATTGTTGGTATGACCGCCCAAAGTCGAAAAGGAACATCCGCATATCCGGTGAAGGCCTTGTTTCAGCAGCTTGGGAAATCAGGCGTTGAAGTCGCCGGTGAATCTCCCGGGCCGTTGAGTACTGGAGAAGGTCTCGTTGAACGGGTAAAAGATGTTCCTGCAGGAATTGGAAAAAACTCTGGTGCCGGCACATCGAATGATAAGCGGCTTTTCGTCCTTGATCAGGAGTTTAAGTCAGTACTTGATGCTTCAAAAAGAAGCGGAAATACTGTTCTATCTACGCTGCTGGCCTTCTGGGACACGGGTGATGTGGAGCCTCTAATAAAACACAAAAAAATTAAAACAACAGGTGCTCATCTTGGTATAGTTACCCACATTACCAAGGAAGTTCTGGAAGCGTCTTTAAGCTCTCAAGAATATTGGTCTGGATTGGCAAACAGGTTTTTGTGGATCTACGCTGATAGAAAAAAAATTGTTCCCGAACCTGAGCCAATGGATCCCATGAAACTCTCAACCATTTCCAGTAAAATTCAGCAGGCCCTCACCTCCATCGGATCGAATAGTGTCTTGACGCTGGATAGTAGTTCGAGAGCATGGTGGAAATTAGCCTATACCAAAAATGAGACATCTATTCCAGCCGGATTGTTGGGGGCAGTTACAAATCGTATTTCCACGCAGATTATCAGGCTCGCCATGATCTACACGTTGCTTGATGGTGGAAATTCTATCAAGCCCCAGCATTTGATCGCTGCCCAGGCTATGTGGCAGTACAGTTTCGATTCGGCTCGCTTCATCTTTTCGGGGCCAAAAGATGATTCGGTTGCGAAAACGATCCGTGAGTCCTTGAAACAGAAAGCGATGACAAAGTCTGAAATCCATAAGCTGTTCAACAATCACGGCAAAAAGGATTCGATTAACAATGCGATCAAGGCTTTGATCTCGCAGGGTATCGTCGAACTCATTGAAGTTAAAACTGGCGGAAGGCCCAAAAACGTTTTTTCCATCCGGAAATAATTCCAGGCGAAAAAACGAAATAAGGTAAAAACCCATAGCCGTCAAAGATCACCCTTCTTGGTTCAGACACCATAGAGAAGGTGGAAAAAAAATGCTCATCGAAGTCCTGAAGGAAGATGGTTTAAATCCTGTAAAAAAGTCGTCAAATAACGGCGGGGAATACTGTTCTCCTTGTCCTTGGTGTGGTGGGAATGATAGGTTTTTGATATGGCCAAACGAAGGACAGTCTGGAAGATGGTGGTGTAGAAAGTGCGGCAAAAAAGGGTCTGGGATTGACTACCTAATCCAGAAAAGGAATTTGACATTCTCTCAAGCAAAATCACTAATTGGCAACAGCGCCTGCAATGTGCCCTCAACAAGAAATCAATCTGCAGCAGACGGTAGTCTTATACAGCCAGAGCAGTGGAATATAGAGGCTGAAAAAATAACATATATTTTTGCAAGCAACTTGAATAAAGATATTGGAAAAAAATGTCTAGACTACCTATCCTCTCGTGGAATCAGCAAAAAAACGGCCAGCAATGCTTTCCTTGGCTACAACCCCAAAGATATTTATATTCCAAAGACAAAATGGGGTCTCCCATACGAAGTAAATGAAGCAGGAAATGAAAGAAGAATAAAGATACCAGCCGGAGTAGTTATACCCTGTATATTTGAAGGTAAAGTTATTCGATTGAGGATTCGGCTAGATTTTTCAGAACAGGGAGGGGCAAAATATATCTTAGTTTCTGGTTCTTCGACGCAGCCAATGGTACTTGGCATAAATAAGCGACTTACTATTGTAGAAAGTGAACTGGATTGCTTATTGATTTATGAAAAATGTTCTGATTTCACAGGCGTTGTAGGGCTGGGTTCAGCGACTATTTACCCGAAAGGCCAGATCCTTGAAAGAATATCTTCTGCTGAACAGATTTTGGTTTCTCTTGATTCCGATGAGGCTGGGAGCAAATCCTCAAAATGGTGGATCACCCAATTTCCAAATAAATCTCGAAGATGGCCGACACCAAAAGGAAAAGATCCAACAGAAGCAATGCAGCTTGGCACGGATTTGAGGAAATGGTTATACGCGGGATTCACTCCGTCAAAAAAAGACATGGATTCTGACAATTTGTTCAGCGCACAAGATGTAACAACATCTTTCTATGGAAAAAACGACAATCCTGGTTATCTAAAAAATATTGTCCGCGCAGATACTGATTCTATTCTTTTGAAGACAGAACTCAATGTCGCGCAGTCTAGATTCCCAGAAATATATGAAGAAGCAAAGTTGTTTGCGAGGGATATTAACGAATTAATAAAAACTGAATATTCAAAAATGATGTCAAGGGCAAATATAGATCAAAAATATTATTCACTAGACTTTAAGCTTGAGAATGTCATGTTAAAGATTGTAGTGTTAGGAAAAAAACAAGAAGCATATGAGGTTATCGTTCCGCAGCAAGATGGTAGCTTTGCAAATCGTCTTATAACAAAAGGCTTTGCGTGCAACAAAACGTCAGAATCTGATTTTACTAAGAACCTTGAAAAATCAATACTAAATATCATATTCGATGATTCCAAGAACTTCATAACGCGCTATAGAAGTGTTATGGATTTAATTTTTGCGCAGAAAAAAGAGTTTGAATTGAAGTGCTTACAGTGCGACATTTCATGCATAGGATGCCCTGTAAAGTTTACTAATGCAGGACAGATAAATTCTGGCATGCGTTTTTTTAATCAGCTTTTCGGGAAAGAATACTTCCGCGAAGACATTTCAGGAAGATATGTTTACAGTATTCATGAGGGCATGCCTAAGATTGTTGTTTTGCCTTTTGATGAAAACATTGTAGACCAACTCAATTTCTTCCAAAATAACAACATAATCATCAACACTAAAAGCCAATGGGAAAGAACTTTTGTTTCTACGATAAGAAAGATTGTTGAGATTTCAAATTATTGCTTATGCTGACATTTAATATGAAATGGCGTGTCTGTATTAGCTTGGCCGTATAAAAGTTATTCTTTATCAATCAGTAGTAATATAAGCTAGGGGTTCAGGAATGCATTCAAACGGTCCTCATTGATATTTCAAAACTGAGGAACATATGGAATAAATCTTGATATACCATATCCCATGCGCAACGATTGACAAATAAAAAATCTTTTCTTGTTTAAATCCTGTTTTCATAAATTACATAGAGAAATATTATAAATGTAAGAAAGATTTTCAAATCATTATTCAAAAAAATACTGTTTTAAATCATTTTGTATAGCGTACTTTAAAGCTGAAATATATTAGATTGAAAACCTGTCTTAATTCTATATTCATGTTGCAGAAATAATTGCCATGGGTGCCTTGCTAAGTCGTTGTTCTAGCGTCCTAGTGGACCATGCTGTTTAAGCAGTATTGAGGTTAAAAAAATATCATTTCTCATTTTTAAAAAGAAACATCGTTCTCATCGAATTATTTCTAATGAGAAATTCCAGCTTGTATGCCGCAAGGCAGCAAGTGAAGGGGATGAGACCTTAAACTAGACGGCAATATCGACTTGATATGAAACCAAGGTGGCGCATATGATGAA
>JGI20225J20221_1002101_pt1 | contig 13185 bp, 9 predicted proteins | sample BioMet4_FD_20221 | JGI IMG/M metagenome (IMG submission 20221) | reverse complement strand
TAACCAGTCAATTTGATTTGCATTCTGACTTATACCATATGATCCATTATAGCTAATACGCATCTTTTCAGCTTTTCCTTTCTTTGTAGTTACAATTACAACTGCAGATGCATCCAAACCATAAACAGCTGCAGACGTTGCGTCTTTCAAAACTGAAACAGATTCAATTTCGTTAGGGTCAATTTCGTTAAAGCTTCGCTGAATTCCATCTACAATGTAAGTAGCACTCTGTCCGCGAACCAGCAATGAAGCAGCGTCGCTACCAGGCTGACCAGAAGTTTGCAACATTGTAACACCAGCCACACGAGTACCAACCACATTCGTGATACCCATTACCGGAGCTTTCAACATTTCTTTATCAGTCATGGTTGATACAGCACCTGTTACACTTGCACGTTTCTGTGTTCCATATCCAACAACGACAACCTCATCAATTGTCTTTAGATTCTCCTGCAAAACCACATTTAAAGTTCTTCTTCCATTTAAGGCCACTTCCTTTTTGTCATAGCCCACGAAAGTAAATACCAATGTTGCATTTGAGTTTGGAACTTTCAACATAAATTTTCCATCAACATCTGTGATAGCTCCGTTTGTAGTCCCCTTTACAACAATAGAAGCTCCAATTAATGGTTCGTTTTGTGAGTCAGAGACAGTACCGGTAACACTCACCTGAGCGTGCATACTCATCAAAAATAACGAGCATACGAAAGAAGCCAATAGCCTCCCTCCCCATTTTACTTTTCTTTTCATATTAAAAAATTTTAAGGTAAATAAAGTTTTTTCTCTTCAATTCAGTGTTTTTCTTTATAATAGAAAATGTTCTCGATAACGCTCGTACAAGTGTCCGGCCTGCAGATATGTAGAATTTGGGCTCATAAAATGAGAAAACTCAAATGTAATTGCATTCTCCATACCAGCTTTCCGTGCAGCTTCTAGTTTTAACAAAAGTTTTTCCCACTTAATAGGGAGAAAACGAATAGGCATATCTCTATCAAATGATTCGATATTTGTCCAGCATTTCATGTTGTATTTATCGGCCAGTTTTTTGTTGACTACCAAATAATCATATAATTCGTGGTAATCTACTTGCCCATCCTGAAAAGCAAGAATATCTACTGCCCCCTTCACGTTACTAAGAATTTCGTCCCATTCTTCTTCATGTTGTTTTACAGTAAGAGCTTTGTCTCCACTCATTACCTGGTCTGTTTTAACTCCATGGATATAGGGCGAAACAAGTGTTGTAAGATTACCCGAAACATCTTTAGCATGCTTACCTACTTGAGCATAGATTTTAGACATATTCTTAGTTCGCCGGCTTATTTCCTGTGAAAGATACCATCCCTGGAAAGATTTATGATGACCATACTTCTTCCATACTTCATCTATCAGATTCATATTAAGGTCTATTTCTTTCTGGAACTGCCCTTCTATCCAATATTTACCGGAATCGTACATTCCAAAATAAAAAGCCATGCCATGCTTATCTGCCAAAGTAAGGAACATCTCAACAAGGTCGACTGGTGGATAATAAACGTCTTCACTTTTAAGAATAGAATCAAAAGGAGCCGCAATCCAGCGAGCCAAACCGGAACGGATCATCACAACTGTATTGATTCCTATCTTTTTCATCGCAAGGAAGTCTTTATCCCAATCCTTTACTCCCCAGTTTTGGTGAGGAATATCCCAGCTTATTTCATCCAGGAAGGTAGCACGGATAGGCATACCCTTCATTGCATTTGGGGTAACAAAAGAATCCTTTGTAGTTGTATCAAAAGCCTTTTGAGTAGAATCAATGATTTTACCAGAAGCAAAAAGCTTTTGAGCAGCCAGTAAAGATGATGCTGCCAATACTCCTTTCAAGAAATTTCTGCGTTGATTCATAATAATGATTTAAGATTGAATTGTGTTTTATCAGATTTATATTAAGTTATTTCCTATTCTAATTGTTCCAATACCTGCCAGCATTGATAAAGTCCGCGTGGAACATGAAAGCAGCCTTTCCATTTTCCACCTTTAAGAGAAAGCAGAACTTCACCCCTGCGATTAAGATAACCAAACCATTCCGGATATTCGGGATCTTTAAAGTGTGTCCATACATAATCATGAATCTTTTCAAACCACTCCAAACATTCTTTAGATCCGGTCAGCTGGTAACCTTTTAGTAAAGAAATCATGGATTCTATATGTACCCACCATAGTTTCTGATCCCATTCAAGTTGTTGGGTTGGATATCCAAGGCGATCTTTATAGTAGAAAATACCTCCATACTCTTTGTCCCATCCATAGTTGACCATAGTAAGAGTGGTATTTTTTGCTTTTTCTATGAGGTCGGGACGGTTAAGGCGTTTCCCTAAGTCCATAATAAACCACATTGCTTCGATAGAATGTCCGGGATTTACTAATCTTCCATCAAAAGTGTCGGACAGTTTTCCGTCTGTTGTTACATTTTCTATAATTATACCTCCTAACTCCGGACGGTAGAAAACATCCATTACTTCGTGAATACATGTTTCGATAGTACTATTTAAAAAGTCTTTATCCAGTAACGGCTCTATCTCTAATGCCAGATTGCAAAGAATCATTGGTAAAGCAAAATTCTTCAAATCGCGGGTGCCGGGATAAACTTTGTTCCATTTACCTTTGGGATTGTCTACTTTAGAAAGTATTATTTGAAATGTTTTTTTTGCAATTTCGGCATATTCCTGGTTTCCGGTGGCCAGACTTAATTGTCCGAAAGCCATTGTTGCAAATGTATAAGAGAATATATTGTATGGTTCAATTAAAGGATTTCCTTCACGATCTAAAGCAAAGTACCAATTATAGTTGCCATCGTGTCCATATTTCTTAAGAAATTCTCCGCCTTGAATAGCACAATCAAGCCATTCTTGCTTTTTCTCTACTTTATTATAAAGCATTGAAAACATCCAGACTTCACGTCCCTGAAGCCATATAAACTTATCGGTATCAAAGACAGAGCCATCTCTACGGTATCCACAAAGGCGTACTATACGCCTTTTGTTTACGGTTTCGACAAAGCGCCGGCCTAGAAAGGGATGTAAAAATAAAGTGGTACCGTAACTACGCTTTCTTTCGGCATGTCCGTTCGCCTAGCGCGATAATGTCATTTAGCCTACGGCATAGACAAGTTGTTTGTGCTTTTCCTCGACTTACTTTATAAGCTGCCGAATACGTACGTACGAACAACTACGGAACACGAAAAGTCGCTACCCGTATAACTATCTACTTGATCTACGAAAAAAGAGAGGGATTTATTCTTGACCGGCGGCTATTCATGTTATCCTTACGAACGCTGTCTGTAACGGCGTCAGAAAACTAGACACTGTACGGCTAATTCAAAAAGGGAATATTCTTCAAACTATTTGAAGCGAAACTCGAGCTTTCGAACGGGGTTTGCGCACGGCCCGATACCGGTATTTCCATAAGTGAAGCTTCAAAAGAGGAAATACTCAGGCGTTAGCGCGTATACGCGTCCGCCTGTGGAATACTGGCGAATATGTTCTTATGAAACGCTTATTTTTATTTTTTGTGCGTACTTTAGATGTCGATTTTATAACCAATACAAAGAAAGACGAGCCAAACATCTGGCGAAATCCTCGCTAAGGGGGAAAAACCGATGCTATGCGCCACTAGAAGACGCGTGATTAAACGGGTGTCCGGGATTGGAGAGAAAGAGAGGAGCTAAGGTAGTCGTTCCTACCAAGCATCAACACCGGGTAACCGAACGCAGTTAGTAACCAACATCTACACGACGGGGCGGCTCTAATTCGCTAGTAAAACCGGTCGTTTCTTTTTGATACGTAAGACAAGATCGTTAAAGAAAAGTGTCTTTATAGCGACAACCAAACGACGATAAAGGCGGATGCAAGCTAGTCGAACCACGGAAAATAGCAGTATTACCCGACCGACATCGCATAACCACGAACATAGTTAGTAAAGAGGGGAAATATAAAGTCTCCGGAAGACGATAGATTTATGTCTCGCAGTCGAGATCAAAGAGAAAATAGTTAACCGGGACGATTGACATCCGAAAAGACGCCCTCGCATAGAACAAATTTTAATAAACCAGAATGAAGCATAAGGCGAACGTTTTGCCGTTCGGTCGGATTAAACACGTTCGTTGAATGAGCTTCGTAAAAGGTATGTCGGTCCGAACCGGGTCCGTCGCTTACGAACCTTCGCTTAAGAGAAGGACGGTAAATATACAGAAGTAGTAATAACAGAAATATGGCTTTCGAGGTGCGAACCGAAGTAAGATTTTTTCTTTCTTAGCCCATCGGAGTCGGTGCTTAATGACGGCGATAAATGCCCATTACGTCGTACTACATTTAAGCTTGCAATTACGTTTTGGGTCGTGTTGTCGAGTCAGCGCTTTGATTTAGCTTACCTTTAAATAAAATTTTGGGCCCGTATAAGTTTTTCGACAGGGAAAATTAACGCGACAACGTTATCGGGTTAGAACCTGTTAGCTACCGCGTCATCATTTCGGGACATGACAATAATACGGCGGTTGTTCATAAACTCTCGTCGCCTAATAGGTTGCCGCTGAGAAATAAAGATGTCCAAAACGCATCCTGATCATTTATAACGAACGTGATGACAGAACGTTACTACCCTAATAACGTATCCCCAGCGGCCTGCATTCTTTGAACAAATGATACCACACAGACGTACGGCAATAATGGGACTAAGAATTCGGGAAATAAAGTGGTTTCGCGTCTTCTCGAAACGCTTAGGCTTACATAAAAGAAGAACATACGGGAAGAAGACATATTAAAAGACAACGACGGTCGAAAGTTAGACACGTCGATTTAGACCAAATGAAAGAGCTTTTACATAGGTTATTTCAGCGCGCGAAGCGCTTACCAAAGATAATCGGAGACGGGGCTAAGAGAAATACCGTACCCTTGAATAGAATAGCAGGTCGAATGTGGGACCATACGATCGGTTTTAAGAGTGAGGGCCGTCCTTGAGATAAAAGTATAAACGGCGACTACACACGACGAATGGTACAATTAGTAAATCCTTTTGAACAAGGCTTTTGTTGTGCGTGTTAGGGACCTTCTCTAAGCTTTTTTTACACCTATTCATTCTAGTATAATATAACATAAAAAATAAACTCAAATGTGAATTTTACTTTATGAGATGTGAAAAAAAATATTTTCTTGAATGTGAATTATAATTTTTTCTCATCCAGTTAAATTTCTAATTTGACTTATTATGGATTTATATCTTATTTTTCTTGGAATTTTTTATTATAATACGCTGAAATCGTGCAAACCGGGGTTTTGTTATGTTTCTACTTTGAGAATTTGTCGCAAGAAGGAAAGACCGAACTCTTGGAGTGTTCTATTTTTAAACCTCCGGATAAAATGAACGGAACTCTCTCTACCAAGACAGNTCTTTTTACCCTAGCACCTAAGAGGCGCGATCATCTTACTTCTCAGTACCCATTATTCTATGACCAATAGTTGAACTTAAGCGATATACCAATACTGGCCGTTCAAGGGGCACTGAATAGGAAGGCACTTATCACAAACGGAATCATTCTTTTTTTTTTTTCCCTACACACTTATACGGGAAGACAACCTAAACGACCTATTTTCACAAAGATCCCCGGGGGCGGGGCGGGGGCGGGTCTTTCCGCTCCGACCTCTGGGTCTTCATTTTATACCATAACCCTTCAAGGATCGAAGCCTGAATTGCCTTAAGGCCCTGCAATGCCCTAGGCCCCACTAGTATCTATACCCATGCTCTTCATATAGCGAAAATCCAGATCCCATTCTTTTTCTCCCCAATTCTGGTGAGGAATATCGTGCGAAATTTCATCAAGAAATGTTCCGGTAATTCTAAGTCCGTTATTTTTAGGTACAATGAGCTTGCTGCCAATGGAAGTATCAAGCTTTAATCTTTCTGAATTGCCCAGACTCTCTTCCTCTTTAAAGCTCATCAGAGATGGAACAACCATTGCAGAAGCTCCTGCCAATGCAGCTTTCTTCAGAAAATTTCTACGTTCTTTTTCCATAATATATAAATTCGTTTAAAGTTACTTGTAATTTCCTTGTATATCCACTTCTTTTCTATTGAAAGGATCAAGCAATTGATCAATAAGCAAAGCTATTTCTCCACGTTTTATTTCTTTATTCAGACTTAAATCTTTTAATCCATAGTCTGAATAAATTCCATGAGCCAAATCAACAATATCACCTTTTATAGAAATATTTTCAGAATTGGCAATTTGCTTAATCATAACCAACGCTTCATTTACTGTCATTGTCTTTTTTGATGCATCATAAACAGCCGATGGATAAACATCCTTTAATCCGTCCAATTCAGAAGTAAGTAGCAAAGTATCCGTCCGTAACCAGGTTTGATTAGACCAATCAACATGTTTACCAACTCCTTTGAGAATACCTGTAGAACCTATTCTCTGATAAGGTTTAAAAAGAGGATTATCTACTTTAACATCCAAGTAAGGAAGTAAAAAACCTCCGGCAGACAGAATAGCATTCTGCACGCTTCGAACAGAAACTTCCCGAATATCTTTCTGCTTCTTCACTGAAAGAGCAGCTAATGCTCCTGCAGCCTGACCAATCTGTAAAACAACCGGTTGCAAACGAGTGGTTCCATTTGCCAGATTAGAAACTGATATAGATTTTTCTGCCACCACAAGATTGTTCACCTCTTTTGGAATAAGTGTTCCTAAAGGCAATCCATACGAAGGAATAGGATAAAAATAAAGGTTAGGTAATTCTTCATATCCATGATAACGGGTATGATGATGATCAACCGGATAGTCTCCCACAGCAATACATGTTCTATACAATTTTTCTGGCTGACTATAAGGTTCGGTTATATCATTGAGTGTAAAACGAACTTCGCCATGAATTCGCCGCGACTCTCTATGGTAAGGGATAAAAGGAAGTTTGTCGGCTGTGGGATATTCATCATCTGCTAATCCTAATGTTTTATATCCTAACTCCTTTTGCAAATAATACAGAAAACGTATCGTATAATCTTTGGCGTATTTCAAAGCCACTTCACGCTCGGCTGGAGTCATCTCAACAAGATTAATATAATAATCATTACCTTCAATAGGCCAGTTGATCATATATTTATTATTGGGAAGCTTGCCGTAGGTTATCATCATATCCTTAGACCACAAACGATTAGGTTCTTTTGGTTTAATACATATAGGACTTGCACATGCACAAGCAAATTCTGTAGAATCATATCCCTCCGGACGGGGTATTGTTACATCTTTACCATAATCTTTTAAAACTGCAACGTACGTAATATCCTGCACTATATTATTTTTTTTCTCTGGTGCAATAGATTCTTTAGTATCTGTACGGCTTTCCATACCTATATCATATTTCACTCCACACAACTTAGCAATATCTCCTAATTCGGTTGCATCAATAAGAACTTTAGCCTCAATCCGTTTTGTTTTATTTCCAGTTCTAATAGTAACAAACCATTTATTGCCCTCTTTCTTTACGCTATTAGTAGCAGATTCTTTCCAAACCTTAAGATTTTGCTCCCGACTAACCATCTCATTCAGAATTTTATTTCCTACAGATGGTTCGAATAATACATTACTCACCCACCCTGTCTTCAATGAATCTGCTCCACCATAATAATTAGTAAGATTGTTTTTAAATTCTCCCCAAAGACCTGAGGGTAAATTGTAGTTTCCATCAACAGCACTCACACCTGCAGAAGTTAGCATGCCACCTAACCAAGAAGTTTTTTCCAATAATCAAAAGATTTGCAACCCATACGTGCTGATTGAATTTCCCGGCGGTTACACCCTACTGGCACCACCTCCGATAAATAAGAAACATCAAACTTCATTTTCAGGCAAGCTTTTTGCACGAAGGTAAATAGGAAGAAGAAAAAATAAGAAATAAGTTATGCCTAATTATTCTTCATAGTATTTTTTAATTAAGAATTAGGGTTAGAATATAGTTTTATTTTCCTATATCGTTAATGCAAAAATATACATAATTTTATTATATAAACCAAAATAAATAACAGAAAAAATTTATTTATATATTATTAAAATAATCTATTTTTAATGTTATTTTTTTGCGTTAATAAATTAAATTTAAACCGAAAAATCACAATCAACCATCAATAAACAATAAATATTTATTTAAAACACGAAACTATTTTTAAAATATAAGGCTAAGCAATGAGCTATTAATTAGTTTAAATATTTCAGGTAGTCTATTCTACATATATTATATACCAAAAAAAACCTGCACTTTCATTAGCGCGAAACCGGAATCTTAAATGGCGCTTATGGAAAAGCCAGGTTTTCTATTATTAGTCTGACTAAATAATAGAGCTTTTTTATTGTCATTCGGTTTAACCAAAATAAAGCTTGCAGTCTGCTTTCTTAAAAAACACCAGCTATACATTAAGTAATCCTGATATTACAAAAACAATTCTTTTTGTACCAGGAAGATTTATAATATTTTGGAAAGAGGTTTTTCTTTTTTTATTTCTTCATTTTAAAAAGCAAAAAACCGTCTTTTAAAAGATGAAAACGGTGGAGGGATGCCCACAAAAGTGAGGGTTTTGGTGAGGATCAAAAACGATACCATCACCCCGAGCAATAGCATTGTATTTAAGTTCATTACCAAGAAATAGTGACGGACGGGATGGTTTTCGGTTGGTTTTTTGCAGAATCAGCTGAATAAGCCTATCTAAGAGGTTATGCGATAATTTTCCACCTAATTGTTCTTATAAATGGCTTCCATTGTTAATTCTTATGAGCGCAAAATACCCTGATTTAAAAAACAATTGCCTCCTACTTATTAATATAAGACTATATATGTAGAGAGATAAATTTGTTCTCCTAAAACAATAGATATTAAAGAATAAAGGGACATGAAAAGGTACACCAAATAACAGAAGTTTGATTAATCAAAAAAAATTGCGGGGTTAATTTAGTCCATAACGAATAGCCCATACCCAAGAACAAATAAAAGGAATAGGCAATTTGCAAANCGCGCCAANACATATNTNCCTGCCAGAAGACTTGTCGTATTTTCCTATATTAACACACCTACAAATAAAGCTCCGCAACGCAACAGATAAATGGTAACCAAAAAAGAAATCCCATAAAAAGAGATTACCCGTACTATCTATATCTTTATTTTTATTATTTATCATCCAGTAAGTTGCCCACATGACAGCACTGAACAAAGCTAAAAGAATTCCCAAAACAGAAATTCCAGAAACATCAGATTTACCAGCGCCCAATGATATTAAAACAACTCCCAACAATGAAAAAGTCAATCCCATATATTTAGGTATCGGAATTGGTCTGCGCGTAAATATTGCTAGCATAATCAATAAAAGAATAGGCCACGTATAGTTTATTGGTTGAGCTACTTGTGCTGGCAATAAAGAATAGGATTTAAACAATACAAGATAATACGCAACTGGATTCAACAATCCAATTCCGGCAAAACGTAACCACTGCTTACTGCTAAAAGAACTTATAACAGCCAGTTTCTTTTGAGCAATAAGCACTATCGTAAAAATAACCAGTGCAGTACAACTGGCAATTAAAATCAGTTCAAAATAGGTCAGACTTTTCAAACCAACCTTAAAAGCAGTAGCAACAGTTGACCAGCTTAACACAGCCACACTCGCATAGAGTATAGCTTTAGAATTCTTCTCCATAAATTATCTTAGCGCTTCAACTTCATCTGTTGTCAATGGAATTTTCTTACCTAATCGACGGGCTCCATCTTCTGTAATCAGATAATCTTCTTCATTACGGATACCACCAAAATCTTTGTAAGTTTCTAATTTATCATAGTTGATAAATTCTGTGAACTTCTTCTCACCTTTCCACAAATCCATTAATTCTGGAATAAAATAAACACCCGGTTCAATAGTCAGAACAAATCCAGATTCCAGTTTCCGTCCCAGGCGAAGAGACTTACGCCCAAACTGAGTACTCTTTGGTTCACCGTCATATCCTACAAAAACTTCTCCCAGGTTTTCCATATCATGAACATCAAGCCCCATCATATGTCCCAATCCACATTGGAAGAACATTGCATGAGCACCTTCACGAACAGCATCGTCAGCATTACCTTTCATTAATCCTAAAGATTTCATTCCCTCAACAATAACTTTAGATGAAAGCTCATACACATCTTTAAAAGGAATACCAGGACGGAGAGCCTCAACTGCAGCAAGATGAGAAGCAACCTGAATATCGTAAACGTCTTTTTGACGACTAGTAAATTTCTTATCTACAGGAATCGTAGATGACATATCTCCGGCATATCCCATTGCAGTTTCGGCGCCAGCATCCAAAAGCAACATATCACCTGTTTTTACAATATTCCCATGATAATGGTTATGCAATGTTTGACCGTTTATTGTAGCAATAGTTGGGAAAGAAAGATTTCCACCAGCAGACAAAGCTACATCAGCAAGCGCACCTGCAATTTGACTTTCCTTCATTCCCGCACAAAGTATTTGCATCGCTTTAATGTGCATATCAGCAGTAGTATTGCATGCTTTTTCTATCTCAACTATTTCTTCTGCAGATTTGTAATTTCGTTGATTTACAACAGCACGAATAAAAGGAACAGAAGCTTCCTGAGCCGCCGGCATATATCCAAGCCAACCCATTAGTTTAAGCTTATGCTCCGCTCTATAGGTTGGTAAAAAATGAATTTGTTGCCCTTTATTCAAAGCATCTTTTAAATAAGATTCAATGCTCTTAGATGACTGAGTACATAAAACACCAACTCTTTCACTCTTTTCTTTCAGAGTAGGTTGTGTGCCCATCCACACAATATCATCAATAGTCAGTTCATCGCCAAAAATTATTTCCTTGTCATTATCTATATCAATAATGGCAGAAAGACCGGCATAAGATAAACCGAAAAAATATAGAAAAGTAGAATCNTGTCTAAACGNATANGTATTATCNGCATAATTCATTCCACACTCATCATTACCCAAAAATAACAAGATTCCAGAAGCAACAGTCTTCTTAAGCTGTTCTCTTCTATTTATATAAGTTTCTTTTGTAAACATAGCTATTACATTATTGATTAATTATTATCGTTTAGCCAAATCATCATATAACTTTTGCATATAAGCTTTTGCNGGTTTTTGATTTAAATTCTTTTTCTTTCCACGATCAAGAACAACTTTATTTGCCTCACAATCAAATATTAACTGATTCTGNGAAGTAGTCATACCAAATCCATTTGGAAAACTAAAGTAGCCAAAATGAGGAGATTTAGNATTTAGNATATTCTTGCTAAAGGTAAAATCTTTATGNGGCAATCCCAATTGNTAAAGAANTGTTGCTGCTATATCAATCTGAGAAGCATAAGTATCTATTTTNACAGGNTTTTTAANGGCTCCTCCAATAAGTATCAGNGGTATCTGAAANCGNTCAATCTCATGGTTGGTAATTGAAGCAGGATAGCGCATTGCATGGTCTGGTACAAGTACAAATACTGTATTCTTCCAATATTTAGTTTGCTTGTATCTATCAATAAATTTACCCAAACAACTATCAGTATAAAAAGCCGAATTAAGGAATGGATCTTTAAACTTATGAGACGGAACATCAAAAGGTTCATGACTACTTGACGTTTGGATNGTTTTAAANAATGGTTCCTTTTGCNCTCCTAANAANTCAGACANAGCACGATTAAACAAATATTGATCGGGAGCACCCCACTTCGATAGTCTTTCTTTTAAAGGAAAATCTTTATCANAGACAATTNNATCATANCCTTGTGATAANAAATAAGANCGCATATTTGTAAAATTAGCATCTCCACCATAATAATATTCTGTAGAGTAACCTGCTTTCTTCAATGACTTTGATATAGAAGGTAATGACTGACTACGTTGAGGATATTTCATTATTGAGGTTGTAGGCTGAGCCGGATAGCCACTTAGAATTGAAACAAGGCCACGATCTGTACGAAAACTGTTTGCATAGAAATTAGTAAACAATATTCCTTCATTACAGAATGCATTCATATTAGGAGCCACATCAGGTAATCCTCCTAAAGGATGAACTATTTTCGATGTAAAACTTTCAAGAACAATTATAATAACATTCGGTCTCTTCGTTGTTTCGTGTTGTAAGGCAAAGTCCGGATACTAATCAGTTGCTTAAACATCTTTGAGTTTTATCATAATTCTTTTAGTTGCTTCAATTCGTCCTTTCCCCCCCTTCAAAACGATATTGGCTTATCAAAAGGCTTGTGTCACGGTGAAAGAGATTCCCATCAAAAACTAAAAACAGAGGATTTATTGCCGCATGTTTCAGTTCAATTTTATTCACATATAATATGGCCCATCCGGTATTTTCATTAGTCGAAACCTTGAACCCAAACCACGAATGGGGGGAAAAATTTTGGAAAAAAAGGAATCCTGTTTACTAAAAGTAATTTACTATTGCATGTTGTTTTCTACGGTAATTGGTTTCTTTAATTTTTACCCTTCTGGTTTAATCAGAATTAGATTAAACAAATAAATAAGCGCTGATATTAATTGCAATAATAGAAAAATAGAGCTAAAATAAATTAGTTTATAAGTATCGTGCACTTGCCAAAAAGCATCTTTTCCGGCGTTTTTAAATAGAAAAAGAGTGAAGAGTCATAGGTTTCTGACAGCCCCAATATTTATACAAAGAACAATGTCAGATATAAAAACGCATAAATAAAAGCAACTATGGCCATTAGTAAATTTTAAAAAGGCATATTGTTCCACATAGAATTTAGCCATAAAGAAAGCGATAAGAATTAATCCTGGGAAGTATGGTAAAATAACCGGCAATTGAAGCATCAAGAGATGGTAAACCCATGCAAATAACGCCCCAAATAAGTCCAAATGAACAATCATATATAAATCTATGATAATATTATCAACATAAATACATGGGTTTTTGAACTACCAAAAAAAATAAGATGAAATAACACATATGTTTTTAACAATAAGAAAAATTCTATCTCTTATTATTACACAATTTATTTTGCTTTCTATTTCACTAACTGTACCAAGGCGAACCCCAGAAATAGTAATTAAACTAATCTGTTGTGGTAAGAGAGCAGTTCACTGAACTATACTTCCCAATAAAGGTATGTCTATATATCGTCTCTC
>JGI20225J20221_1002539_pt1 | contig 13188 bp, 11 predicted proteins | sample BioMet4_FD_20221 | JGI IMG/M metagenome (IMG submission 20221) | reverse complement strand
TAATCTTCCGGCAGTTTTTCCATTTCTATTTCATTAAATGCTGGAAATGCAAGATCACTAATTTCTATAATTGCCATATTTATTTTCTCCTTTTTCACGAACATATAAATTTATTTCTGTTTTTCTATCAAAAAACAAAACATTTTCCCATAAAAATTGTATTCCTACATTTTCACCGGCTTTTATTTCATAAGTTTCGCCTGCAAACTGACTAAATATAGCTGTACCATCAGCCAAATACAGCTGTGTCGTTTGTAAATTTCCTGTATTTTCCGTATACCGGCAACTCCCTTTGAGCATAGCCCGATCATCCGTAGTAATATGTATGTTTTCCGGACGAATACCAACAATAACACTATGTTTCCCTGTTAACACTGCCGTAATCCGATCCGGCAGCGGAACTGCAACTTTCCCTATAAAAAGATGTCCATCGACAATATCTGCCGTTATCAGATTCATCGCCGGCGAACCGATAAAAGAAGCAACAAATGCATTAGATGGATTATCATAAATTTCACGAGGTGTCGCAATCTGCTGCAATGTACCATCACGAAGTACAGCAATCCGCTGTCCTACCGTCATAGCTTCTACCTGATCATGGGTGACATAAATCATAGTCGATTTATTTATTTCATGAATTCTGACTAAATTTTGCCGGGCTTGCTGCCGCAATTGAGCATCCAAATTAGATAACGGTTCATCAAGAAGAAAATAGGGAGATTGCTTAACAATCGCTCGACATAATGCAACACGCTGCTTTTGTCCACCCGACAAAGACTTTACAAGACGTTGTTCAAATCCATCCAGATGAAGCATTTCCAACGCATCTTTTGCTCTTTTTTCAATTTCTTTTTTACCCAGTTTTTGAATTTTTAAACCAAAAATAATATTTTCCCATACATCCATGTGAGGAAATAAAGCATAACTTTGAAATACCATTGCAATATTTCGTTTTCCCGGTGCCATATTATTAACACAGGTTCCCCCCATAAACAACTTCCCGTCAGTAATATCTTCAAATCCCGCAACCAGTCGCAGCGTTGTGCTTTTCCCGCATCCTGATGGTCCTAGGAATACAACCCGCTCTCCTTCTTGTATCTCAAAGTTTAGTTGCTTGATAACTTCTTTATTTCCATACGACTTACTTACATTATCAAATATAATATTGTGCATTACCCTTTCACTCCTGCCTGCATAAATGTATTAAGAATAAATTTCTGGAAAAACAAGTACAAAATAAGCGGCGGCAAACTTGTCAGCACAGCTACAGCCATGGCAATTCCCCATTCACTGCCGCCTTCGGCACTAATGAACATTTGCAGTGCCAAAGACAATGTATATTGTGATTTATCTTTTAGTATTAGCAGCGGCCAAAAATATTCATTCCACGAATTGATAAAAAACATAATTCCTATCGCTATAACCGATGGACGTACAAGAGGGAACACCACACTGCGAAGAAGATAAATAGGACCTGCTCCTTCTAATACAGCTGACTCCAGAAGCGCCTTCGGTATACTTCTCATGGCCTGACGCATAAGAAATATTCCCATGCCATCAGCCAGTTCGGTAAGCATGACTCCATAAGGAGTATTCAGCAACCCTACGTGGGATATCAATAAATAATTCGGCATAATCAAAACCGTAACGGGAATAAAAAAGGTCATAAGCATGGAATTAAATAAAAGCTCTTTTCCCTTGAATCGATAATATACAAATGCAAAGCCAGCCAGCAAACTGGTAGTAAGTTTGAAAAAAGTTACAAAAAAAGCAATAAAAAAAGTATTCCATATAAAATCGAAAATAGGAAAACGTCCCAGAACTGTCATATAATTTTCTAACGTCGGTGAAGAAGGAAGTGGATTCAACGGAGATTGAAATATCTGATTTAATTCTTTAAACGATGCCGAAAGCATAAAAACAACAGGCCATAAAGAAATAATAACCGCCGCAATCAAAAAAATATGGCAAATTAGTTCTTTTTTTATATTAATTTTCATAATACACCTTCTTGTCTGCCACACGGCTGCGCCACCCTAAAAACAAGGTAAAAAGCATCATTGTGATCATTGCATACGCCGCTGATTTACCCGTTTGATAAAAAACAAAAGCATATTGATAAATAACATAAACCAGATTGGCNCTGCCCTGATCCGGACCTCCCTGTGTCAACATATTGACAGGAACCATGACATATTGCAGACCGAAAACAACGGTAATAACAAAAACATACATCGCTGAAGAAGATGTCTGCGGCAAAATGATTTTTTTAAAAATTATCCAATCCGATGCATTTTCCAAGCGTGCTGCCTCGATGATTTCCCTCGGAACGGATACCATTGCCGCCAAAAGAAGAATCATATTATAGCCGAAAACCTTCCATCCAATAATGCTGCTTATCGAGAATAATACAATATACGGCTCTTTAAACCAGCGCGGAGAAGTACCTCCAACCATTTTTACTATCTCATTAACCGGACCGGCCATCGGATTATATATCCACAAAAAAATAATACTCGCTACAGCAAGACTCAGCAAAGAAGGTAAAAACAACAGTGACCGATATATCGTTTTTCCATATTTCAACATATGCGCCATCATATACGAATAAAAATACGGAAGAATAAAGTTAAAAACAAGTAAAAAAACAATAAATAAAATTGTATTGCCTACGACTTGATAAAATTCCGGGCTTTGAATAATGGCAATATAGTTACTTATTCCTACAAATTTTGCCTTGGCACTGACCATATTCCACGAAAAAAAACTCAGCCCCAAATTAACAAGCAGCGGCCAATAATAAAAAACAAAGAAAATCAGTACCGATGGAAGAAAAAAAGCATATCCTTTACCGGTTAATCGATTCATAATTACTTCTCCTTTCAAAAAAAACGGCAGACAGGAAGATTCGCTCTACAGTTCCCCGTCCGCCGCTTCTTACACGTATCATGTCAATATTTTTCAGCCTTCCAGTAATTCATTGATTTTTACAGCCGCATCATGCAATGCTTCTCTCGCAGACTTGCTTCCATTCAATACAACATCGCGAGTATCAATAAGGACCTGTTCTGCCTGCAGTCCATTCTGTCCTGGAAAACTTACCCAAGGCGTTACATTCGGAAGCATTTCCATGGCTTTCTTAACATTTTCATTTTCATCCATTAATTTCTTGTAAGGACCTTCGGCATCCATTTTTTTCCTCGGCGGCAAATATCCGGTGCCCGTATCCCATTTTGTTAAATTGTCCGCTGATTCCAAATATTTTACAAATTCGGCAGCAGCTTTTTGTTTGGCCGGATCTTTGGATAAAATCATAAGGAAGTTACCGCCCGCCGGTACCTTTACCGGTTTGTTGCCGAACGCGGGAAAAGCTGTCGTCATTACCTTAAAGTTGGAACTTTTTTCAAAATTCGCTCGTTTGCCAATTGTAGTGCATACCATAGCCAATTTACCTGATGTAAATGCCTGGAATCCTTCTTCATTTGTTGCATGAAGACCTATGCCATCCTTTACCATATCCGCAATAAATTGATATCCTTCAGCGGCTTCCGGTGTATCGAAACCCGCCTTCCATTTTCCGTTTTCCTGTTTCAGCATAGTACCGCCGTTTGATTCAACCAGTGCTTGATTCGTCCATGTATCTGCATATTCTTGCATAAAAAATGCCGATACCCCTGTTCTATCCTTAATTTGCTGTGCATATTCACGAACCTCCTGCCAAGTCTTTGGCGGCTTTGACGGATCAAGTCCGGCTGCTTTAAAGATATCTGGATTATAATACAAAACAGGAACAGACAAAGAATAAGGTACACCTACTTGCGTTCCGTCAGCCGTCTGCGCCAACTTGGCAATATTGGGTTCAAACGTATCTTTGATAAAGTTCGGATTACCTGCTGTCGCAAAAATCTTATTTATATCATCATGTTTAAAATTTTCATCGGCATAATTGAGGAAATCCCATCCCATCTGCACTACATCCGGTGTCTGTCCAGAAGCAACCGCTGCTTGTAAATTCTGTGTCAATCCCTTATACATATCAGGATTAAATTTTTCTTTTACTTTTATATTGGGATGACTCTTGTTGAAATCGTCCACTAACTCCCGCAGCGTCTGCCCGCCGAAACTATCGGAAGCCACGTGCCAGTATTCAATTTCTACCACCTTGCCGGTATCACCAGTCCCACTGCCAGAATTACTACAACCTGCCAAACCTGCGACCGCTATAAGACCGACAGATGCACAAATTATCATCTTTTTCCAATTCATTACCATATCCTCCTTATTGTCAAAAAGCCAGTATTGTTAAACTATTTGATATAAGGAATTGTATGAAATGTATGTAAAAATATCACCTTTATTTGATAAATAGTCTGTAAAATCTAAGTTCCCTGATTATACTCCCACCACTTCTCGTACTCACCACCTGCACCCTCCAGTATCCATATCGTTTATGAGAACTATATTTTTTTTATCTATATATATCGAATAAAAACTTAATGCAAATGAGACGCGTTTAAAAATCTGATATATTGAAATGCCACTAGATATATTTTCTATATATACAGCATATATCTTCTATTTTACCGATATATTTTACTTGTTTATAATATTTATACCTATTTTTACAGCTGGACTTTTTTATATTATATATGATATACTCAGCTATAGTTGAGAATGTTTTTTATATTTATTTTATTTTTTCAGTATTTTTATAAAATAATATTTACATTATTTTACTTTCTCTATACTGGAAAATTTGATATTCTATCTTCTTATTAATTTGGTAAACGATAATGTACTATACTTATTTTAAAAAAATCAAGGAATTTCAACAAAAACACATACGTTTTCTTCATATAAAAAAAGTGCAGCTCGTATCTGCCACACATATAAATAAAAATGATATCTATTTAATTTTTTGTTTATTAGTAGTATCTTTCCTTCCCTTAGCAACCGAATGGCAGACATTTTTTCAAAAACCAGATCAAGCACAAGTATGGGTCAATGGCAAGTTGCAGAAGACTATTTCACTATCTTCTGAATTAAATACAGAATTTAAAGTACAAGATATTCCCGGTTATGCAATTATACAAGTAAAAAATGGAAAGATACGTATACGTACTGATGATTCTCCCCGACAAATCGGAGTTCATATGGGCTGGATCGATAAACCATATGAACAAGTTGTTAATGTCCCCTACAAAATAATGATTGTTATAACAGGTAAGCAAACCACTGATATTGATGCCCTCGCTCAATAATACTCCTAATTTTGTATATTTTAACAATTTGTCTATCTTCATCGTTTCTCTTTTTATATTTGACACAAACATGCAACCGCTTTACAATAATTTTAAACGTTTTATCCGTGAAGGGAGCGCTATATAGTGGAATTATTTGCAGATATAGATCAAAATCTGCTATTTTGGATACAAAACAACATGGTAACGTCTACATTGGATCCCTATATGCTGCTCCTCTCCCACGTGGGAAACATAGGTCTAATTTGGATTGTTTTGGCTATATTTTTGTTATGCATAAAAGAATACCGCGTAACCGGCATTGCGATATTATTAGGACTATTAATCAGTTTAACACTGGGAAATGGTATTTTAAAACCGTCTTTAGCACGTCTGCGCCCTTATATTATTTATTCCTGGATACCCTCGGATATAGTAGTTTCACTGCCAACAGATTATTCGTTTCCTTCCGGACATGCTTTCGGATCTTTTTCCGCAGCCACTATAATTTTCTGCCGGAATAAATATTGGGGAATTTTCGCCTTGATATTAGCCTTAGGAATTGGATTTTCCCGCGTATACTTATTTCTTCATTATCCGAGTGATATGTTAGGCGGCATGTTGTTAGGAATACTATGTGGAATTTTCACATATAAAACAGTCCACCATTTATCAATATCGCCCCCATGGCATAAAAACAAGTTCAACGGGAATTAACATTAATTATATACGTAAAATCATGAATTGCTTCTATAGCTAAATACAAAATCTGCCAGCATACCTTGTACTGGCAGATTTTATATTGCTTATTTTTTATGGATAGGATCAAACAAAAGCGCCTATTCGCAACTATACATTTTATTTTTCCAACAGTTTAATAAACTCTTTTAATATCGCCGTATTCCCCGGCCAAGCCGGTGATGTTACAAGATTTTCACAAACTACCGCCTTATCGGCATCAACAGATTTAAATATCCCGCCTGCAACAGTAATATCCGGACCCACTGCGGGATATGCGGTAAGTGTCAAGCCGCTGACAACATTGGCTGCTGTCAAAATCTGCGGGCCATGACAAATAGCTGCCACCGGTTTTTTATTTTTCATAAAATATTTAGTAATTTCAATAACCTTAGGATCCAGCCGAATATATTCCGGAGCTCTTCCCCCTGTAAGGTACAATCCATCATATTGACTCATATCGATTTCATCAAAGGATGCATTTAAGACAAATTGATGCCCTTCTTTTTCGCAGTAGGTTTGATCTCCAAGAAAGTCATGAATCGCCGTTTTAATTTTATCTCCTGCCTTTTTCCCGGGACATACAACATCAACATGAATTCCTACCATTTCCAACGCTTGAAAAGGAACCATTGTTTCATAGTCTTCTGCGAAATCACCAGCTAACATTAATACTTTTTTTGCCTTCATCATTGTCATATTTATTCCTCCCCATCTGAAATCATACATTTCCTACACCCCATAAATCGTACATACATGCGGTAATAATGAGGTCCCATATAAATTTATAAATACAAGGTATTGTCCAATATGGGCTATTAATAAGAACTTTAATTAAAAAGCATTTTTTATATTATAATGTATTATATTATTGCAACAATGTTCGCTGCTCATTATGCTATACTGACAATATTACTACAAATCAACTAGATTACTTCTATTGTAACACGCGGACAGTTACGTATCAAATTGCTGTTTTCATCAAATGCAATTACATAATTCACATCCTAGTTTATATACGTAATATTATCATATATTCTATATGATAATATTACGTATATACCTACTTGATTTTCAACTATACTATCCGGCAATCCTTCTATTTTTCCTACATATAACTACGTCCTAATAAAAATTTTATTAGGACGTAGTATATATATAAATTATTTTATTCTTAATCTCATTTAAATTTCACATAGTTTAATTACATTGGGCAAAAAATATTGATGATCGAACGAGTATTATACTTATTTACCACTAAATTCAGCTTTTCTCTTTTCAACAAATGCTTGCATGCCTTCTTTTTGATCATTTGTTGCAAAACACAAGCCCCATACTTCATCTTCATATTGAATACCCGATTGCAAGTCCATATTTATACCACGATTAACGGCCGATTTGCAGAGTTGTACCGCTAACGGTGCAACCGATTGAATTTTTACAGCCATTTTTTTGGCAGCAGCCATCAAGTGATCCGCTGGAACAAGTTCATCTATTAATCCAATACGATATGCTTCCGCAGCATCGATCATTGCTCCGGTAAACAACAGCTTTTTTGCCATTCCTTTACTAACTAGGCGAGGCAGCCGCTGCGTTCCGCCAAATCCCGGCGTAATTCCCAAGGTTACTTCGGGTTGTCCAAATTTTGCATTGTCTGCTGCAATACGAATATCGCAGGCCATTTGCAATTCATTGCCTCCGCCAAGTGCATATCCGTTAACAGCTGCAATAACAGGTTTTTTCATGTTCTCAAGTTTATTAAATACGCCCTGTGCCAAAATGCCCCAGTCTCTGCCTTCCATAGCATTTTTATCTTTCATTTCAACAATGTCTGCCCCGGCTACAAAAGATTTTTGTCCACTGCCGGTAATGATAAGAACTGCCACGTCTTGATCTGCTTCTATTTCATCAATCATTTTATCCAATTCGCGAACAGTCGCTTCATTCAACGCATTTAAGGCTTTAGGCCGATTAATCGTAACAACAGCTGTACCATTTTCCTTTTCTATCAAAAGATTTTCATAACTCATAGTAAACACATCCTTTTTTATATTCAAAACAATAATTTCACAATGTCACTATCTCCATATTTTTTGTCCCAATGCATATATGCTGCGATTTATTATTATCTACTATATTCAGCGGAGAATAGAACCAGAAATAACCATTTGCTGTACTTCATTCGTACCTTCATAAATTTGAGTTATTTTAGCATCGCGCATATAACGTTCTACGGGGTATTCTCTGGTAAAGCCATATCCACCGAATACCTGTACTGCATCTGTGGTAACTTCCATGGCAATATCTGAGGCAAATTTTTTAGCCATTGCTGCAGAAACACTGTGTGAAATATTATTTGACATATCATAGGCTGCTTTATAAACCAACCACCGTGCTGCTTCAATTTTCAACTTCATATCAGCCAGTCTAAATGCAACAGCTTGCTGTTTGGAAATAGGTTTGCCAAACTGCACACGTTCTTTTGAATACTTTACTGCATGTTCATACGCACCTTCAGCAATACCAAGAGCTTGGGCCGCTACACCAACACGACCGCCATCTAAAGTTTGCATTGCTATTTTAAAACCTTCGCCTTCTTTTCCCAACAAATTTGCCGCAGGTACATGCACATCTTGTAAAATAACTTCACGTTGTACGGATGCACGAATCCCCATTTTTACTTCTTTCTTGCCAAAACTTAACCCAGGAGTGCCTTTTTCTACAATAAACGCACTCATGCCTTTTGCTCCTTTAGTTTTATCCGTTGCCGCAAAGATAATTTCAACCTCAGCTTCTCCGCCATTAGTATTGAATATTTTCGTCCCATTTAATATATATTCATCACCTTGCTTTACGGCCGTAGTTGCCCCATTAAGTGCATCCGTCCCTGCATTAGGTTCCGTTAATCCAAAGGCACCCAGCCACTCTCCTGTTGTTAATTTAGATAAATATTTGCTTTTTTGGTCTTCTGTCCCATATTGATTAATCGGCCATGAACAAAGTGACGTATGTACTTCAAAACCGATACCGGTGGACGGATCTACTCTGGAAATTTCTTCACATGCAATAGCAAAACTAATAAAATCCAAACCGCAGCCATTATATTTTTCTGCATACGGAATACCCATCAATCCCAATTTTCCCATCTGATTAAAAATTTCTCTATCAAAAATTTCATTTTCATCCCGATCTTTAACAGTTGGGAGTAATTTTTTTTCAGCAAAATCTTTCGCCAGTTTACGAATATCTTCCATTTCTTCTGTTAATTTGAATTCCATAATTACATCATCCTCCTAAAAATATTAAATAATATATTTGTCTAATGGTGATATGCTATTCTGCATGACAGAACAACGCTCAACCTGACAATCATTGGTAATCACAAGATAAGCCCCATTAGTTTATCTTCAAAAATACGGGAGTCCATCTGCTTTAAATCAGATGAAATAGCTGGTTTAAAATCCATATGTGCCAGAATATCTTTTTCAAGCTCAACGCCGGGAGCTATTTCCGTCAACATAAGTCCTTCTTCTGACAACTCAAATACCGCACGCTCCGTAATATATAAAACATGCTGATGGTGTTGATGTGCATAGGCACCGCTAAATGTAACTTGACCTACTTTATCTAAAAATTTATTTAATTTACCTTCCGTAAGAATGGTCAGTTTACCATTACCGACCTGCACTTTTAATCCTCCTGCCGTAAAAGTACCACAGAATACTACTTTTTTAGTATTTTGCGTAATATTGATAAAACCGCCGCAGCCAGCCATACGACCTGTAAATTTACTCACATTGATATTGCCGTCTCTATCGGTTTCCGCTAATCCCAAAAATGCAACATCAAGGCCTCCGCCATCGTAGAAATCGAATTGGTACGGCTGATCAATGATTGCCTCCGGATTGGTAGACGCACCAAAATCAAGTCCGCCGGCCGGAACTCCCCCAATAGTGCCCGCTTCAGCTGTAAGTGTCATCGTATCTCCGACACCTTCTTCATTAGCAACACTTGCCACACCTTCGGGAATGCCAATTCCTAGGTTCACTTTCGCATTGGGAACCAGCTCCATGGCCGCTCGGCGCGCAATTACTTTACGCTGATCCAGTTTCATTGGTTCAATACTATCTAACGGGATACGGACTTCTCCTGAATACGCTGGATTATACATATTTCCATAACTTTGTTCATGTTTTGCTTTATCAGCTGCTACAACGACATAATCAACATCAATCCCCGGAATAACAACATCCATTGGTTTAATATTTCCGTTTTCCACTATCCGTTCTACCTGTACAATAACGATTCCACCAGAAGCTTTGGCAGCCAATGCAATCGACAAATTTTCCAGCTTAACCGCTTCATGTTCTATAGATATATTCCCTTTTGTATCGGCAGATGTCCCTCTTACAATCGCCACATCGACAGGAAACGGCTTATACCACAACCATTCTTCCCCATTGAGTTGAATAACCTCTACCAAATCTTCATTTGTTGCTGCATTGACTTTTCCCCCTTCAACACGAGGATCTACAAAAGTTCCTAACCCGACTTTTGTAATAATACCCGGTTTTTTCCCGGAAATACTGCGAAACCACTGTGCCAGCGTTCCCTGAGGGAAATTATAAGCTTCTAATTTATTATCAAGCATCAGTTTCCCTAAATTGGGCGCCATGTTGAAGTGACCGGCTACAATCCGCTTTAACATTCCTTCGTGGGCGAATCTATTACCTCCCGCATTTTTTCCGTCTCCCATGCCGGCACAATGTACTACCGTAAGATCATGGGGAGTTCCTTTTTCCAAGAACTGTGTTTCTAACGCAGTTAACACATCTTCTGCAATATTACAGCCTACAAACGTTCCAATTCCAATAGTTGCTCCATTGGGAATCAAATTTACCACATTTTCTGCATTTACGAATTTCATTATATAAACACCTCTTTATTGTATTTCTGCCTGTACATGTAAAATTTTTTCTATACAATTCCTGTCAACATATACACGCCAACCATGAAAAAAGCCACAAGAACTTTAAATATCGTAATCGCAAACATGTCTTTATATGATTCACGATGCGTCAGTCCACACACAGCCAAAATCGTAATAACAGCACCATTATGAGGCAAGCTATCCAATCCGCCGGAAGCAGCTGCAACAATTCGATGTAAAACTTCGGGAGGGATTCCAGCGGCTGCCGTCAATTCCAGCCAATGATGTCCAAAAAGTTCCAAGGCAATACTTAATCCACCAGAGGCAGATCCTGTAACACCTGCCAGAATGTTTACCATAAGAGCCGCATTTAAAAGCGGTGCCCCCTGTGCGATTCCCAGTAAAAAATTAGCTATATCAGTAAATCCCGGCAGAGAAGCTATAACATTTCCGTACCCAACTTCAGAAGCCGTGTTCATAATAGCAAGCAGAGATCCTATAGCTCCTGCATTTAATGCGGCTTGGATGCCTCCTTCCTTAGAAATAAATTTATGCCCGTTGATACAAGCTACAATAATACCTGCCAATAATCCGACGACCAACGCCCAGATAGAAATAACATTTTGAACTGATTTAGCTACCAGAGGAATACCCATTTTTTGAAACGGTACAATTAAATCCGAATTCCACGAATACATGGATAGTCCAAAATTAACAACCAACACTACAAATAACGGTATGATAGAAAAGTACCACTTAGGTAATGGAATCGTATCATCAATTACTGTTTCATTTATCGTATGATGACCATATCCTTCATTCTTGTCTTTAGCCACTTTTACACGCCATTCCAAATATATATAAGAAACTGCCACTAGTATAATGGCACCGATAGTTCCTAATATAGGTGCAGAATATGTCGTTGTTCCAAGATATATTGTAGGAATAATATTCTGGATTTGCGGTGTACCCGGAAGCCAATCCATGGTTGCTGTAAATACACCTAAAACTAGAGTAGCCGGAATAAGTCTTTTGGGAATATTTGCCTCTTTATATAACGCTGCCGCAAACGGATAAATGGCAAACACACAAACAAACATGGAAATACCGCCATATGTTAAAATCATACATGCCAGCGCAACTGCCGCTATGGCTCTCTTTTCTCCTATACAGCGAATAACTTTAAGTGCAATACTTCGTGCCATTCCCGTATCTTCCATGACTTTTCCAAATACAGCACCTAGTAAAAATATAGGAAAAAAAGCTTTGATATACGTAACTGCCTTTGGCATAAATAGTTCCGTATATCCTGGTAAAATATTAATGCCTGACAATCCTGCCGCAAACATCGCAAAAATTGGCGCAAACAAAATTACCGAAAACCCCCGGTAGGCAAATGTTACTAATAAAAACAAACTTAGGATAATGCTCCCTATCGCAATTGCCGTTAACATAATTTATGAAATTCCTCCTTTATATTTATATCTACAATTTCTTATATAAATTACAAACGATTATTTTTCCTCCCTTCTAAACTTAATAAGTATAAATACAAAATTTATTAAGTTGATGATAAAAATAAGTATGCATACTTCGTTTGTTGTTACTATAGATGTTACCTAAAATCATAGACAAAATATATAGGAAAAATTTGACTTGCATTGATTGTTAGCTCATCATAAGAATGCAAATTTGACATTTTTTTAATTCTACAAAATCATACTATTCAAATTAATTTTTTTAACAAAAAAAAGGCCCCGAAGGGCAATGTCATTAAGTTAAGAATTTAATCAGGATTTTCAAAAAGAACCGAGTGCGAAAAAGCGCACCCGGTTCTTTTTTTCAATGAATCAGCATAAATCTTTTTCACAAAATGTAAAAAAAGGTTGACAAATCAACCAAAAAATGCGGCGAGGCCCCTGGAATGAATACATTTTAGGAGGTTTCGTTCATGAATTTTTCTGAAAGCGTGAAACAAGTATTGTTAAGAAAAATACAGGAAATGGCAGCTCGGCCAGAAGCATTTGTGCGTAATCCTGGCAGAGATTTCACAAGAACGCGAAAGTTAGATTTTGCAACAACTATTAGATGTCTAATTGCCATGGAAAGCGGTAGTTTGAAAAAGGAACTGCTGGAATTGTTTCATTACCATTATGACACCGCAACGACCTCGGCTTTTAGCCAGCAACGCGAAAAGATATTGCCGGAAGCATTGGCGTTTCTTTTTCAGGAGTTCAATCACGCCTTTACACAGAATCAATCCTATCGTGAATATCGATT
>JGI20225J20221_1001817_pt2 | contig 13188 bp, 9 predicted proteins | sample BioMet4_FD_20221 | JGI IMG/M metagenome (IMG submission 20221) | reverse complement strand
TTTGTATCCGCACATAGAGAGCAACTCCATCATGGTGATGACTTCTTATGCCGGTGCAAGTGCCTCAGATATAGAAAGTAATGTGACTAAGCCAATTGAGAATACTCTTAATAGCGTTAGTTATCTTAAGCATATAACTTCTCAGTCTAAAGAGAATATCTCTGTTGTAACATGTGAGTTTAAATACGGAAGAGATATTGATGTTGCAACAAATGATATCAGGGACAAACTGGAGATGGTGAAATCTTCCCTGCCGGATGCTGCGGGAAATCCTGTCATTTTTAAATTTTCATCTGATGATATTCCTATTATTATTCTTTCAGTTACTGCCGATGAGAGTATGCCCGGACTGTATAAACTGTTGGATGACAAGGTTGTAAATACATTGGCAAGAACTCCGGGCGTTGGTTCTGTATCTATCATGGGCGTGCCAAAGAGAGAGATAAAAGTTTACTGTGACCCTTACAAGCTTGATGCATACAATATTCCAATAGAATCTATCGCGAGCATTATAGGCACTGAAAATTTGAATATGCCTGCGGGTTCTATTGATATCGGCTCAAATAACTACTCTTTAAGAGTCCAGAAGGAATTTGGTTCTGCTCAAGAAATTGAGAATATTGTTGTTGGCAGCTATGGCGGCAGAACCGTTTATTTGAGGGATGTTGCAAAGGTTATTGATGGAATGGAGGAGCGTTCTCAGGAGAGTTACATCAATGGAAAGAAGGGCGGTATGATTATTATCCAGAAGCAGACCGGAGCAAACTCTGTAGAAATTGCAAGGCAGGTAGAGAAGATGCTTCCTCAAATAGAGAATACTCTTCCCTCTGATGTTAAGCTGGGTGAGATTGTAAATACTTCAGACAACATTGTGAGAACTATAGGGAGTTTAAAGGAGACAATTTTCATCACCTTGGTTTTGGTTATGCTGGTTGTGTTTGTCTTCTTGGGAAGGTGGAGAGCCACTTTGATTATTGTAACTACAATTCCAGTCTCTTTGCTGGCCTCCATGGCTTATTTGTTTGCAACAGGTAATACATTGAATATCATATCAATGAGTTCACTGTCAATTGCAATCGGAATGGTGGTGGATGATGCGATAGTTGTGTTGGAGAACGTGACAACGCACATAGAACGGGGAAGTTCTCCAAAGCAGGCGGCAGTGTATGCTACCAATGAGGTCGCGCTTTCCGTTGTGGCTTCTACGCTTACGGTACTTGCCGTGTTCTTGCCTTTGACCATGATTAGCGGATTAAGCGGAATTATGTTCAGACAGCTTGGGTGGATGGTCAGCATTATTATGGTGGTATCATTGTTATGCGCACTTGCTCTTACTCCAATGATGTGTTCTCAAATGTTGAGGCTAAAAAACAAAAAGACCAAAATGCATGAGGTTCTGTTCACTCCTATTGATAAGGGACTAAATGCTTTAAATAGGGGTTATGCAAAACTTTTGAACTGGGCTGTTCATCATAGAAGACAGGTGGTTTTCATAGCAACAGGAATTTTTATTGGCGTAATTGGCATATGCGGTCCGTTTATGAAAAGTGAATTTTTTCCGCAGCAAGATAATGCAAGAATTTCCGTTAAGGTAGAATTACCCGTCGGGACAAGACAAGAAATAACAAGAGACTTTGCGTTAAAACTTCAGCAAAGATTTGCAAAGCTGGAGCCTGAAATTGAGAAAAGCTCTGTGTCTGAAGGTACCGCAGACAGCGATAACCTGTTTGCCTCATTGCAGAGCAACGGTTCAAATATTATAAACTTTAATATCCGTCTTTGCAGTGTTGAGAAGAGAAAGAGAGGATTGACGGAACTTTCCGATATTTTACGAAACGAACTTGCCTTATATCCGCAAATACGTAAATCACAGGTAATTGCCGGAGGACAGCAAGGAGGAATGGGAGGACAGCAGGGTGTTGAGATTGATATTTACGGATATGATTTTGACGCTACGGATGCCGCTGCACAAGAAGTTGTAAAACAGTTCAAATCATTCAAGGGCGTTCAACAGGTTTTGATCAGCAGGGATGCATACACTCCGGAGTACAGGGTAAATCTTGACAGAGAGAAAGTTGCAATTAACGGTTTAAATACCGCTACTGTTTCACAATATTTGAGAAACAGAATCAACGGAGCTACCGCTTCTGAATTTAGAGAGGAGGGAGACGAGTATGATATTAGAGTTAGGTATGCTCCTGAGTTCAGGCAATCTATAGAAGACATAGAGAACATTACGGTATACAATTCACAGGGCAAAGGAATAAAAATCAGAGAATTGGGGAAGGTAGAAGAAGCTATGACGCCCCCTACCATTGAGAGAAAGGACAGACAAAGATTTATTTCCGTTACTGCAGCGCTTCCAAAAGGAATGGCATCCAGCGATTTGTTAAATGGTATTCAACAAAAATTGAATAAGGTGCATTTTCCTTCCGGGATATCTTGGCAGGTGGGCGGAACGTATGAGGATCAGAAAGATATGTACTCAGATTTGTTTACACTTTTGCTTCTGATTGTTTTACTGGTATTCATTGTAATGGCTGCGCAGTTTGAATCACTTACATATCCGTTTGTCATAATGATGGCAATTCCGTTTGCATTTGTGGGGGTGGTGATAGGGCTCGTGCTCAGCGGCACTCCAATGAGTGTCATGGCCATGATTGGAGTAATCATGTTAATTGGTATTGTAGTTAAAAACGGTATTGTACTTGTGGACTACACTAACTTGCAGAGAGAGCGCGGAATGGGTATTACCCAGGCGGTTGTAACGGCAGGACACTCCAGATTAAGACCCGTTCTTATGACAACATTAACAACAGTGCTTGGTATGATACCTCTTGCCATAGGAACCGGAGAGGGTTCAGAGATGTGGCGAGGNATGGGACTTACAGTAGCNTGGGGNCTAAGTGTTTCCACCGTAATTACCTTGGTATTAGTCCCGACAGTTTATGCAATATTTGCCGGTAATGGAATTAAACACCAAAGGAAAAAGGATAAAAAACGTATTAAGGCATTAGAAATTGCCACGGCAGCGGTTACGGTTTCTGAAAAATCTTTGAAAATTAAAATTTGATAATTACATGAAAGCGATATTTACAACGTTCAATGAGGCCCATTATGATGCAATCCTTGCAATATTGGAAAAGACTAATATAAAAGGATTTACAAACTGGGAGCAAGTCCGCGGACGCGGCAGCATAAACGGAGAACCGCACTACGGAAGCCACGCATGGCCAACTATGAACTCCTCAATTTTAATCTTTGCTCCAGATGCCGATGTAGCGGATTTAAGAAAACGGCTTCTTGATTTGGATTCACAATTCCCAGCGCTTGGTTTGCGTGTCTTTACCTGGACGGTGGATGAATAGCTGTAACGGAAAATTTCTGATGGAAAAATAACAATCGGAAAGTTATCAATGCAATAAAAAGAGAGAAGCATGTTTGTGGCTCGTCCTAAAATTTGTTTACAGATTAAATAGAGTTTTGAGTGCTAAATCCTGATGTCTGGATATTAGTCCTAGCATCGGTTGTCAAAGATGTAATAATAATATCATCTGATTTTTGACTTTGCTTGTTTTTGTAGTAGTTTTTCCACTTTTTTACTTGCTCTTTTGTCATTGAGCCATTCCATATTAAGGATGCCGTTGACGCGCTTGGCCACGGCGTTTTCTCCATCTTTTTTCTTATGTCAATATGCAGCTCCTCCTCTGCGGTCTCGATCATTGTGCTGAGTGCGAAATTCTTCAGTCTCTATCGGTCCAGTTCCGACTTGAGTGCTTTCAGCTGGCATCCACGCTCTTCAATGCTGGAGTGACTGGCGGTTTTCTTTGGCTCTTTCTTCACCTCGGAATTGATTTTGGGCCATTCTAAAGGACATGGTGTAATTGAATAATCCTAAATAAGTTTTACATTTAACATGATTTTTTGTCAACCTATTTTAGGACAAATCATTGTTTTGTAGCGCATTGCTTTGCATGCGAGCATAGTAAGCATGCAAGCTTAGGTGCACTCGTGCTGAAATGCTTATAAATCATAACTATCTGATCTGGGGTACTCTGGGATTGCACTGCGTATCAGGCAGTTGTAAAACTTCGCTTTTAAAAAATAGACATCTTATGTAACACGCATATTATCAACGTCTCCTAAGAGTACACTTGATGCAGCCGCTTCTTCATCTTACATTTTCATCTTACATTTTCATCTCATCTCTTCATCTCATCTCTTCATCTCGCTTTTTAATATACGCCTACCTATTTTATATTACTGTCTCCATTCCACTTATTCCATCCATTATATTTCAGGCCATAGGATTTCTTAAATTTCTTTTTGGATTTGTCCCTTCTCAAATCTTCTCTCAAGTCTGCATTTAGTTCAGCTATAGATTTGTAGTACTCTTTAACAAAGCTACAATCTACATTGATTAGATCTGATATTTTTGTTTTACGCTTAGTGTAAAATAGGTATGAACTATACTTATAACCACCTGGAGTTTTACTCAAACCTTCTTTCACCGGATTATTCAAAATGTACCAAAGATTCTCTGCCTGAAATTCCTTGGATATTTTCTCAACTATTTTTGGCGCTTCAAAAAGTGCGGAATATTCCTTATGCGAATTAACGTAAAACCCTGTATATCCGTTTGCTAATACATTAATTAATGATTTAATATCACAGTTCTTAATCTGCAAATGTACATGATTGGTCATTAGCACAAATCCATAGAGCGATGCCTTAAATTCCTCCAGTCTTTTGTTAAGCAAAAATAAAAATTTCCTATAATCTGCATCTTTTAAAAACAGAGGTTTACCATCCCTCCCTCTAAGCATCACATGATAAACCTTTTCATCCTGCCCTATAATTGTGGCATCTCTCGCATCTTGATTTTGCGGCGCAATGCAATGTCTTTCTTTCTCTCGACAATTTATTGTTACCCTCCTCGCCATTCCTAGTTTGCATAAATATTGTTTGCAATATAGATGCTAAAATTTTAAATATCAGGCACAATCGTATAAAAATCTTTTGTCCGCTAATAATTTGAACAAATAACAAATAGCCCAAAATCTACAATCATCAAATCCAATAAAAACCGCTGAAACATTTAGTATGACAGGACGGTATACTCATACATAATCGTCAAATGCAAATAAAAATGCAGAAATTTTTAGAAGAAAAAGACATTGCACTTATGCAAAATCGTCAATTCCAATCCAAATCGTAAAAACTGTTCCAAATCGTAAAAACTGTTTGGAAAAGTGAACTTTTAAAGAGTATGAGGATTTGTTATTTCGGCTGGAGCATCTCAATCCAGTAATCATACGAGTCATGGATAAAATACAATCCCATGGCCTCTTTCTCGTAGCAGAGGCAACCCATAGCGCGATGATATTCGCGCGTCTTTTTATAGTCTCCGGGAACACGAACGCAAATGTGAGTTTCATTTTTCCCAAGCTTGTAAGGTTTATTTGCATGTGTGCGTAACCACGTGAGTTCCAATCGGGAACTGCTGGTATTTTCTCTTTTTCCTTTTTGTTCAATCACATTCCATACATTATCCTCATTTCCTTTCTCACACTTACTTTCATTACCTTTATTACCCTCATTTCCTTTCTCACACTTACTTTCATTACCTTTATTACCCTCATTTCCTTTCTCACACTTACTTTCATTACCTTTATCATCCTCATTACTTTTGTTGCACTCACCAAGATATACAATTATGAAGGAACCGTCTGGAGCTTCAATGCGATATGCAACTTCTTTAAGGCCAAGAGCCTTATCATATAATTCAATGTTTCGTTCTAAATTTGAGGTGTCTATGTTCATTTGATCACAGTGTGTAGTATTTTTTGTGATTTGTGAGTGTTCCATTGCGTGATAATTTTTAGCGCGATTTAATAAAAATAACTGAAAGGAAAACGATATGATATGTATTAGAGGAGGCTATCAAGGATCATATGAGGTGTACCCTTAGGGGATGCTGATATTCTGTGTGTTACATAAGATATCGCTTTTTTTAAAGCGATGTTTTGCAAATGCCTGATACGCAGTATCACCCCAGAGTACCCCAGATCAGATAGTTACGTTCCGTTGACGTTGCAGCGCGTGCGCCTGCATCCTTGGGAAAACGTTGCTTTGTTAAGTTTTTCCAAGGATGAAAAAAGAAACCATGAAGGAATTCCGGCTGTCCTAGAATCTTAAATCTGAAAACTTTTTGCGGCCGGAGAAAAATTTGCGGATTATGCTGTGAGGATATACCCCGTTTACGCAATAGATTGAACGGAAAGATTTTCCCGTGGGACCACGGAGCCCGTCTAAGCGAGGAGAAGGTTTAATTGTGTTTTTTATCTTCCCGTACTCTTTGTGCGCATTCCATACTGCGCGGCAATAGGAAAACTTCCCCTGAAAGATGTATGCAACTGCAGAAAGTCCGTCCAGGAATTTACGGATGAATAATCTGGAGCCGCGTATGCTGAATAATTTAAAAGTGCGCCCAAATAATTTTATCCCGCCTCTCGGCTGTGGTAAATTTTTCCGCAACATCAACAAATTGTTGCGATAGTTTAGATAGAGTTTGCGCGGCGAATTGTTAGGCAGGGTGCCGCCTCCCAAATGATACACATAGCTTTCCGGTACAGCCCAAATCTGGCTTCCCATCAGTGCCGCTCTCCAGCAAAAATCTATTTCTTCCATGTGTGCAAAAAAGCTCTCGTCCAAACCTCCCAACCTATGATAAAGTGTGCTGCGTACCATCATGCAAGCCCCTGATGCCCAGAATATTTTGCGCGGGTCATCATACTGTCCGTTATCTTCTTCTAAGCTTGAAAGAATTCGCCCGCGGCAGAACGGGAATCCCCATTTGTCAATGAAACCTCCCGCAGCCCCTGCATACTCAAAGATTTCTTTTGCTTCCGCGGAGTTATGCTTTTCAGCAATTTCCAGGTGCCTTGTGAGGGATAGCATTTTTGGCTGGCACACTCCCGCCTCTTTATGGGCTTCCATAAAATTAAACAACGGATTCAGCCAACCGTCGGGAGTCAAAATATCTGAATTTAGAAGAACGTAGTAATCTGCGTAAATTTGTTTGAAAGCCCTGTTGTAGCCTCCCGGAAATCCCCAGTTTTTTCCAAGGGAAATATATCCAACTCCGCCAATGGTTCTGACAAATTCTTCAGAGCCATCCGTTGAACCGTTGTCTGCGACAATCACAGAAACTACATATCCTTTTGATTCTTTTACGCTTAATAAAAGTGGCGGCAAGTACTTTTGTAAGAAGGACTTGCCGTTCCAATTTAATATTACTACGGCAACTTTTTTCATTTATGCCGCCTTTGTTACTTTGCGTCTCCTGTGGTTCTTTCCAGCCACTTGACCATTCCAAACATTACACTCATAGAAAGCAAGCAAAGTATTAGGAATACACCCCAGCAGTAGCCAAGTCCAAGATGGTTGTACATTCTTGGTCCAATCCACAAGAACAAGTTACCAACCGCGGTTGCACCCAGCCAAAGTCCTTGGCAAATACCCTGAAGATTTTTAGGGGCAACTTTGGAAACAAAGCTTAGTCCAAGAGGCGATATGAATAATTCCGCTACGGTTAAGAAGAAATATGTAACAATCAAAACCCAGGGACCGGCCTTCATTGATTCTTGCGCTGCAACTCCCATGTCTCTGAAAACTGTTGCTGACGGATAGCCGTGACTGAAAGAAATAATGGACAGGAATAGATATGCCATGCCGGCTATGCCCATTCCTATTGCAATTTTTCTTGGGGTGGATATGCTCCTGTTTTTCTTTGCCAAGTGCCCAAATAACAACATGATAAGCGGTGTAAGGGCAATTACAAAAAATGGATTTACGGCCTGCCAGATTTCCGGAGCAATGGTACTGGTATTAACAAAGTCTCTTGCAAACAGAGACAGAGATGCTCCGTTCTGATGGAATGAGAACCAGAAGAAAATTACAATTCCAAGAACTGCAAACAAAGCATACATTCTTTGTTTGATTTCTTTTGCCATTGCTGCTTTCTCCTCTGCTGTATATGTTGTAGTAACCTTAGTCTCTTTTTTAGCAGGATTAGGAAATGTTTTCTTTGTGGCAATAAATATTATCAGTGAAATCATCATTGCAACAACGGAGGCAATAAAAGAGTAGTGGACACCGGTGTTGAATACATCTAGATAATGTGTACAAAATGCTGAAATATTGTCAGTTGCAGCACCTCCCACATTTACCGTGTTTATCAACTGATGAAGATTATCCAGCTTTTCTCCCGCCATTTGAGAACCTTCGTTTATGTACTGGTGGCAAAGCGCAGGGAGCTGGGAATTATAAACAAGTCCGTTGACTTTCAGCCACCAACTTCTTAGAAGCGGAGCAATGAAAGGAGCTACAAGCCCGCCAATGTTAATGAATACATAGAAAATTTGGAATCCGGGATCTCTCTGAGCTTTTGCTTTTTTCAAAGCTTCAGGACCTTTTTTTGCAGCCTCCTCTTCAAAGTTGTCATACATCTGACCTACGATTGCCTGCAAATTTCCCTTGAAAAGTCCGTTGCCAAAGGCAATCAAAAATAGGGCAAAGCATGTGCCGGTCAGAAGAATTGCGGTATTGGTTGGAGTCGCCATAATCGGCACAGAAAGAAGAACATATCCGGATGCCATTATAACGAGACCGGTCATAATAGTTCCCTTGTAATTTTGTTTACGGTCTGCAATAAGACCTCCGACAAGAGACATAACGTAAATACCGGCGTAAAAAATTGAATAGATGAGTCCGCCGTTCTCATCGCTCAATCCGAATTTTGAACATAAGAACAGTGTTAGCACTGCGTTCATGATATAATAGCCGAAGCGTTCTCCCATGTTGCTTAGCGCAGCTGCTAAAAGGCCCTTTGGATGATTTTTAAACATATATTATCGTTTTTAGTTTTTGCTACACAAAGATATTAAAATATCGGAAGAGCCATTAATCATTTACAAAATAATGTGTTATATTTGTTGCAATAAGGTTCTTAAAAGTTGACATGGCAAAGTTTCTTGCAGAAATAAGATACATTCTATTATATCTGATATCTCTTCTTCCACTAAGAGTTCACTATTTTTTCTCGGACATTGTATCTTTTATTTTGGAGCACATCGTGCGTTATAGGTTCAATACCATTACCGTAAACCTTGCTCGCAGTTTTCCTGAACTCAAGTACAAAGAAATTCGCGAGATTGTTCATAGATATTATCGTTTTATGAGCGATGTCCTTTTTGAAAATATCTGGAATTTAGCTCATTCAGATGCAGCGGTTTGCAAAGTTTCCGCGGCGGAAAATCCCGAGCTTGTAGATTCGCTTTTAGCAAAGAAGAACAAAGTTTTAATTGTGATGGGGCATCTTGGAAACTGGGAACTTGTCAGCGGGATGTGCGGCCTTAATTCTCATAGAACTCCCGACAGTTTTTCCTCTTATCCAATGTATATGGTTTACAAAAGAGCAAAGAGTAAAATTTCAGATATTGTTTTTCGTAAAATCAGAATGCATGAATATGATAAGTTTCAGTCAAAAGGAGAGGTGCTAGAATCACATCAGGTGATAAGAAGAATTTTAGGAGACAGAGAAGAAAAAGCCACCTTCATAATGATAGCAGATCAGAACGCGCTTGGAGATAATAATCTGGTTGTTAATTTTTTGAACCAACCAACCGAGATGCTGCGAGGCCCTGAATTTGTGGCTGTTAAAACAGGAATGGCTGTTGTATATTTGGGCATGAACAGAGTTTCACGCGGNAAATATTCTATAAGATTTACAACTATTACGCCGGACGGTTCAAAAGAAAAATCCGGTTTCATTACCAAAAAATATGCGGAGCTTTTGGAGAGAGATATTCGTAATAATAAAGTCATTTGGCTGTGGAGTCATCGGCGCTGGAAAAAAACTGTTGCCGCCGGTTTGTAAAAAATCAAGTCATGTTTTTTATCCGACGTATAATTTTTGCGCGGCAAGTAAATTAAATCTGAAATAGTTATACAACTTGAAAAAATAATTATTATAATTGTATTGTAATTAATCAGTCACAATTTTGAAGATAGAAATTGTAGATAAGAAGTTGCGGAATATAAAAAAACTGGTTTTGCTTTTTGCAGCCTTTTCATCTTTTACAACCGCGCAAGCACAAGTCCTAAGGGACGGAGATCCTGTACCGCAGGGTGCGGTAATTTACTCTCTTCCAGAAACATCCATCAATATTTCAGTTACGGCGTCTCACATTTCTTTTGCAGCCGGACCATTTGCATCTTACTCAAAAAAATATTTGGGGATTGATGCGAATAAAAATAATTCTGAAAATTTTTCAATTATAAAAGCGGAACTTTCTCCAAGCGTTGAGGCTGACCCTTCCGCAAGTGTTGCGGTAAATATTGGCAATTCTAAAACTGCCGGAGCAAATTTTTTAACATTTTGTTCGCAGGGTTTGATAGTTGCTCCAGGATATTTTTCATCCGGTTCCATGCCTTTCACTTTTCCTTCAGAAATTTCTTCTTCATGGTCAGACAACATACAGGCAGTTTCCAATTTGCAGAGAGATACTGCAAAACTGTATAAGAGCGTGAAGAATGCAAATGGAGAAATTGTAAAGGTGGCAGTGCCTCAGACTCAGATAGTTGAGAAGACGGCAGAACAAAAGGCGGCTGAAACGGCGGAGCTGATATTCAAGCTAAGGCAGAAGAGAGTAGATATCCTTACAGGAGANANGGCATCGCAAATTACAGCGGCGCTGCTCTTGGCGATGCCCTAAAAGAGATANACAAATTGGAGAAGAATTACACGTCTTTGTTTACCGGCTGTGAGGTCGAAAATATTCAGAGAGCAAGTTTTGATGTTGTGCCAAAAGCAAAGAATGCAAAACAAACTTACGTTGCATTTAGAATATCAGATGCGCAGGGTCTTCTTCCGGCTGATAATATGAGCGGCCGTCCTGTTTATTTGGAACTTTCCGTTTTGGATCAGAAGATAGAGGCGGAAGATTTGAATGAAGCCGCTGCTGCATCAAAGGGTAAAGTTGCCTATAGAACTCCGGTTATTGTTATGGCAAAACTAATTGACGGACAGAAAGTTCTGGCACAGCGTAGAATTCCGGTTTACCAGTTTGGAAAGATTTTGTACTTCCCTCTGGAAGTTGCGACAGGAAAATAATCTGTCGGGAAAAAGAAAATTATAATCAAAAAATAAAGACTTATTTATTATGAAAACAATATTAGACTTAGAGCCAAAAGAAGTTTGGTCTATATTTCATGAACTAAACCAAGTACCCCGCCCTTCTAAAAAAGAGAGCAAGGCTGTTGAGTTTGCATATAATTATGGAAAGAAACTTGGACTGGAAACATTCAAGGACAAAATCGGAAATGTTATCATCCGCAAGCCGGCAACAAAGGGTATGGAAAATAGAGCCGGTCTCATTATGCAGGCACACTTGGATATGGTTCCTCAGAAGAATCCAGATGTTAAACATAATTTTGAAACAGATCCAATTAAGACTAGAGTTGTTGGAGACCTTCTTTACGCAACAGGTACAACTCTTGGAGCAGATGACGGACTTGGCGTTGCTTCAGCGCTTGCAGTTTTAGCTTCTAAGACACTGAAACACGGCCCTCTAGAGGCTTTGTTCACAGTAGACGAGGAGACCGGAATGACAGGAGCAAGAGCTTTAAAATCCGGACTTCTTAAAGGTGATATCCTTATCAATCTTGATTCAGAAACAGAAGGTGAACTTTATGTAGGATGTGCCGGCGGATTAGACGGTACTGCTACTTTTAAGTTCACGACAGAAAAAGTTCCGGCCGGTTATGCTTACAAGAAGATTGTTGTAAGCGGCTTAATTGGCGGACACTCTGGAATGGATATTATTCTTTACAGAGCTAATGCTAATAAAATTCTTGCAAGAATCCTTCTTCCTCTTCTCAAAGACATGGGAGTTCGCCTTGTAGAAATTAACGGCGGAAGTATAAGAAATGCTATTCCAAGGGATGCTTATGCGGTAGTTGCTATTCCTTCAAAGTTTGCGAGAAAGGCAGCCTCTCATGTGAGCAAAGTATTCAAAGAGACAAAGGTTGAGTATCAGTACACCGATAAGGACCTCAAGATTTCTACAGTTAATGTAAAGGAGAAGAATCCTGCAATAAAGAGGGATGTTGCCCTTAATGTTGTAAGAGCTATATATTCTTGTCCTAATGGAGTTTACAGAATGTGTGATACTGTCCCTAATTTTGTTGAGACATCCAACAACATGGCAATCGTACAGCAAGAAAAGCATACTATTCTTGTTCACTCTCTCATGAGAAGTTCTATTGATAGTGAGAAGTTTGATCTTGCTGAGGATATGAGAGCGGTGTTTGAACTTGCCGGAGCAAAGTTTGAGTGTAGCGGTGCATATTCTGGATGGCAGTTAGATATGAATTCACCTATATTAAAGGAGGCAAAAGAAATTTACAAGAAACAGTTTGGAAAGGAGGCAAAGGTTGTTGCCATTCATGCAGGACTTGAGTGCGGTATTCTTGGACAGGCATATCCAAAGTGGGATATGATTTCATTCGGACCTACAATTTTTTCTCCTCACTCACCTGATGAGAGAGTTAACATAGAGAGTGTTGGAAAATTGTGGAAGTATTTGTGCGCTCTTGTGGAGAATGCGCCCGTTAAAAAATAAGGCACTAACATTTTAAAACAATTTTATATTATGGTAACAAAAAAAGCAACGGCTAAAAAAGCCACAAAGAAGGTAGCTAAGAAAGCTGCTCCTAGGAAAACGGTAAAGAAAGCTGCTCCTAAGAAGGCCGCTAAGAAACCTGCTGTAAAGAAGGTTGTTAAGAAGGCTGCTCCTAAGAAGGCCGCTCCTAAGAAAAAGGTAGCTGTTAAGAAACCTGCTGCAAAGAAGGTTGTTAAGAAAGCTGCCCCTAAGAAGAAAGTAGCTGCTAAAGCTATGCCTGCAAAAGCTGCTAAGAAAGTTGTAGCAAAGAAGGCTGCCCCTAAGAAAGCTGCTCCTAAGAAGGCTGCTAAGAAACCTGCTGTAAAGAAGGTTGTTAAGAAGGCTGCTCCAAAGAAGGTTGCTCCTAAGAAAAAGGTAGCTGTTAAGAAACCTGCTGCAAAGAAGGTTGTTAAGGCTGCTCCTAAAAAGAAAGTAGCTGCTAAGAAATAAGCAGACCTGTACG
>JGI20225J20221_1000338_pt2 | contig 13188 bp, 20 predicted proteins | sample BioMet4_FD_20221 | JGI IMG/M metagenome (IMG submission 20221) | reverse complement strand
AATGCTGCGGAAAACGGCGCCCCCTCTTGCGTGCAAAAAAGGCGATTTCAAACGGGTAATAAAGGAGGCGGTTAAAAATCATGCCGACAAAATCAAATAACACAGGTGGTCGCGGCGGCAGACGTCCCGGTGCGGGCCGGAAAAAGACCGCCGTCAAAGAAAAATACGAAAACGGAAATCCAGGCGGCAGAGATCTCACTGTGCTGGACATACCGGATGTCGAAGGCGAGGACATGCCAACCCCGCATGACTTTCTATCTGCCAAACAGCATGACGGCTCCACCCTGGAAGCTGGTGATATCTATCGGGAAACATGGAAATGGCTGGATAAGCTCGGCGTAGCAAAAGCGGTGTCTCCACAGCTCTTAGAGCGTTACGCGATGTGCTCCGCCCGCTGGATTCAGTGCGAAGAGATGACCACTCGGCTCGGATACCTTTCCAAGCACCCGACGACTGGGAAGCCGATCCCTTCACCCTTCATCAACATTGGCATCAACTACATGAATCAGGCAAGCCGCCTGTGGAATGAAATCTTTCAGATCGTCAAGGAAAACTGCTCTGCCGAATACAGCGGGCTCAATCCACAGGACGACGTGATGGAACGACTCCTGCAGGCCAGAAAGGGAATGTAAATGAACACACAGAAATTGGAACAGGTACCCATTGATAAATTGGTGCCTTACGCCCGGAATGCCCGGACGCATAGTAAAGAACAGATTGCACAGCTTCGTGCATCCCTCCGGGAATTTGGATTTGTAAGCCCCGCCGTTATTGACGCCGACTACAACATCCTCGTCGGACACGGCAGAATCGAAGCCGCCCGCGCGGAAGGCTATGAAAACGTGCCTTGCGTCTTTGCCGAAAACCTGACAGAGGCACAGAAACGCGCCTATATTCTTGCGGACAATCAGCTGGCCCTGAACGCAGGCTGGGATGAAGAAATGCTGTCCGTGGAATTATCCGATCTGCAGGATTCCGCTTTTGATCTCTCACTTCTCGGCTTTGATGCCGATGAACTGGAGAAACTCCTCGATGGCGGTGCGGATAAGGATGTCAAGGATGACGACTTTGATCTGACCGCCGCTCTGGAGAAAGCCTCCTTTGTGGAACGCGGCGACATCTGGACTGTTGGAAAGCATCGTCTCATGTGCGGCGATGCCACCTCTGCCGACGATGTGAACCTGCTCATGGATGGAAAGAGTGCCAACCTGATTCTGACTGATCCGCCCTACGGCGTTTCCTTCAAAGCCTCAGACGGTCTGACCATTGAAAACGATAGCTTAAAGGGCGAGGAGTTTTACAACTTCCTGCTTGCCGCATTCAAGAACATGACCGACCACCTCGAAAAAGGCGGTGCCGCCTACTGCTTCCACGCGGATACCGAAGGGCTCACCTTCAGGAAAGCCTTCATTGACGCAGGCTTCCACCTCGCCGGTGTTTGCATCTGGGTAAAGAATTCCCTTGTGCTCGGTCGTTCCGATTACCAATGGCAGCATGAGCCAATCCTCTATGGATTTTTACAAAATGGTAAACATCCGTGGTACTCCGACCGCAAGCAAACAACCATCTGGAACTACGACAAACCGAAGCGCAATAAGGATCATCCGACTTCAAAGCCGCTGGATCTTCTGGGCTATCCCATCCAGAACTCTTCGCAGGAAAACTCTGTAGTGATTGATACCTTCGGCGGCTCTGGCAGCACACTCATGGCCTGCGAGCAACTGAACCGCATCTGTTACATGATGGAGCTTGATCCAAAGTACGCTTCTGTTATTCTGCGCCGCTATGTAGAGGACACGAATGACGCGGAAAATGTGTATGTCGTAAGAAACGGCGAACGGATCAGCTACTCCGAGCTTGCCAAGCAGGTGGATTTTGAGACTGTATAATACACAAATTCCGCGTCTGATATTCGTCGATGTTTTACTACAGAATATGCCCGGTATCGCTTGCTAATAAAGGCTTTCAGAGTGATATATGTACGTACCGAAAGGCAAACAGGAAGCCTTCGGAAAACAAAATAAACGGAGGTACATACCATGAAAGCAAACTACAACGTAACCGGAGCAGCAAGAAAGGCACTGGTGAGTGCCATCTCCAACATCACAGGCGACAAGGCCATATACAAGCTCATGCCGACCTGCGCCTATGAAATCGGTGACATCACCGTCAGCAAAGAAGGATGCGTCAGCTGCGAGGATGCTGACAAGCTCGATCGCCTGATGCACAACCTGATCGCAGACGGATTCACACCGGAAACTGCAGACGCTCCTGCTGAAAGCGCCAGCGAAGACGATGCTCCGCAGACAGCAGCCGACAAAGGCGCTGGCCTTACCGTTGCCCTTCCGCTCGACTGCGCAGACGTCGGAAACCTTACAAACCTTCTCGAAGCCAAAGGAAGCCTCATCAAAAAGGCACTCGGTATTGATGATCTCGGCTTCTCCATCGAGGATGACAAAATCAGCTTCACTTGGTTTGAGGCCATGCTCCCGCCAGATGAAATCAAAACCTACCTTCACTTCGTTGCCGCCCTCTGCAAACTCAGCAAAGATCAGAAACGGATCAACGCCACAGAGAAACCGGTCGAAAACGAGAAATACGCCTTCCGCTGCTTTCTTCTGCGGCTGGGCTTCATCGGAAATGAATACAAGGCAGAGCGTAAGATTCTCTTAAAGAACCTCTCCGGCAACTCCAGCTGGAAGAACGGCGCTCCGGACAAGGAGGCGGCAACATGCGAATGATCAGACAAAATGAGCTTGACGCTCTCCGCTCCCGGTATCCTGCTGGCACACGTGTGGAGCTTCTTCAGATGGACGATGTGCAGGCACCGCCCATCGGTACCAAAGGAACGGTGACCGGGATTGATGATACCGGTTCCCTCCTCGTAAACTGGGACAACCGCTCCGGCCTCAATGTAATCTACGGAGTCGACCTTGTCCGGAAGGTGGCAGATTGACATGGAACAGAAAATCAAAGAACAGATTCTTGCCATCCGCGATACCGGCCTTACCAACATGTTTGACATTGGCATGGTTCAGCGCCTTGCCTATGAGCGTGACTTCTATGAACTGGTTCTCTACCTCGAAGATCACCGGTCAGAATATGCACACTTCATCCTGACCGGCGAAGGCTAAAATACACAGTTTGGCCCTGTGATTTTTCCGCAGGATTGTCACATATATTTTGCCTGAATTGCTTGCTAATAAAGGGCTTCAGAGTGATATATGTACATACCGAAAGGGAAACAAAAAGAAAACGGAGGAACCACCATGAAGTACACAATTGAAGCGATTGAAAACGCAAAGACCGGAATGAAATGGAGCGACATCGGAGTGCAGTGGACACTTGCGCAGGCTTACCTTTACAGCAAGGATGCCGGGAACGAGCTGCCGAACTTCGCCGAGGTCATCTGGGACGAGGATATTGAAACCATCCTTACAGGCTGTTATTGACTCTTCTGCAAAGGCCTTAAATATGAATAGTGCCCAAGTGAAAGATAATTTGACTTTAATTAAAGATCCTACCGCTTTAGAGGCGTCTATGAAAGCAACTGATTTAAATAAAGAACAAATCATTACGATGGCAAACCATGCCATGGTATCATCTGCAAGATCTGTCGATGCTGCTCTGGAATTTGATACAGAAACTTATTTTTGGTTAAGTCTTGGTCTACTCATCTTAATCCTAGCCATAAGCTCTGTTTCATTCTTCGCATCAACTCTATTTAACCGCTCAGGATTAGCTTTAGCTATCGGTGGGGGGATACCATTTGCTTTCTTCCTACTTACTATGGTTCAGCAACTGATGGACGATGCTCCAGTTATACTCAAGTATCTAACGATAACAACTCTATTTGATACAGATGCGATATTAGCTAGTGGCGAGTTTGGTTGGGGATTAGTTGCTTTAGGAACCATTGCTTTCGTTCTATATGCAGCGTCAAATGTTATCTTTACAAAGAAAGATTTACCACTTTAATATTGAAAGAACTATCAGTAAATTCCTTAGCAGCTACCGATAAATGAAGAGAATATAATGTGAGAAAGAGCATTAAATATACTGCAAGGCAAGACATTTAGTAGTTGAAGAATAACAAGCAAAAAAATAGCAGTCAGGTCTCTTGACAAAGTATAGTGCTTAAGTAAAATATCCGGGGCATTTACGGAGAATCCGCAATAAAATAATCGGGGCTTCAAGAAGAAAGAAAACAGTGAGTATCTGTCGTAACCATTTCAGATACTACACTGTTTTTGTCATTGGAAATTTATAAGGATTGTTAGACCATTGCTGAGCTGTTATTCGTTTGGATTGCAGTTGTTGCCACCATCTATCTTTCGATCGATTGTTGATCTGTGGTATTTACCACGTTTTCTTCCTTTGCGCTTGTTGCTTCTGAGATTGTCAGTGATTGTGTAAGTGAGATGTTTGTTCAGTGCATATAGGACTCTTATACGAAAACGATCGAAATTGGAAAGCCCATTTGAGACCGTAATGTATTCACGGAGCTTGCCATTGATATTCTCAGTTAATGCATTGCTCTCTTTACGATTGTCATAGGGTCTTTGAAAGCTATTGAGTATCTCTTGATGCCAGTTTTGAAGCAGACCGATGAAGGATCGATAGCACGGCAGGTCTGATGATACAAACGCATCAAAAATATCATCAAATAGTTTACTGCAGTTCTCCTCTATGGCATCCTTGTTGAAACCTCGATACAATTCCTTTAATTCATATGCCTCTGTCAGCTCTGGACTTACTTTTAGAAGCAGCTCGTAGATATCACGGTAATTCATTTTTGTTCTATAAAACCCGTTGTATCTTGGCTCGTTGTCCAGATTGTATTTGTCGGTTTCCAGAAGCCAGTGCCATGTCTTTAGAAGATAATAATTGGATGTGCCATGCTCGAACTGATTCATGATATCTACCCGGAGCCTGGTGAATCGCTGTGTCAGCTGTTCTACTACATGGAATCCATCAGCACATATTTTTGCATTTGGCAGACATCTTTTTGCGACATCACGATATGGGTCCCATAGATCCATTGTGATGAATCTGACTTGGTTCTTCTCTTTGATGGAGATCTTATCAAAGTACTTTATAAGCTCGTGCTTGGAACGGCTTGGCAGTACTTCAAAAAGATCTCGCTCTGTATTATCTACCATAACGCATAAATAAGAGCTCCCATATTTAGCCATATCTGAATGCAGCTCATCAATGCCTATGTTCTCCGGCAGTGTAAGGCGTGGCACATTCAGAAAGCTGTCAGAATAAAGCTCAACACTTCCAATACTGACATTGTTCTTTTCGGCAATGTCTTTATATGTGAAATGAAGATTGGCAATGTCTCTGGCTACCTGATTCAAAAGAGAATAGGAACAGTGGAGGGGACCTGGCGTGAAATGATTCTCTTCACGGAAGGAATAATGGCAGTTCGGATCCTTGCAGAGATATCTGCGTCGATGCCAGATAATATAGTGTTCAAATGAATTGACTGGCATCGTTTGAAAAGTAAAATCACTGTAGCCTTTTATGCGTGAAGCTGCTCCGCATAACGGACAGGTAGGGCGAAGGTCTTTTAACGTAATATAGCTATAGAAAGTAGTATCTTTACGGACAATATTAAAACAATCAATATCATCAGCCTCTAAATTGAGAGTGCTGATGATATAATCTCTATTAGGCAATTTATGCCTCCCTTCTGTTGGATTTCTAAATGACATTCGAATTCTAACATGGAGGGTCTTTCTATAAACTGATGACACCGGTAATTTTAAAGCGACAGCCCCAAGGACTGAAAAAGTGGCCGAAAATCGACCACCAGATATTTTATTGCGAGAGCACCAGCCCCTAAGAATTTATTGCGCCTTTATCCGGACATCCAGATAAATGGTCTAATCCCGAGGATTGAGTTATTCCGATGTTGTCAGGTAAGGGCGGAGCTACTTGTTGAGAATCAAGCTTTTTTTCATCCGTTGTCATTATAAAACCTCCAGATAATAGATTAAAAGCGGTCTGGCAGTAAATTGCTGCCAAGACCGCTTTTTTCGTATTCATACTAATTGTTGATCTAATTTTTCTTTAGGAATATATTGCGTTTAGAATAGCTTTCCCACTCAATGTTTTAAACATTTTACCCCCGGCACTGTGAACGGAGTCAATCGACATATCATCCTCATAAAAATTAACAAGAAAGTCCGCCTCAACCAGTATCTGATAATCGATTCCCTGAATGTCGGTATAGGTATGATGATGCGCGATAAGCCAGCAAACACGGTCAATAACGCCCGATTCGATGCCTAACTCCGCCAGAAGTTTTTTTGCTTCAGGCGGACCTTCGATCTGCTGATAGTTCCCAGCGGAGCTGTTGTACTTTTTCTCGCTGTTTTTAATCCCAATGTCATGAGTAAGCGCCGCGATTTCAATAATCTCCTGCGTGCTTTCGTCTAATCCTTCCATCTCTCCGATTGCCTTGGCAAAACCGTATACCTTCAGAAAATGGTTGATTCGCCGAACATCCCCGGCGTAATAGGCAATCATAGCGTTGATTATCTGTCCAATAAGGTTCATTTCGTGTCCCTTGCCTCCTCTCTTTAGAAGGTTACCGTTTTATCCGCCCATTCCACCATCTTCAGGCAATCAATCATTGTTGATAATGGGCAGACTTCGCTGCCGTCCATATTCCTTGATTTGAGGCAAGTGCCACAAGCGAGAATTTCCCCGCCTGCCTCATGAAACGCCTCAACCTGAGCAGCCACGTCGAATTTTTCGTGGTGAAGGCTCTCAATTTCAACAGCTTCCCCCATAAGAAAAACCTTCACTTCATGCCCGTTCTTTCTGGCTGTAACGGCAAAACGCATCGCGTTCCAGGACTTCTCAAATTCCTTTGTCTCGATAATGATTAAATGACGGAGCGCCCTTCTGAACTGCTAAAACCTTTCAGAAGGGCGCTGATTCATGGTTATTCTACTGTGATAACAGAGACGGGACAGTTATCCCGCGCTTCTGCTGCTGAGTCTTCCGAAGATTCAGGAACAGGGTCCGCGCAAACCTCCGCATGCCCGTCATCAGCCATCCGAAATACCTCCGGACAGGTGGATGCACATAGCCCGCAGGAAATGCAGTTTTCTCTGTCAATTATCGCTTTCATATACTGATATTCCTTTCTGAATCAGGCATTCATGAACAGTTTGATGTCATCATCAACTGTTCCGACACCCGCGATACCGAATTTTTCAACCAATACCTTGACCACATTGGGAGACAGAAAGCCCGGCAGCGTGGGGCCGAGGTGGATGTTCTTCACGCCCAAGTACAGCAAAGCCAAGAGAACGATGACGGCCTTCTGTTCGTACCAGGCGATATTGAAAGCAATCGGCAGCTTGTTAATATCGTCGAGTCCAAACACCTCTTTGAGTTTCAGGGCGATGACCGCCAGAGAATAGGAGTCGTTGCACTGTCCGGCGTCCAGAACTCTCGGAATACCGCCGATATCGCCCAGCTTCAGTTTATTATAGCGATACTTCGCACAGCCCGCCGTAAGAATTACCGTGTCCTTCGGGAGCTTCTCCGCAAACTCGGTGTAGTATTCCCTGGACTTCATACGTCCGTCACAGCCGGCCATAACAAAGAACTTTTTGATCGCACCGGATTTGACGGCATCGACGATCTTGTCTGCCAGAGCCATCACCTGATTATGGGCAAAGCCGCCGACAATGCTGCCAGTCTCAATCTCATCGGGCGCGGGAAGAGTCTTGGCAAGCGCGATGATCTCGGAAAAGTCCTTTTTGCCGTTCTCATCGGCTTCAATATGCTTGCAGCCGGGATAGCCGGTGGAACCCGTGGTAAAGATTCTGCCCCGGACCTCCTCGCTTCTTGGCGGGACGATGCAGTTGGTAGTAAAGAGGATGGGGCCATGGAAGGAGACAAATTCCTCAAGCTGCTTCCACCATGCATTGCCGTAGTTTCCGGCAAAGTTGTCGTATTTTTTGAAAGCCGGGTAATAATGGGCAGGCAGCATCTCGCTGTGGGTATACACATCCACGCCAGTACCTTTAGTTTGCTCCAGAAGCTGCTCCAGATCGGTCAGGTCGTGACCGGAAATCAGGATCGCAGGATTTTTTCTGACGCCGATATTGACCTCGGTGATTTCAGGATTGCCGAACCGTGACGTGTTGGCCTCGTCCAGTAGCGCCATAACTTTGACGCCGTACTCGCCGGTTTTCAGCGTCAGCGCGACAAGATCGTCGGCGGAGAGGGAGTCGTCCAGTGTTGCCGCCAGTGCCTCATAGATGAAGGCGTTGATGGTCAAATCTTCTTTTCCGATGTTTTTCGCGTGCTCGGCGTAGGCCGCCATGCCCTTAAGACCGTATGTGATCATCTCGCGGAGAGACCGCACGTCCTCGTTTGCGGTTGACAGCACACCGACGGTAGTGGCTTTTTCCAGCATAGACGCTCTGGAGCTCACCATGAAGGTCGCCGCATCGTGTAAACCCGCAGAAGCATTAGAATTTCTGAGTTCGTCTCTTACGGCGATCATTTTCATGATCTGCTTTTCAATCGAGCCGTCGTCAAAATTCGCGTTGGTGATGGTCATAAACAGGCTGCTGAGCACCTCATAATTTGTTTCGCCAAGGGTTTTGACGTCCAGCTTTCTTTTGACTACAATTTCTGAAATGCCCTTGAGGGTGTAAATCAGAAGATCCTGAAGCTTTGCTACTTCTTCGGTTTTTCCGCAGACGCCGCGCACCGCACAGCCCTTTCCTCCGGCGGTTTCCTGGCATTGATAACAAAACATACTCATTTTTGTTTCCTCCTTTAAAATTTAGTCTTCAACAGGTTCAAATTCGTCCTTGCCGACAAAACAGATCGGGCACTGCCAATCATCGGGCAAATCTTCAAATACCGTGCCGGGCCCGATGCCACTGTCGGGATCGCCAAGCGCTGGATCATAGATATACCCGCAGGGAATACACCTGTACTTTTTCATCCGGTTTCCTCCTTCGCTTTCTCAGCTTTTCGGAGCGGGCGCCTTTACGACAATCAGCTCCAGCGTTTNGTCATGCANATTTNTGACATTCATTTTNGTTTGAAANGGNATTTTNAGCAGAGNNCCGGCNTCNTACTCATGGATTTCCTGATCATCAAGNCCGATGGAGAGCCTTCCNCGAATNANGGTCATATACANGTTTGAATTGGATAAGTGCTCCGGCAGTCCCTCGCCCTGGTTGAACACCATNTGGAGNTAATGCAGGTTTTCGTCAAATATGACTTTTTCTATCGCTTTTTCATTGGTTTTGGACAGCTTATACTCTTTTTCTATCATTATGATACCCTCCTGTCAATCAAGAATTTTTCCGTCGGTTGAAATCGTCACTACCTGCCAGGGAATCATTTTGCCGCTGTTTTGAAGCGCCCGTTTTACCGCGTTTTCGATCCCGCCGCAGCAGGGAACTTCCATTCTGACTACCGTGACGCTTTTAATGTTGTTACTCCTAATGATCTCCGTGAGTTTGTCGCTGTAATCCCCTTCGTCAAGCTTGGGACAGCCGATCAGGGTCACTTTGTTCCTGACAAACCTGTTGTGAAAATCGCCGTAAGCATAGGCCGTACAGTCGGCGGCCACCAGCAGATTGGCGTCCGCGAAATACGGAGCGTTGACCGGCGCAAGTTTGATTTGGACTGGCCACTGTGACAACTGGCTTTTATTTTCGCTGATATTGGGCTGGACGGCCTCACACTCATTTTCCCGATGGATTGCTTTAGACTGCGTCCCCGGGCAGCCGCAAGCCAGCGTTTCTCCCTGTTTGCTCAGCTTGCTTTTCTTCACGGCGCCTTCGTCGTATTCCTTCGCTTCGCGTTCCTCAAAGCTGATCGCGTCCGTCGGGCAGGCCGGCAGGCAGTCGCCGAAACCGTCGCAATAATCGTCGCGGAGGAGCTTGGCCTTTCCGTTTACCATGCCGATTGCCCCTTCGTGGCAGGCTTTTGCGCACAGACCGCAGCCATTACATTTTTCTTCATCAATTCTAATAATCTTTCGAATNATGTTCCGTTCACCTCTTTTTCCGAGTGCGTTATTTCAGGTTATTATTGANTTTCTGCCTTAAGTTTACTATTCTTAAGTCAATAAGTCCGTTGGATTTCCAACGAAAGAGGATATTATGAAAAATTATTTGGATGTGCTGAAAACAGTACGATTATTCAAGGGCATTGAAGAATCAGATTTACTGCCACTTTTGTCATGCCTGACTGCAAAATCGGTTCATTACGAAAAAGGGCAAACCGTGTTTTTCAGCGGCGAAAGCATCGAAAAATTCGGCATCGTTCTATCGGGACAGGTTCAGGTTGTGCAGGATGACTATTACGGAAATAGAAGCATCCTTGGAAAAATTGACATTGGGAATCTGTTCGGGGAATCCTTTGCCTGCGCGGAAATAAAAACGCTTCCGGTCAGTGTGATCACGATGAGCGAAAGTGAGCTTCTCTTTATCGACTGTCACAGGCTTGCAGTCCCGTGCGCCAAGGCGTGCGGTTTTCACAGCAAGCTTATTCAGAACATGTTAAACATCGTATCAATGAAAAATATATCACTGACGCAGAAAATTGAATTCACCTCGAAACGAACCACCCGTGAAAAACTCCTGGCCTACCTTTCGGCTGAGGCCAAGAAATCGGGAAGCAGTCACTTTTGCATTCCATTCAACCGACAGGAACTCGCGGACTACCTTTCCGTCGAGCGTAGCGCCATGTCGGCTGAGCTTTCCAAGCTCAGGGACGATGGCGTTCTAAGGTTTTACAAAAATCAGTTTGAGCTGTTATAGCTGAATCGTGCGGTTATCAATTTCAATGATTCCCTCGTCCTTCATTTTTTTCAGTTCCCTGAACAGCGACGGTCGTTGAACGCCCAAGTAGTCTGCCAGTTCTTTTTTGCTGAACGGAAGGACGATTTTCGAAGAGCCTTGAATAATAGATTGTTGCTTGAGATAGTCCATTAAGTTCTCACGCAGCGTTTTTTGGGTCAGCATTTTAATCTTCCGATTCATACCTTGGGAATTCAGAGACAAGGATTTTATAAACCGCATGACAAAGTGATAGTCATGCAGGAATTCCATAACCGCTTCTCTCGTTATATGAAGCACGTCCCCATCTGTTACGCCATAAATATTTAACGGATAGTTGGTATTTTCTCCAAACAGCAAATTAGCTCCGATAATACTGTTTTTTTGAAATTCGAACATTGTAATCGCGGAACCATTTTCTGATAAGGAATACGCAACCAGCTTTCCCGATAAAACAACGTCGAGCACAGAACAGGCTTCATGCTGATGGTGTACCGTCGCGCCCTTTGAGTAATGCCTGACAAAAATTTGGTTTTTCGCAATACATCTATCCAAAACGGCGGTATCCATTTCCGAAAGCAAGGGTATGCGCCGTATTTTCTCAATTATCATATAGACCGCTCCTTTTTGAATATTATAACAAAAAGAAACATGGGTGTCTATTTCAATTGAATAATACCCTTTATAATCTGATCAAACAGATTATAGGAGGTATCACATGGATGTATTGACTTTGGCAATGTGGATCGGAACCGCCATATTNCTAATATTTTCTTTTGCCAAGGATAAGGGAAAAACAAAGCAGGCCCTCAAAATGGCGTTTGGCATGGGCAAAGGAATGCTGGGCAGTATTTTGTCCATTATTTTTTTGATTGGTTTGATCCTGACTGTATTCCCGCCTGAGAACATTGCCGAATTTGTCGGCAAGCAGTCGGTACTTTTGGCCACTGTTATTGCTGCNGCGTTCGGAGCAATNACCCTGATTCCGGCATTTATTGCTTTTCCGCTTGTCGGTACGCTTGTGCACGCGGGCGTGGGGATAGTTCCATCCGTCGCTTTTCTGACAACGCTTACGATGGTTGGTATCGTCACATTTCCGCTTGAAAAGCGTGAGTTTGGCTTAAAATTTACCGCCGTGCGAAACGGGCTGAGTTTTCTATTTGCGATTATTATTGCACTTGTTATGGGGGTGATTGTATGAAGGTTCTGCGTAAAGCAAAAGAAAACCTGTTTATCCTGTTCATTGCGGCAGCTTACATTGCTATGTTTATTATAAACCAGAACATGGGCATTGCCTCTGTCAAGAACAGCTTCTATTACATAAAAGAAATGATTATGATCATGCCGGTCATATTTGTTCTGACAGCTCTCCTGGATTTATGGGTTCCCAAGGAAAAAATCATGAAGTATCTTGGAAAAGAAGCAAAAACAAAAGGCGTTGTTCTTTCTCTTGCGCTTGGAAGTATATCGGCGGGCCCAATCTACGCGGCGTTTCCACTATGCGTGATGCTGCATAAGAAAGGCGCTTCAGTCAGAAATCTGGTTATCATTTTAAGCGCTTGGGCAGTGATAAAAGTCCCGATGCTATTAAATGAGTTGAAATTCCTGGGATTTAAGTTTATGGCGGTTCGCTGGGTTTTGACTGTCATCGCCATCGTTGTTTTTTCTTGGATCACAGCGAAAATTGTAAAGGATGATGACCTGCCTCAGCTCAGGGCAAATCAGAGCGGCCCTTCTATCAACAGATCCGCCTGCATGGGGTGTTCTTTGTGTACAAAAAACTACCCGGAGTTATTTGAAATTCAGAACAAAAAAGCTTCTCTCAAAGAAATTAGCGAAGAGATCGATCAGGAGAAGCTTATGAAGGCAGTAAACTCTTGCCCGGTCAAAGCAATTTCNATTTCTGNAGATNAAAATTAGCGACAACTGAATAAGGAGTTTAAACCTTCTTTTTACTCGNATGGTTTCAATAACTAAATATATCGAAAGCACCTCTATAATGAAGTTGACGGTCAATAGGCCGATCCACAATATTATGGAGGTACTTTGTTATGCAAAAAGAAATTGAACTAAAATGTCTTTGCGACGGACTGCTCAATGCGTTACGCAAGATGGGGCTGGGAAAATACAGTCTTCGTAACTATTACTATGAGGGCATGTGGCCTCTCATCAAGGCGTACCGAAAAGCCGGGAAAGAGTTATATGATCCTGTGTTTACAAATGAGGTAGTTCTTGGTATCCAGAAGCAATTTCAAGAAGGTCTTATTGGGAATCACATAAATATGCGCGTTCGTAAGATGGCGGCGATGATGGAAGAATATTCTTTAAGGCGTTGCATCGTGTGGCATAGAAT
>JGI20225J20221_1002538_pt1 | contig 13189 bp, 19 predicted proteins | sample BioMet4_FD_20221 | JGI IMG/M metagenome (IMG submission 20221) | reverse complement strand
GGATAGCCAGAGGTTATTCGGCTTCTTCGTTCATGCTGGAAAGCCGCTTCTTTACCTGTTGAAGCTGGTTTTCCAGAAGCTCAGCCTGATTGCTTAAAAATGTTTTCTCATCGAATGCGGCTGTGTTTGCTCCCGTGTATGCGGGATATCCATATCGTGCCCATCCAGGCATTCCGGTCGCACGGAACATATTTCTATGTCCGCGCCCACGTCCAAGTCCGCATCCAAATCCTCCTGCAAATCCTACCGGATTTGTATAACCCGGCTCCGCAAAGCCGTTGCAATAGCCCGCTCCACGTCCTGTCATAGGGCCCATCCCCATCGGGCCCGTTCTGTCTCCTCTTGGCATAAATAATACTCCTTTCGTACGTTCCATAATTTTTTGCTTCATCCTGTTGCGGTTTGCCTATTTGATTATTTCACCGTATCGTCACGATGCTTTCCCTGATGTTCGCAGGTAATTTTCGGGTCATACAACAAAGTCCCGTCCAGTAGAGCCTGTACAGCGGTATCCGCGCTGCCGGTTACGTTGCTATACAGCGTAATCTTTGCCTCGCGCAGGGCACGCTTTGCTCCGTCGCCCAGCGTACCGCAGATCAAAGTGTCCACGTGGATTTTTTTCAAAATATCTGCCAGTGCGCCGTGACTGCTACCGTTGGTGTTGATCAGTGTCCGAATGGTCACTTTGCCGTTTTCCAAATCGTAGATCTGAAAACGGGTTGAATGCCCGAAATGTTGAAATATTTGGCCGTCCTGATACGGTACTGCAATCCGCGTCATCTGCAGTTTCGTTTCTGGCATGTGCTCTACCTCTCCCTATATTAAAAATCTTGCTCAATGATTGAAGCTATAGTTCCAAATTTTCGGTTGCAGCCTTAATGAATTCAATCTTGTTATGGTTTCTATTGAGTGGATTTGTCAGTATCCATCAAGATAAGTCATTAATATTTCTCTACCGGAGGTTATTTGGTTTCTTCGTTCAGACTGGAAAGCCGCTTTTTTACCTGCTGAAGCTGACTCTCCGGGGACTCTGCCTGATTGCTTAAGTATGTTTTCTCATCGAATGCGGCTGTGTTTGTTCCTGTGGGATAGCCATAGCGTGCCCACCCCGGCACGCCGGTCGCGTAGAACGTCCTGCGAAATCCACGTCCGAATCCGCAACCAAATCCTCCCGTGAATTGAGCCGAATTCTCAAAGCCCAACACCGCTAAACCGTTGCAATAACCTGCTCCGCGTCCTGTCATGGGGCCCATAGGTCCTGTTCTGTCTCCTCTTCGAATAAACAATACTCCTTCCGTGTTTCATTCGTTTCTTGATTTACTGAATCCTGTTACGGTTTACCCATTGGTATGCGAGGTATGCGCAGCCGGGAATCAGCCATGCAACCGCCCACAGCTTTCGTCTGTATCCGTGCCCACGGCCAAAACGTGAACCCTGTCCCACCAAATTTAAATATCCGGGAAATCTGAAGCCTGCGCAAAAACCCACTCCATGCCCTGTCATGGGACCCAGCCCTGAAGGTCCTGTCCCGTCTCCTTTTGGCATTGCCACGCCTCCTCAATCTTTCGTAACTTTCGATTATTCCGCCTCAGATTCCTAAGTCAAAGGCAGTTCAGATGCTCATCAATTTTGCTTATGCTTTCAGGACTGATGATGTGTTCGATCTGGCAAGCGTCCTCGGCCGCCGTAGCGGCATCTACGTTTAAAACTCTAACTAAAAACGTCTTTAGCAGGTTGTAGCGCCTTTTTACAATTGCGGCTTCTTCAAGTCCCTTTTCTGTCAAAGTAACGGCTCCATATTTCTCCTTGACAACATATCCTTCATCCCTTAGCCTCTTCATCATACAACTGACGCTGGCTTTGGTAATCCCCAGAACCTCGGCAACGTCGCTTGAGCGCACTTCCTCGCCGCCGGACAATTCAAGCAAAACTTTTAAATAGTTTTCCTTGCTGGGAGTGATACTTTTACTAAGGACATCGCTTTTCATGGTGGCTAAGAACCTCTGATGAGGGGAGATCCGCATTGTGGGCATTTCAGAGAAGTACAGGGGACTCCCGCTGCATGGATTACTTTCTCACCGCATTTTGGGCAAATACAATATCCCGCTGGACCCACATTGATTCCTCCGCGCTGTCCTCGGCGTCCCGCTTTTCCCGCCACAGGCCCCAAACCGAACGGTCCCGTTCCGTCTTTTCCTGGCATAGTAAGCACCTCCGATTAAAAATTCATATACCGATTGCTTCCACAGGACATTCACTGACACATGCTCCGCACTTAATGCAGTCGCCGCTTACTTTCGCCTTGCCGACTTTGACTTTTATTGGCTCCCATCGGACAAGCACTTTCACAGCTTCCGCAGCCAACGCATTTTTCTTCGTTTACCTTTGCGGCCATAAAACCATCTCCTTAATTTTTCTGACCGGTCATGATTAGTTATTGGCTTATGCCCATAACTATGATAACTCTGTTATGGGCATATGTCAATAACTATTTTATAAAAAAGGAGAAAGCATTATATACGCCTTCTCCCATGTGATACATAATTAAGATTTGCAAAGTATTAAGTGTAGTTTGGATAGTAAATTCAATTAGTAGTGGTAAGGTTGGGGGAGTTGAACACACATTGGCTTTTGCGTTATGATTTTCACTGCAGAGGCAGGCGGACTGACGCCCGACAGGAAGGAAATTAGAAAACCATCGAAAAGGCTTGCCGACAGGCGGTGCGGGTTCAACTTCCCCAACTTTTAGAATTTTTTAGCCATTCTCACGGGTACGGGATTTAATTTCGCCGGTAATGCGGGCGATAAAGTTCTCTACGGACATGGCACCCATATCGCCGCCGGAGCGGGTGCGGACGGAAACGCTGCTCGCCTCGGCTTCCTTGTCGCCGATTACGAGCATATAAGGGATTTTTTGGCTCTGTGCTTCGCGGATCTTGTAGCCGATCTTTTCATTGCGCAGGTCCGTCTCAACGCGCACGCCGCATTCGTCGAGCTTTTTTGCAAGCTTCTTGGAATATTCGGCCGAGCGGTCAGTAATCGGCATAATTTTGGCCTGTACCGGCGACAGCCACACCGGAAATGCCCCGGCGAAATGTTCTGTGATGATTCCTATAAAGCGCTCAATGGAGCCGAACACCACGCGGTGGATCATCACGGGCCGGTGCTTTTCGCCGTCCTGGGCGGTATATTCCAATTCAAAGCGTTCGGGAAGCTGCATGTCCAGTTGGATAGTGCCGCACTGCCAGGTACGTCCCAGGCTGTCCCGGAGATGGAAATCCAGTTTGGGACCATAGAACGCGCCGTCGCCCTCGTTGACAACGAAGTTCTTACCCATCTCGGCAATGGCTTCCCCCAGAGTATTCTGAGCGAATTTCCAGTCTTTTTCGTCGCCCATATGATCCTCCGGCATGGTGGAAAGCTCGATCTGGTAGGGCAAGCCAAACAGGCTGTATACCTCGTCAAAGAGTTTTACCACGCCTTTGATCTCGTCTTTCATCTGGTCCCAGGTCATAAATATATGGGCGTCGTCCTGGGTGAAGCAGCGCACCCGGAACAGACCGTGCAGCGCACCGGAGAGCTCATGGCGGTGGACAAGCCCCAGCTCACCTACGCGCAGGGGCAGGTCGCGATAGGAGTGCGGTTCAGACTTGTATACCAGCATGCCGCCTGGGCAGTTCATCGGCTTAATGGCATAATCTTCTCCGTCGATCACAGTGGTATACATATTCTGCTTGTAATGGTACCAGTGCCCCGAGGTCTCCCAGAGCTTGCGGTTCAGTATCATCGGGGTGGAAACCTCAACATATCCGTACCGCTTGTGAACCTCCCGCCAGTAATCGATCAGCGTGTTTTTCAGGATCATGCCCTTTGGCAGGAAGAATGGGAAGCCCGGGCCCTCGTCCGTGAGCATAAACAGTCCCAGTTCCTTGCCGAGCTTGCGGTGGTCGCGGCGCTTGGCTTCCTCGATGCGGGCAAGGTACTCATCCAGCTCCTCCTTCTTAGGGAAAGCAATGCCATAAATGCGCTGGAGAGTTTCTCGGTTGGAGTCGCCGCGCCAGTAGGCGGCGTTGCAGGCTAGGAGCTTGATGGCGTTGCCCTTGACGCGGCCGGTGGAATCAAGATGCGGTCCGGCGCAGAGATCGGTAAATTCGCCCTGCTTGTAAAAGCTGATGGCCGCATCCTCCGGCAGGTCATTAATGAGCTCGACCTTGAAGGGTTCGTCCTTCATAAATTTCAGTGCCTCGGCTCTTGACAGCTCAAAACGCTCGATTTTGAGCTTTTCCTTGCAGATCTTGCGCATCTCCTCCTCGATCTTTGCCATGTGGTCGGGGGTAAATGTGAATGGCGCGTACAGGTCATAATACCAGCCCTCGTCAATGGAGGGGCCGATGGTGAGCTTCACTTCCGGCCAAAGGCGCTTGATGGCCTGAGCCATGATATGGGAGCAGCTGTGCCAATAGGTCTTTCTGTACTCGGGGTTTTCAAAAGTAAACTTTTTGTCCTCTTCCATGCTTTTCATACCTCTTATCTTAAATTAATTTATAAAAAAGCACCCAATGACGCCGCGAATGGCGTCAAGGGTGCTGTCATAAACACGGTTCCACCTTGAACTTTAACTCATCATGCTTAACGCGCATCGCACGCACGCGCTTACTGCAATTTTCTGCGCGCAAACTCAGGAGCGGTGGCACTGTCCTTCTGCCCTCGGCGCGGCTTGCAGCCTGTGACCACGCTCTCTGTGCTGGGAATTTGGACGCCTTCTCCGTCATTGTCTTTGTTGGCGTTATCGTAGCACTATTATGCGACTTATGCCCATAATTACGATAACTCGGTTGTGGGCATATGTCAATAATATTTTATAAAAAGGAGAAGACAACATATAACGCCTTTTCCCATGTGATACATGATAAGACATGCAAAATACTATGTAGTTTGGGCAATAAATTCAATCAGTAGGGGTAGACATAGGCTTCGTCAGGTTCTTCCGCTGATTCCACTTTATGAGCAACGATAGAGGGAATGGTTTCTCCGTCAAATTCAGTCTCTTCAATCGTACCGCTTACTTTTACCCAGGAATTGGCTTNAAGCTGGGAAGTTTGGTCATATTGGCACAGAAGACCAACAGGCTGCATATCCGCCGCACAGCAAACCATCATCAGCCTTGCAGGTACAAACTCATTGTCCGCAAAATTATCATTTTCCTTAAATACAAAGCCCACAACTTCTATCGGCAATCCTTTATATTGGTCCATATCGGCATATAGCTCGCAAAGACATTCATAATAATTGTCGCTGTTCATTACAATGACGCCGTTTTGCAAAAAGCTACTTTCATCAGATTTTTCATGAGCTGAGTCTTCAACTCCTGACTCAATACTGCTTGCCTCACTGTTACTTTGATCTTCCGTACTTTGCGCAGTTTTAACGGTTTCATTTGAAACGGTGTTTCCGCCGGATAGCTGAACATCTCCGACTGTGCCAGTACTGGAATTAAAAGACTTGGGAGATANGGTAAAGGCCATAAGAAGGGGAATAGCAAAGAAGACCATCGACAACAAACTCACTTTTTGTTTCTGAGGGTTAAAAAGGTTTCCCATAAGAAGTAAAGCAATGATAACCATAACTACAGCCGCAAAGATAAGATACGGGATAATCCTAGGATGTACATATAGGCTTACGGAACCTGTTACAACAGAATTCAGAAAGAAAAACGCGAACCCAAGCAGCAGGAGAATTTTCAGGGCGACGTTAATATTTAAGTATCGTTTGCTTTTCAATTTCATCGCTTAGCTCCCTTATAAAAGCAAAAAGGCAAAAAAGTACAGAACTACATAATTCAAGACAAAGATAAGCAAAGAGAGCTTAAGAACAAAGCCCGTTTTAAAGCTTGCAAACAGCATAAGTATGTTTTTTACATCCATCATGGGCCCGAATACTAAAAATCCCATAATTGCGCCCATCGATATCTGGTTCATAAAGCTTCTCGCGATAAAAGCATCCGATGTGGAACAGGCGGAAAACAGAAATGCGGCGGTCATCATCAGCAACAGCGAAAGTGCGTTTTGTGCTCCAAGGCTCTTAAAGGCATCATTCGGCGTCAAAACTCTGACAAGACTTGTGAGGGCAGCGCCAATGACCAGATATTTCCCGACACTGAAAAACTCTTCGCCGGCGTGCAGAAAAAGTGCCTTTAGCTTATCAAACATTTTGACCGGTAAATCAGCATCATGATGACCGCAGCAGCAATCGCACACATCGTCAGCGCTGTTTTGAGGCAAAAGAATCGCGGCTTTCGAGCCGCCGGTTATCATCAGAACAAGTCCAACTAGCAGAGCTATGCCAAGGCCGAAACAAACCCGGTACATCGTAACCTCAGGCTGTCCTGGAAAAGCATATAACGTAGATATGATAACGATTGGATTGATGATTGGAGCCGAGAGCATAAATGTAATCGCAATGGCTGGCGACACACCTTTTTTTACCAGTCTTGTCATGACCGGCACGATTGCGCATTCACACACCGGAAAAAATACTCCCGCAAACATAGCGGTAATAAACCCAAGCCCGTATTTCGTTGGGAAAATCTTTACCAGCCATCCGTCCGGAACAAATACATGCAAGGCGGAAGAGATGAGCACGCCAATCAGCATGAATGGAAAAGCCTGCATTAATATGCTTGTAACGATTGTGCTGAATGTACTTATGCCAGACATATCAGGCCAACCTATTGTTTTAAATATTTCATAGGATAGATAAATAACCAATAGTACGGCCATTATAACGACGGGAATGAGAAATGGATCTCTTTTTTTGTTGTCAGGTTCACGCCAAACTTCATCGCTGGACTGCGTCATTTCGTTGTCATTCCTTTTACGCACGTTTACTCCTTATGCGCATATTTCTCCCGGCATTCGGGACAGTAACCATAGATATCCAGTTTGTGCCCTGAAATCGTATAATTTGTTTCTTTCGCAAGGGATTCTTCATAATTACCCAGAGGGCATCGGTTTATTGCCAGAATTTTATTGCATCCCAGACAAATCAAATAATGCTTGTGGACCATACGTTTATACTCATACAGAGTCCTTGAATCCCCCGGGATATTGAGTTTTACAGCAAGATTTTTGTCCGATAATGCCTCAAGGACTCTATATACCGTTGAAAGATTTACCTGTATCTTTCGCTTTTTAAGTTCGAGAAAAACCTGTTCCGCCGAAAGCGGCTGGTCGCTCATTTCCAGAATATCCAATATTTCTGTGCGGTGCTTCGTTGCTTTTAGTCCACTTCGGGCCAAATCATTACTAAGATCTATTTTCTTCGTAATAACCACCCCATTTATTTAAATTCATTTCCCCCCGCAACTCGTTTTCTTGTTAACCGAGTATGGAAAGAGCGCACTATATAAAATATAAAATAGCACATAACCGATAAAATTACTATAGATGCGCCGGAAGCTATATTTAACTCATAAGAAATCCATAACCCGGAAATACAAAAAATGCTGCCAAGCAAAACAGAATATATCATTCGTTTCTTCAGGTTAGAGGTCAGCATCCCCGCAGTCGCGGCAGGCGCCGTGATCAGCGCAAGGACGAGAATAATACCAACGACCCGAATCAGGACTACCACGGTCATCGCAATCAAAATTAAAAGCAAATATTCCAGAAAAGCCGTTCTCACGCCGATGATTGAGGCAAATTCCTCATCAAAAAGATAGGCTTTCCAATCGTGATATAGAGTAACAATAACAAGCGTCACGATACAGGTCAGGGTTATGATCAGATATAGGTCGGCTTTTGTTACCGAAAGGATGCTGCCAAATAGATAAGAACTTAAATCGGGCGGGTATCCAGGCATCAGTGCAATAAAGAGAATTCCTAAAGCCATTCCTAACGACCAGAAAAGGCCGATAATTACGTCGGAACTCGTGCTGCCCTTCCTTTTGATGTAACCTATTCCTATCGCGGCACATATGGAAAAAATAAACGCACCAAGTATGGGTTCAAACCCCATTAAATATCCCAGCCCTACACCACCATAGGCTGTGTGGGCAATACCACCGCTCATCATAACCAGCTTTTTTTCAATCACAATAACCCCTATCATGCCGCAAACAATGCTTGCAAGTATTCCTGATATAAAAGCGTTCTGCAAAAACTGATATTCAAAAAGTGCTTTTATCATGATTTATTTTCCCCCGTGTTCCCTGAGTACCCTGTGCGGCACGCCATGCGCAATTAAATCGACAGGACAACCATACAAACTGTTTACGATGTTTTCTGTAAGCTGCGGTTCGCCATGGTAAATCAGGTGACTGTTAAGACATGCCAGCATGTGGACATGAGAGGAAACCGCAAGAAGATCGTGCGTAACAAGTATAATGGTCATACTTTCATTCAGCTCCGCAAGAAGTGTGTAGATATGATCCCGCGAAGCGGCGTCCACGCTGGCGGTTGGTTCGTCCAGAAGCAAAAGCCTCGGATTTACTGCCAACGCACGCGCAATCAGCATCCTCTGAAATTCTCCGCCGGATAACGCGGAAATCTGGCGATTTTCAAGGCCCTCCAAGCCGACTCGCTTGATTAGCTGATGCGAAAAGTCATGATCTTCTTGCGTATAGTTAAAAAAAGGAGTCAAGCCTTTTTTTAAACGCCCCGTTAAAACTACTTCACCCAAAGTGATTGGGAATCGCTTGTCTAAGGAGGCAAACTGCGGAACATATCCGACTATCGCCCGATTGTTCCCGGGCCTCCCTCCATAGACCTGAACTGTCCCGGAAGATATGGGCACGAGACCAAGAATCGCCTTAAGCAGCGTAGATTTCCCACCGCCGTTAGGCCCTATAATTCCAAGATATTCGCCGTCGGAAACATCGAGACAGACACCTGCAATCGCAGGTGTCTGTCCGTAACATACCGACAGGTTGTCAATATGAACTGCTGGGTTGCTCACTGCATAACCTCCGCCATCAAATCTGCCATGGATTTGAGGTTCTCTATGTAATTAGCGGCCAGCGGTGCAAGCTGCATTGTTTTTCCTCCAATTTCCTCGGCAAACGCAGCGGACTGACTGCTATCAATTTCCTCCTGATAGAAAATCACTTTGATATTTTCTTTCTTTGCCAGATCAACCATGTCCTGCAGGTGCTGCGCCGTCGCCTCTTTCCCGTCCTCTTCTAGGGCATACATGGTCAGACCGTAATCGTCCGCAAAGTAACCGAAGGCCGGGTGATACACGATAAACTTCTTGCTCTGCACACCTTCAAGAGCGGAAGTTATTTGTTTGTCGAGCGCATCCAACTGTTCAATGTAAGCTTCTGCGTTCTTCTCATACGTTTCCTTATTTGCTTCGTCAAGTTCACTCATTTCCTGAGCAATCGTCTCAACCATTACCTTGACTCTTTTGGGAGAAAGCCAAATGTGCGGATCTCTCTCACCGGATTCAAATGTCCTTTCAGGATATACGGCGGAAACGGCATCCTGAAGAGCGACAACTTTCACATTTCCTACGTTAGGCAGGATATTCGCCTCTTCAGTGGGAACTCCTATAGAGAAATATAATGATGCATCGCTGAATTTTTCCATTTCTTCAGCGGTTGGCTCATAATTCTCAGGGCTGTTTCCGGGAGGAACCATGGTAATCACTTCGGCCAAATCTCCACAAACCGCTTCAGCAAAAGTTTGTTCCGGAACGATTGTCACAGCGATGATTGGCTTTTCAGTCGAAGCTTCAGATGAAGAACTGACTGTGGTATCTGATGTTCCGGCTGACGCTGTTGTATTACCAGAACCGTTTGTGCTGCAACCGACAACCCCCGCAAGACTTAAAACAAGCAAGCCGATCAGCACAATATGTTTTAGCTGTTTCATTTTCATCCACCTTTACATAATCGTAGTTGCGAATGCGAACCATTTGCAACTACGATTATAATGGCATTATGAGCATATGTCAACTATAATTTAACAAATAACTGGAAGCTTCANGTGCACGAGCTGGCGGTTTTAATTTAGCATTGACGAAGTTAAAAATTGAGATATAATTGATTTAGCAACCACTAAATCAGATGGAAGAGGGGTATATGGTGGACAGGATGCTCATACTCAAAGCCATAGCCGATGAAACACGGATGAAGATTCTTTCGCTGTTGTTACGTCATAACTATTGCGTCAGAGCATTGGCGAGAAAGCTGGAGCTTTCCGAGGGAGCAGTATCGCAGCATCTGAAGGTACTGCGGGATGCCGGACTTCTGATCGGTGAGAAAAAAGGCTATTTCATGCACTATGATGTGAACCGTGATGTACTTCATGCGCTCGCAGCCGAAATTGAGGGGCTGGCCTCTTTAGAGTGGGAGCTTTGTACCCCGGAAGAAGGCGGATGCCATTCTTCCGAGCAGGAGCATTGTCATCTACAAAAGCAAGATTGCAGTGAAGAAGTCCACGAGGCCTGTCACGGCGCGGATTCCGCGAAAGGAGGAAATTTTCATGAACACTCCGGACATTGTAGCCGTCACGAATCTGAGTAAACACTACGGAACCTTTATCGCGGTAAACGACATCTCCTTTTCCATCCGGCGGGGCGAGATTTTCGGTTTCCTCGGTCCCAATGGCGCGGGAAAAACCACCACGATCAATATGATGATCGGCCTTGCGAGACCTTCCGGCGGTTCCATCCTCATTGACGGGATTGATGCGGTGAAGAACGTCGAAAAGGCACAGTCCATCATGGGCATTGTTCCGGATGAAAGCAATCTCTATGACGAAATGGACGGCTTTGACAACCTTTGTTTTTGCGGCGCGCTCTACGGTATGAGAAAAGCTGCGCGGGAAACACGTGCGAAAGAGCTTTTGGATCAATTTGGCCTGACCCAGGCGGGGAAGCGCCCATTTAAAGCATATTCCAAAGGGATGCGCCGGAAGCTGACCATTGCGGCAGGCATCATTCATAAACCGGAAATGCTTTTTCTGGATGAGCCGACCACAGGAATTGATGTGGAAAGCGCTCGGCAGATCCGTCAGCTTCTGCTGAAACTCAAACAAGAAGGAACGACGGTGTTTATAACCACCCATTATATTGAGGACGCCGAGCGCATCTGCGACAGGATCGCTTTTATCACGGGCGGCAGCATTGTGACAAGCGGCACGGTGTCGGAGTTGATGGACAGCATTTCGCATGGGCATACAATTCTCTTAACCGCCGATACAAACATGGAACCGCTTGCGGGAGAATTGCAGGCACGTTTTAGCGGCTGTACCGTCAAGGCGGAATTGGATCACGTCTTAACCCTTGTTTCCGAAGAACGGATTGCGCTCTCTCCAGTCCTGCAATACCTTGACGGTCAGGGAATCTCCGTTTTTGAGGCCAAGGAGTTGCGGCCTTCTCTGGAAGATGTTTTTGTTAAAGTGACCGGGATTGAGGCCGCAAAGCTAAAAAAAGAAAAGGAGAAAGGGGACGCGGGAAAATGAAAACATGGATTGCCTTTTGGAACATTCTGAAAAAAGATGTTCAAAACTACTATCTTAAACCGCCGAACATCAGCTGGGGCATCATCTTTCCGCTGTCCTGGACATTGATGCAGATGATCCGTTCATCCGGCGGCATGAATCTGTCCGATATCCGGGAGATGCTTCCGGGGCTGATGGCCATGAGCGTATTGTTCGGTACCACCTCCATGCTGGCCGTCACCATCACTTTCGAGCGCAAGGGGCGCTCCTTTGACCGACTGCTGCTTGCCCCGATTCCGCTAAGTACGATGGTGGCCGCCAAGCTGTCCGGTGCTATCCTCTTCGGTCTATTTAACGCTTTTGTCCCTGTCATCTTCGCGGCGTTTTTTGTTGACTTTGCCGGAATCAACTGGGGCACTGTGCTGGTGGCGGTATTTCTGATTGCGGTGACCTCCACACTTTTGGGACTGATGATCGCCGTTTCTGCGAAAGAAGTGTTTGAGGCACAGACATTCTCAAACTTTTTCCGGTTTCCTATGCTGTTCTTATGCGGTTTGTTCCTGCCGATCAGCAGTTTGCCGGTTTTTTTGCGCCCCTTGTCCTACCTGCTGCCGCTGACCTACGGAACCGATTTACTCAGCGGTTCCATTCTCGGTACAAGTATACTGTCGCCTGTACTGTGCATCTTGATATTACTTGCATTTACAGCGGCACTGTTTGCTTTTTGCCGACNTAAAATTCAAAGGAAGTGGATTCAATAACTCAATCCCTTCCAATGGCTGGTAAAGCGGGAGCTTTACCGACGTATTTTGGCTTGCAATGGCAATTACATTTAACAGTGATTTGTCGGTAGAAAATCGATGGGTAAAGATGGTGTCACTGGTGTCTGTGTTCGTCACAATAGTGCTGTTATCTACATGGAAAACAGTTATAAACTGTTAAATATATTCAAAAGAATATAAGGCATATATGGAACGAAACGATAAGGCAGTAGGAGCATATGCCGCTGCTCTCACATCGTAACAGGAAATCAAAGGAGGCCGCCGCCCATCACTGTGTATTGGAGCCTATAATAAGAATACTTATGATCCGTTTGGTATGTCTAACTCATATAAAGAAAAAATTGGAATCTTTAATGAAACTGGAAGGTTCTATCTATAAGAATAGGAGTCAACAATGATTAGTGCAGATGATAATCAGATCCCTTCTATGGATCAATGGATAAGTGAAGCAAAAGCGGATACAGATGCCGATAAAGTCGGGATGTATCTCTTTCACAATGGGATTGTGCGAAGTACCGCAAAGTCAAAAGTAAGATATAACGACCATAACGTCGGACCGGTAGTCGGAATGCTGTTTTCCTACGATTCCGAAAAAGTCGCTGCGGCAGTCCGCGCGACTGAAAAGATGGATGGGATACACTTTGTTCGAGCATGGCTCAACAGCGGTATATTAACAGTTGGCGACAGCATTATGTATGTTCTTGTGGGCGGAGATGTGTTCGTCAAGTAAAAATGTTAGCAAAAGGTCCCCAAAAAGGTTAGCACCTTGGAGCACCTAATTTGTTGTTCGTGCATGTAGCATCGAGGCCTTTTTCGGGGCCAAACAGGGTGAGACCCAACGCTCACATTTTGGAGACCCACGGGGCCAAACAGGTCGGGGCCCAATGCTCACTTTTTGGAGCACTTTTTCAGTGGGTACGCTGGCGTTGCATGGACTGGGTCAGCCGGTAGCTCTCGCCGGAG
>JGI20225J20221_1000164_pt1 | contig 13208 bp, 12 predicted proteins | sample BioMet4_FD_20221 | JGI IMG/M metagenome (IMG submission 20221) | reverse complement strand
GGACAACGGTCCAGAATTCGTAGCGTTAGCTTTAAAAGAATGGTTGGCAAATCTGTCTGTGCAGACGCAGTACATTGAACCGGGCAGCCCTTGGGAAAATGGTTACTGCGAAAGTTTTAACGGCAAGCTTCGGGACAAGCTGCTGGACGGCGAGGTGTTTATGACGTTACAGGAAGCCGAAGTAGTTATCGAAAACTGGCGCCAGCACTACAACCACCGTAGGCCGCATCGCTCCCTTAACGGTAGACCTCCTGCGCCATTGACAGTTTTTACCCCTCCCCAAAGAGGAGAAATGGGACCAATCTCGCCTCCGCCAGAATTATCAGCTATACAGGCGACAGAAACAGAACCACAAAGAATCTACCACTAACATTTAACCTGGTACAAAAAAACGGGGCTGGTCAAGGATTGCGCGTTATATCCGAACCCGCCGTTTACAAGCTTGCCTTCCGCTCCAACAAGCCGGAAGCCGACGCATTCACCAACTGGGTTGCGTCAGAAGTCCTTCCGGCTATCCGCAAGACGGGAAAGTATGAGGCGAAGCCCGGCAAGAAGGCTCTTGGCCGTGGCATTAAGGCGCTGTCCGCCTCCAACGAAAAGCCCATCCATCTCTTTGACCGTCTCCACCTTTCGCCCTACGAAAAGCTCCACATGGGCAGCAAGATAAAGCAGATGCTTGATGAGGCCGGGGAAGTTGGCCCGCGCACGCTTGAGTGCATCATCCTGAAAGCTCGTTATGCGTCAGCTATTGCCGATGTGTGCCGCCTAGGGATGTCTTTGTCTGCTGATCTGGCTCGGTTGTCTGGCGATATCCACAGCGCGATGGTCAAACGGGTGAATACCAACAGGACTTTCTCCGATCCGCTTATGGATACTCTGGGCGATTCACGTCACCGAATTGACCAGCTTGGCGAAGAGTTTCGAGCTGTGGCGCTGCGGGCGCTGAACACCAATATTTGTTTGGCCAAGATGCTTGATATGTAGAGCGGGGAAAGCGCAAGAATGAAGGCCGGGGGACACCTCGGCCTTTTTCATCTTGATGGACGTACTCTTTGCATTGGTATATCTTGACATGATATCATTAAGTAATATCATTACACCATGAAGCGCAAACATGCCGCCACCCTCACGCAGATTTTTGCAAGGCCTGTCCCTGGTGGTATTAGGTGGGCGGATATTGAGGCGTTATTCATTGCTCTTGGGGCAGAAATAAGCGAGCGAGAAGGCTCAAGAGTATGCGTGTTCCTCTTTGGGGAAATAAAGATTTTTCATCGCCCGCATCCAGAACCGACTACAGACAAAGGGGCGGTTGCAAGTGTGCGAAGATGGCTTGAAGAGCATGGAGTGAAGCCATGAAAAATGTAATGGATTTTGACGGATACCAAGCTGCTATTGCCTATGATCCTGAAATGGAAATGTTCCGCGGTGAATTTGTGGGGCTGAACGGTGGCGCAGATTTTTACGCTTCTGACCTTGCCGGATTACGCCGGGAGGGGAGCGAATCGCTACGCATTTTCCTTGAGGAATGCGCAAAGCATGGCATTGAGCCTCGCAAACCCAATCGTGGAAATTTTGCCTTGCGCCTTGAGCCTGACGTTTATCATCGCGCAAGCGTTGCAGCAGCTGCGCAGGGAAAGTCCTTGAATGCTTTCATTGCGGATACGGTGAAGCAGGCTGTGGGCTAGAATTATTTGGATCTGGTCAATGCACTGTCAAAGGCCGCCCATCTCTGGGCGGCCTTTTGTCTCAAGCGTACTTATGCATTTTTCAGATCAAGAATCAGATCTGTAAGGCCTTGTGCTTGGGCTGCGAGATCAGAGACAGCTCTGGCAGCTTCGGACATGGCTTCAGCGGTTTGTCTGACCATATTGTCAACGTGGGCAATGGATTGGTTGATTTCTTCACTGGCTGCAGACTGCTCTTCGCTGGCCGTAGCAATAGCGTGAACTTGATCCGCTGTAGTATCCACAGTCGTGACAATTTCCTGAAGAGCTTGGCCCGACAAGCCAGCCAGCTCTGTGGCGCTATTGACCTGTTCAACTGCGTTATCAACGCTAGCCATACTCTTTTGCGTGCTTTCCTGTATGGCTTCAATCGCGCTGCTAACATCTGCCGTGGACGACATGGTTTTTTCTGCAAGCTTTCTGACCTCATCAGCCACAACGGCAAAACCGCGCCCGGCCTCGCCTGCACGCGCTGCTTCGATGGCGGCATTGAGCGCCAGCAGGTTGGTCTGGTCAGCTATGTCTGAAATAACGCCCATAATACGGGTGATGTTTTGGGCATGTTCGTTAAGCTGTTCCATGTCACCCTTGAGCTCAATCGAAATCTGCCGAACACCTTCAATGCTTTGAAGTGACTGCTCAACAATGCTTGCACCATGCTGGGCTTTGTTCCGTGTCTCCATGGATTCATTGGAGGCAGTGCTGGCATTGCGAGCAACTTCTTGTACCGTGGCATTCATTTCCTGCATGGCTGTTGCGGCTTCAGACAATCGCTGCGCCGATTCCGCAGATCCTCTGTCAGATTGTTCAATTTGGGCCGCAAGCTCAGTTGAAGCAGAAGAAATTACATTCCCAGCCTGCTCAAGTTTGTCCGCAGCAATTAACATTGCTTGAGTCTTTCTTTGCGCCTCCTGGCCTGCAGCTTCAGCTTGGAGCATCGCAGCCTGGGCCTTGGCCGATTGTTCTTTTGCGTTTTCGGACTCGCGCTGCGCATTTTCGATGTGTCCTTTAAGAGCAGAAACCATATTTACGATTGCCCCGAAGACACCAATTTTTTTGCTGCCATCATCTATGTTGTAATCCCCATCAACAACTCGCTGGGCAATGGCGTCTAACTCGCCGGGATCTTTGCCTAGCTGATTTAAGACGTTGCGAACCATTAACAGTGTCAAAACGATAGATAGAGAAAGTGAAGCCGCCGCAAGGATGATTCCAATCAATCGTGATGTTTCATAGGCGGTTGAAGCGTTTTCACTCAAATGATCCGCTCGCTGTTCAATCAGCTTTGTAAGCTCGCTCATTGCAGTACTCATGTTGTCATAAGCTGTTGCAGATTCGCCTAGTAGCAAAGCCATGGCCTGCTCGGTTTTATGCTCACGTGACAAGGTGAGGGTATTTGACGAACTTTCACGGTAGCTAGCGCGATAAGTCAGATACTTTTGGAATGCCTCCTTGCCTGCGGGAGTGATAAGTAGTGAGTTTATCTCTTTTATATCTTTTGCAGCCATATCGGCCCAATTTTTCGCAATTTTTTCATATTCCTTCATCTGCTGATCATTCGAGGAATAAACATGCAGTGTTTCAGTTAATCGGTATTCAGAGGCTGCATTGTTGATTTCTCCCCTCAGTCTCATAAGCGGGACTTGCCTCTCACTTATTTCGCGAGATACATCATTTAATTTTGATAATTGTATGATAAAATAGGAAGTTAGTCCGGCTATGAGTATGGTCAGTAGTCCCATGCTTGTAGAAATTTTTGTAGATAGTTTCATGACTTTTCCTCTTAAAAAGTGACGTATTGAGTGTTTTGTGTTGAATGTATATCGAATAATTTTTTTTAAAATTTAGGTCAACACACATTATTTTTTAAGTAAAAGGCGGATTCAACTTGCAAGTGCAACACCCTCAAAGTTGAATGAAAAGGCAAGGTGGTATAGCCCTTTAGCCTCTCCATCCAACCAAAGATTGAGGGGCGTATGGGCTATGCACACCTTGCCAGGGAAGAACGGTACTACATCTGCCAGGCAGTGAAAAGTGGAACGTCACTGAGGGCCATAGCCAAAGCGATAGGCCGTAGCGTCTCAACTGTAAGCCGCGAACTTGCGCGAAATACCGGGGCGCGTGGCTACCGCTACAGGCAGGCACACAAGCGCAGTCAGAAAAGGCAGACCATTAAAGGGAAGAAGCGCATTGGCCTTGAGGTATGGACGTATGTTGAACAGTGTCTGCACCAGGACTTCAGTCCGGAGCAAATCTCTGGAGTTCTCAAACGCAAAGGTTTTGCCCTCAGTCATGAATGGATTTACCAGTACATTCTGGCGGACAAAAAACGAGGAGGAACGCTGCACAGCCATTTGCGCTGCCAGCGCAAACGCAAACGACGATATGGCAAACCCGACAGACGAGGTCAAATCAAGTGGCGTATCAGCATAGACATACGCCCGTCCATTGTTGCCGAGCGCTCACGCCTTGGTGATTGGGAGGCTGATACCGTTGAAGGCAGTAAAGGAGGCCCCGTTTTGGTGACACTTGCAGAGCGTAAAAGTCGTCTTTTCCTGTTTGGCAAGGCTCCCAACAAAAGCGCCAGCGAAGTAAGGCGGGTCATTGAAGGACTCTTGACACCCATTAAGGACTTTGTTCAGACTATTACCTATGATAACGGCAAGGAGTTCAGCTACCATGCCGATGTGTCAGCTACACTCGAGGCTCAGGGATTTTTTGCGCACCCCTACCATTCGTGGGAGCGTGGCTTGAACGAGAACTCCAATGGCCTTCTACGCCAATACTTCCCCAAGGGGGTAAGCTTGGCATCGGTCACGCAAGATGAGATCATAGCGGCAATGTGCCGCTTGAACTGGCGGCCTAGAAAATGCCTTGGGTTTAAGACACCCTATGAAGTTTTTTTAGAAGACGCCAATACCCAAGGACTGGGTGTTGCACTTTGAACTTGAAACCGCGAAATATTACCCGGCATTATGCCAATCAATGCAGAAACAAAGCAGCCCTGGCCTCCCGTTTGGCATTTACGCTTCAGCCATATTTCTGCCCCACAAAGAGGAGCGGGCAAGAAGTTGATTTTCAGCCTTCAATCCAGCTGCTACCCGATAATATTTTCAATTGAATATGATGATGGTTGCCCCTAGTATAAGAAAAATGATGTATGCTTCAGGCACTGCGCAAGCATGCCCACTAAACGCTTTAAGCGTTATATCATGCCATAACTGGATAGACTTATGAATATACGTACAAAAGTATGCTTGCCATTGGTGATCATTACATTGGCTGTGGCGCTGTTATGCATGCTGGTTGTGGCACGACAGGGAAGCCAGCTCAGTGAAACAAGCATGCAGACTCTTGTAGATTCAAAGCTCTCCCAGATAGAGCTGATGGTCAAAACCAACGGCCTCCACGCCATGGAACTGGCGGCACTGGTCAGCCGGTTACCACAAGTTGAAGAAGCCTACCGTGTGGCCTTTACCGGCAACATTGATGACGAAGCCAGCCCGCAATCACAGCAGGGGCGTGAGATGCTGCGTGCCAGCTTTGCCCCCATGATCGAGGGGTATGAAGCAGTAATGGGGGCAAAACCCCAACTGCACTTCCACTTTGCCTCTTCACGCAGCTTTGTGCGGCTGTGGCGCGAAAAGCAAACCATGCGTGACGGCAAATGGGTTGATATTTCAGACGATCTCTCGCTTTTTCGGCAAAGCGTCAAGGACATCAACACCACCAAAATGGCGGTATGGGGAGTAGAGGTTGGCAGTGGCGGGCTGGTTATACGCGGGCTGGCCCCGGTGGTGGCCAGCAACGGCGAGCACCTTGGCTCTGTGGAAACTCTCGTTCCGTTCAATCCGCTGCTGGACAGCCTGGGCGCTGGCAAGGGCGAAAACACCCTCCTCTACATGAACCCCAACAAACGCTCCATTGCAACACAGTTACTGGATACTGGTGCATACCCAACGGTTCACGACCATTATGTGCTTGTGCGGGGCACCTCCGCCGGCAAGATTGAAAAGCTCATCAGCAATGATTTTCTGGATTCCGTAACCGCTGGTTCCACATGGTACATAACAGAGGGCCTGCTTATTGCGGGCATTCCAGTCAACGACTACAAGGGCGAGCAGATCGGAACCTTTGTTTTTTCACTGGATATCAACGAACAGCAGGGCATCATCACAACAGCGGGCCTCACACTTTTGGCCTCGTTTATCTTTCTGCTGATTGTGCCCATTGTTGTTACCTATTTTGTGCTGGGGCTTGCGGTGCTTTCGCCGGTACAAGAAATGATGCGGGCACTGAACAGCATTGCAGAAGACGGCGCAATCCTTGCGCACCGCCTTAAGGACACCGCAAAGGATGAAATAGGCCATCTGGCAAAAATGTTTAACAGGCTCATGGACAGCATAGAAGCTGTGATGACCAAGGTTGAAGGCTATAAAAACCTTATCAATGCTGTGCCTGACCCCATTTTTGGCATAAATAAAAACAGGCAGATAACTATTGCCAACAAGGCAACGGAACTGCTGCTTAAAAAACCGTTCGAGCAACTGCTTGGTCAATTCTGCCACGACTGTTTTTGCACAAGCGCCTGCGGAACGGGTGATTGCCCCATCAACCAGCTCAATGTTGATCCCCGTTCAACAAGAACCAGCATCATTGACATCAGCACAGACGGAAAGCCGCACTTTATCCAGCCGGTAAGCGAAATGCTCCATGACTGCCATGGTCAGAACATGGGCTATGTTGTGGCTGCCGAGGATGTGACCTCGCTGGTGCTCAAGGAACAGGAGATCAACAAGCTGGCATTTTACGACCAGCTCACGAGGCTGGCCAACCGCTCGCTGATGGTTGACCATGTCAAACAGGCCATTGCAGCCAGCCAGCGCAGCGCAAGCCTGCATGCCCTGTTTTTTGTGGATGTTGACGACTTCAAGACCATAAACGACACGCAGGGACACGACCAGGGCGACAGGCTGTTGCAGCTCATAGCGGCACGGCTTCGCTCTGTTGTGCGCGAGGGCGATACGGTTGCCCGGTTTGGCGGCGACGAATTTGTTCTGCTGCTGCTCAATCTTTCGGAAGACATGGCCACAGCGGCTGCCCAGGCCGAGGCTATTGGCAAAAAGATTCTCAGCGAAATGCGCATACCGCTTCAACTGGACACCGTACACTACCGCTGCTCTGGCAGTATCGGCCTTACTCTTTTTGGCAACAAGCCTGTTTCAGTTGAAGAACTGCTCAAGCAGGCCGATATCGCCATGTATATGGCCAAGGAACGCGGCAAAAACACCGCTGTTTTCTTTGATCCGCTGCTGCAAACGGCCATGATGGAACGCAACGCCATAGAGAATGACCTCAAAGATGCCGTAATGAACCTTTCACAGTTCACGCTGTACCATCAGCCACAGGTAACTTCCGAGGGAAAGATTGTAGGAACAGAAGCCCTGTTGCGCTGGAATCACCCGCGCCGTGGCCTTGTGATGCCCGGCGACTTTATTCCCATGACAGAGGGCAATGGCATGATTGTGGTCATTGGCGACTGGGTTTTGCAGATGGCCTGCGCCCAGCTTGCCGTGTGGGCACAAAATCCGCATCTGGCGCACCTGAGCATTGCAGTAAATGTGAGCGCGCGCCAGTTTTGCGAGTTGAATTTTGTGCAGTCGGTAACCGAAATGGTGCGGCAATATGATGTTGCCCCCGGCAAACTCAAGATAGAACTCACCGAAAGCCAGCTTACCGCCAATGTAGACGAAATTATTGAAAAAATGAACGAGCTGAAAAAAATCGGCATTACGTTTTCGCTCGATGATTTCGGCACCGGCTACTCATCTCTGGCCTTTTTAAAACGCCTGCCACTCGATCAGGTCAAAATAGACAAGTCCTTTGTCATGGATCTGCTGGACGCCCCCAACGATGCCGCCATAGCAGGCACAATCATGACGCTGGCCAGCAGCCTTGGGCTTGAGGCCATTGCGGAAGGGGTGGAAACCAAGGAACAGATGGAATTCTTGCAAAACCTTGGCTGCCATATGTTTCAGGGCTATCTGTTCAGCCCGCCGCAGCCGGTTGAAGTATTTGAGAGCTACGCACTGGCCGCAGGGCAAAACATGCTGCAAGACCTTTTTGCCAGCCCTCCGCACGTTACCGGAAACTAGCCTGCCTGCGGCAAAAGGCCTGCCTCAAGGCTTTCTTGTCAGAGGATGCCCACCCGCAAAAAAGCAAGGGGCGCGAGGGGCTGTTCATCACCACAGGTGCGTTCACCCGTGATGCAATCAAGGAAGCCACCCGTGATGGTGCCTCACCTATTGATCTAATTGATGGGGAAGACCTTGTGGATATGCTCAAACAGCTTCGTCTTGGCGTTGAGGTTCGCATGGTTGAAGAGGTTGACGTGAATACAGCATGGTTTGAAAATATTTAACTCTTTTGCAGTTTCACCTGGCAATTGTGCGCAATTGCGTTCCGGCAGGCCATTGACACGATCCCAATGTGTCATTACCATTGTAACGCAAAACATTACAAGGAGTCTGTCATGGCCAACCTGCAAATACGCATTGATGATGCCCTTAAGTCCCAGGCCCAAGCCATTACTGCCGATTTGGGCATGGATGTGGCAACTGCGGTACGGATATTTCTCGCGCAGATGGTGCGGGAAAAGGCTTTGCCTTTTACCCCAAGTCTTGATCCTTTTTACAGCCAGCAGAACCAGGCGCATCTTGCGCGACTGGCTCAAGAAATGGATGCCAGTACAAACAGCACTTACCGCCAACTGATTGAGGACGCGCATGAAGCTCCTATGGCATGATGTGGCGTGGGATGATTATTTATATTGGCATACGCACGACAAACAGGCCGTCAAGCGCATCCACATGCTGATTAAAGACATTCAGCGAAACGGATATGTCGGCATAGGCAAGCCGGAACCTTTGAAAGCTAACCTCCAGGGTTGGTGGAGTCGCCGCATTGATGCTGAGCACAGACTCGTCTACCGCATTGTTGGCGATGTCTGTCAGATAATTCAATGCAAAGGCCATTATGAGAGTTGATTTTTATATTGGGATAAATACTTTTCCCAGAGCTAAAAAGATTTGTATCTCAATAATTTTTTAACGATATATTATTTCAGTAAGAAGACAGAAATTACTCTTTAAAACAACCAAGAAATCCCTGCCCAGCGTCATGCTGGACAGGGATTTCTCATTTCTGGAGGTATTTCATGAACCAATATCAATCAGAAAACATCACCGAATTGGCCAAGGCCTTGCTCAGCGTACAGCGAACCGTGCGCCCCATAGCCAAGGACGCTGAAAATCCTTTTACCAAAAGCTGGTACGCCAGCCTCAACAGCGTCATGGATGCCTGTCGTGATGCGCTCATCGAAAACGGCATCTGGCTGTGTCAGTATCCTGTGCCTGTGGAGCAGCCCAACTCGCTCGGGCTGGTTACCAAGCTGACACATGTTGAGTCGGGTCAATGGCAAAGTTCCTTGGCCGTGGTGCCTCTGCCCAAGGCCGACCCACAGGGAATGGGATCGGCAATAACATACGCTCGCCGCTACGCTCTAACCGCCATGTTGGGAATGGTAACTGAAGATGACGATGGCGAAGGGGCAAGAACTGGTCGGAAATCGGCATCTCGCCCGAAATTGCCCGTAAACAGTCATGAAATGAAAAAAGCGCATTTGCCCGGCACCAATGCCAAAAATAATTCTTCAGCCACCTCAAATCGCTCGTCAGCAGCGCTTGAAAATCTTCCTCCGCTGGAAGGGATTACTTATCAACAGGTGACAGCTCAGGATGGGCGTCCCTGCATCATCGCTATAGGCAACACACAGGCCAAAAGGGAATTACTGACCGGTTCGGGCTTCCGTTGGAACCCGCAGAGAAAATTGTGGTGGAAGTATGTTGACGCTGCATAGCAAAAATAAAAATGTCGAGTGAGAGGGCTGCCTGATGGCGGCCCTCTCGCTTTTATGGAGGCTAAACCATGGAACAGAACCGCACAGAAGGATTACGGGCGTTGATCAGACAGGGCCTGCAAGCCGTCGCCCACAAAGACACACTTGCCCATCTGGGTGACCGCTCTAGCTATGTGGGAATGAGCGATATCGGCCAACACGGGGAATGTCCCCGGGCTGCACTGGCCAGAAAGGTGCTGCCAACCACAAATAGCCTGGAGCGCCTGCTTACGCTTCAGCGCGGGCACTGGTTTGAATCTGGGGTTGGGCAGGCACTGACATCGTTGGGCCTGCATATTTTGCCCCAGCTTGAAATCAACTGGCAGTATCAGGGCGTGCCCATCAAAGCCCATCTTGATTTTGTGCTGGTCTGGGGCACGCCCGTCAACGCCATACGCATTCTGGAAGTTAAAAGCACCGACAAGCTACCCGGCACCCCGCACGATTCCCACCTGCTGCAACTGCACGGACAGATCGGCCTGCTAACAAAAGCATGGAGCAAGTCCGTCTTCAGCCTCCGTGCTGAGGACGGTACGCTTCTGCATGACAAAGTGACCTTCCCTCAACTTTGCCGTGTTCAACTTGGCATTCAGCTGCCCGCAACTGCTACCGAGGCAAGTATGGAAGCGTGGTTGCTCTGCCTTTCCATGAAAGAGGTTAAAGCGTTCGGTCCCTATGGCTTCAATCAGGCCATGCTCGATACGGCCCTTGACCATGCGGCGCAGCTTTGGGGCGAGCTTACGGCATTCCGCGCCGGGCACATATCCCTGGCACAGGTGGATTGCGCTCAAGGCTTTTACCCATTGTGCTCGTACTGCGAGCACAACGGTGACTGCCCCAAATTTCCGCAGGGCGTGCAAATGCCCCAATGGGAACCAGCACTGGAAAAGCTGGCGGCCCTCAAGGAGCAGCGCACCGCTTTAGATAGCGAAATAAAAGAGATGGAAACTGTGCTCAAGCTTGTTCACCGCCAGGCTGGCACACGGGATTGGGTAGACACAGGGAACTACCGCTTTCGCATGTCAGTGACAGCAGGCCGAACCACGTTGGACAAGGATGCTCTGCGGGAGGAGTTGACCGAGATTTTTCATGCGGAGCACCTGGGCGACATTGACGTGGATACATTGCTAACCCGTTGCGAGCGCACAGGCTCACCTTTCGAAAAATTGAGTATCTCGCCCATAAACTGAAAAAATGGGGAACTCATGACCATCCCCTCACTTTTATGACGTTCGCCACAACCGCCCCTCCCTGGGGCCTTTTTCGTTTTAAGGAGCTAGGCATGAATACTATCGACGACCTTAGTAACCTGCAGCCCACGGATCTTGATGCCGGTGAGGTCTTCAGCGGCAAACCATCCGGCACCACGGTCAGGGGCTACGCCTTTCCATCTGCCTATACCCCGGCCATTGACAACGACTATATTTTCCATGAGTCCAGCCGCGATGTCGTGGTCTGGTTTCTCAACGCACAGGAACCGTTGTACATTTTCGGTCCTACAGGCTGTGGCAAGACGACATGCATCAAGCAACTGGCAGCTCGCCTAAACTATCCAGTCTTTGAGGTTACTGGGCACGGGCGGCTGGAGTTTGCCGACCTGGTTGGTCACCTGACAGTAAAAAATGGCAGCATGACCTTCGAGTACGGCCCGCTTGCGCTTGCCATGCGTTACGGGGCGATAATCTTGCTGAACGAAATCGATCTGACCTCGCCAGAGATTGCAGCAGGGCTGAACAGCGTGTTGGACGGTTCCCCCCTGTGCATTGCGGAAAACGGCGGCGAACTGATTGTGCCACATCCCATGTTCCGTCTGGTTGCCACGGCCAATACCAATGGCGGTGGCGATGACACCGGCCTCTACCAAGGCACCCAGCGGCAAAATCTCGCATGGCTGGACCGCTTCACTATCTGCGAGGTGGACTATCCATCTGCTGATGTGGAAAAGAGCCTACTTGCACGGCGCTTCCCTTCGCTACCCGAATCGTTGTGCGCAACCATGGTGGACTACGCCAATGAGGTTCGCAAGCTGTTCATGGGCGAGGCTTCCACCAGCAATATGACCAACGCCATTGAAGTTACATTTTCCACACGTAGTTTACTGCGATGGGGGGATCTGACCGTTCGCTTTCAGCCGCTAGCCCATCAGGGCGTACAGCCTGTCACCTACGCCCTCGACCGGGCTCTGGCCTTCCGTGCCAGCCGTGAAACCCGCGCAATGTTGCACGAGCTGGCTCAGCGCATGTTCCCNCAACAGGTGGAAGTTGANTCCCCCCAAACCGTAACGGCAGAAATTGAAATCCTGCAAGGCGAGCAAGCCCTACGCTTCATGCGTGGCCATCTGCACCACACACCNACGGTGGCCAAGCCCCTCGTTCATCTTCAGGTAATTCACAACCTTTCCGGCAAAAAACAGGACGGCAAGTTCTGGATCGGCGAGGCCAGCCCTATTGGGCTCACGCTAAAGTGGGGCAAGCCAGACACCGTTGGCCAGCAGCACTTTATTCCCGCAGAAAGCTGTGAGGGCAACAGTTCCGTGATGGAGCTTGAAACCCGTGCAGCAAAGAAGCTCAACGAAGGCTACTCACTCAATACTACAAAAAGTTCATTCTAGGAGGCTATAATGGCACAACTTATTTCTGACATACGCATTTTGGATAACTTGCTGGCCCTTAATCTCAACGTCAGCTTGTGGTCGGCCCGACGCAAAATGAGCCAAGAAGACCTGGGCGGCGCAGAGCTGCCCCCCGAAGATCTGGCCTCGCTGGGCTCAAAGCGCATCGCTGACCCAGAAAATCTCAAAGTGTTCGGCACGCTCAAGGCCCGCGCATTCAACTACCTTGACCGACATGGTGTACGGTTCATGTCTGGCTGGGCTATACCTGAAGAAAAGGCCGGCGAAATCGTGCAGGAGCTTTGCAGCCTCCGCAACGACTTCCAGAAAGAAAAGGAATTTTTCCTGGCTGGTTACGACCAGAATGTGCAGGCATGGATTGAGAAGCACCATCAGTGGGGCGAAATTATCCGCAACTCCCTTGTGGGGCCTGATTATGTACGCGCCCGCATGGATTTCCGCTGGCAGTTGTATAAGGTGGCTCCGCTTGAGCAGCACACAGACAACACTGCTGTGCTGGAAGCTGGCCTGGCGGAAGAGGTGCAGGGCCTCGGCGGCACCCTGTTTGATGAGGTGGCCAAGTCGGCTGACGATATATGGCGCAGGGTTTATCATGGCAAAACGGAGGTAACCCACAAGGCGCTTTCGCCACTGCGTACCCTGCATGCCAAGCTCACGGGCTTGTCATTTGTAGAGCCACATGTGGCCCCGGTAGCTGACATCGTGCAGGCTGCACTGTTGCGCATGCCCAAGAAGGGCAACATCACCGGTACAGACCTGCTACTGTTGCAGGGACTGGTCTGCCTGCTCAAAGACAGTACGGCTCTTGTGGGGCACGCTCAGAAAGTTATTGAGGGGTACGGCCCGGCCTTTGTGCTGGATGCCCTGTTGGCTGGTCCGGGAGTTATTGCTAAGC
>JGI20225J20221_1004221_pt1 | contig 13211 bp, 13 predicted proteins | sample BioMet4_FD_20221 | JGI IMG/M metagenome (IMG submission 20221) | reverse complement strand
TCCCCCACGGCGGCGAATACAAGGACGTGTTCGCGTTCATCATCCTCATCGCCGTGCTCTATTTCATGCCGACCGGCATCATGGGAGAAAATGTCGATGACACGCGGGTCTAGGAAGGCTTGGCTCACCTTCGGCCTGGGGTTGGCCTGGTTTTATCTCCTGCTGTGGCCGCTGCTCGGCATCCGTGACGGCACACTGAGCTTCCGCCAGACCACGCTGGTCTGGCTGCGGGTGGCCGTGGCCGCCTGCCTCTGTTTTGTCCTGTACCGCCTGGGCAAGCGCGGCCTGCTCGACGGCGTGCTCGGCCCGGTCGACCGGGCGCGCACGGCCGTGTTTGCCGCCCTGAACCGGGCGCCGCGCTGGATGCTCTGGCTGCCCCTGGGCGCGTTCGCCCTGGCCTATCCGCTGGTGACCAACCGCTATGCCCAGGACGTGGCCATAAACGTCCTGGTCTACATCTGCCTGGGCCTGGGGCTCAACGTGGTGGTCGGCCTGTGCGGCCTGCTCGACCTCGGCTACATCGCCTTTTACGGAGTCGGGGCCTATACCTACGCCTTGCTCTCGGTGCACTACGCCATCCCGTTTTGGGTCTGCCTGCCGATCTGTGCGATTTTCGCCGCCGTGGCCGGCTGCATCATCGGCTACCCGACGTTGCGCATGCGCGGCGACTATCTGGCCATCGTGACCCTTGGCTTCGGCGAGATCGTGCGCATCGTGCTCAACAACTGGATGGCGCTCACCGGCGGCCCCAACGGCATTCTCGGCATCAAGGCTCCGGGCATCTATCTGCCGACCTTGACCGACGGTTCGTTTTCCTTCGAGTATCTGCTGCTGCGCAAGCTCGAATACCTCTATTACATCATTCTGGCCCTGGCGGTGTTCACGATCATCGCCGTGCACCGGATCAATTTTTCGCGCATCGGCCGGGCCTTCGAGGCCATCCGCGAGGATGAGACCGCGGCCGAGCTCATGGGTGTGAATACCTTCCGCTTCAAGCTTTTGGCCTATGCCCTGGGTGCGGTGTTCGGCGGGTTGGCCGGGGCGTTTTTTGCGGCCAGGATGCGTTTTGTCAGCCCCGAGAGCTTCACCTTCATCGAGTCGGCCATGGTGCTGGCCATGGTGGTGCTCGGCGGCATGGGCTCCATTCCCGGGGTGATCCTGGGAGCGTTGGCCCTGGTCGCCTTGCCCGAGGCGTTCCGGGAATTCGAGCTCTACCGCATGCTCGCCTTTGGCGGGGCCATGGCGGCCATGATGCTCGTGCGGCCGGCCGGGCTGTGGCCGGCGGCGCGGTTGGGCAAACGTTCGGACGATGCGGAGTAGATCGTGGCCGCGATTTTGGAACTGTGCGACGTCTCGGCCCACTACGGCCGCATTCAGGCCCTGCGGGGCGTGTCGCTTCGGGTCGAGGAAGGCGAGATCGTCACCATCATCGGGGCCAACGGCGCCGGCAAGTCCACCACGCTCATGACCATCTGCGGCATCGTCAAGGCGACCCGCGGCGATGTGCGCTACCGGGGCGCCTCTATCGTTGGCGTGCGCCCGGACCTGCTTCCCGAGCGGGGCCTGTGCCAGGTGCCCGAGGGCCGGCGCATCTTTCCCCGGCTGACCGTCCAGGAAAACCTCGACATGGGCGCGTTTTTCCGCCGCGACCCGGAAGGCATCGAGGCCGATCTCGGCCTGATTTTTCGCCTGTTCCCGGTGCTCTACGAGCGGCGCAAGCAGCACGGAGGCACGCTCTCCGGCGGGGAGCAGCAGATGCTGGCCATTGCCCGGGCCATCATGAGCAAACCGCGCATGCTCCTGCTCGACGAACCGTCGCTCGGACTCTCGCCCATGATCTCCCAGCATATTTTTCGCATCATCCGCAACGTCAACGAAGAGCGCGGCATGACCATCCTGCTCGTGGAGCAAAACGCCAACATGGCGCTNAAGCTNGCCGACCGNGCCTACGTGCTGGAGACCGGCACCGTGGTCATGGAGGATCAGGCGGCCCGGCTGCGTGAAAATCCCGACATCAAGAAGGCCTATCTTGGACAATAACACCCTGCTCGACGCCATCTGCTCCCGNCTGCGCCCGGAAAAGGTCGCTGCGATCCGCGCCGCCATCGAAGACGCCCTGGCCCGCCAATTCGGGGACCAATCCGACCCGGCCGCCGTCACCCGCTTTCTCGACGANATCCGCGTGGCCCAGGCCATGTCCGGCATCGACATCGACTACGCCGAACACTACACCCAGATGCACAAGGCCGGCGTGGACTTCATGGCTCTGATTCAGGCCGTCAAGGCGGCGGATAAGGACGTGAAGTAGGGAGAAGAAATGCCTCCGGCGGCCAGGAGGGGCCGAGGGCCCCTCCTGGACCACCCCATCCGGAAAGGCAAGTCGGAAATTTTAAGCTGCGCAAGCGATACCCCCTTCTCAGGGGTCCGGGGGGATGATCCCCCCGGCAGGTCCAGGGCAGCGCCCTGGCCGCCGGAGGCATTTTCCCAGCCCCTCCGCTAGTGCCCCTCGTCGTCCTCGGGGAGGGCGAACCGGAGCACAAAAGCGAATTCGCTGCCTTGGCCGGCACCGCTTTCCAGGGTGATGGCGCCGCCGAGGCTCGCTACCAGCCGGCTGGCGATGGTCAGCCCAAGTCCTGTCCCGCCGAAACGCCGGGTGGCCGATCCGTCTGCTTGGGCGAACCGCTCGAAAATCCGTTCCTGATCCGCCGGGGCAATGCCGATGCCGGTATCGCGCACGGCAAAGCGCAGGGCCACCGTACCCGCCGCGGGGGTATTCTCGGCTTGCGCGCATTGCGCCAGAAGGCTGACTTCCCCGGTTGGGGTGAACTTCACCGCATTGGCCAGCAGGTGTTCCAAAGCCCGACGCAGCCGGTCGCCATCCCCAACCAGGAGCGCGGGCACATCGGCGCTGGGGCACAGATGGAGGGCCAGTCCCTTGTCCCGGGCGCGGTCTTCCTGGGTGGCGAGCACCGCTTGCAGGATCGACCCGAGAACAAACGGGGTCTGTTCCGGTGCGTCCGTGCAGGCGTCGAGATGGGCCAGTTCGAGAATGCGCGAGACCAGGGTGAGCAGGCCTTCCGAGGCGGTGCGGATGTCGTCCAGGCACGGCCGCTGGTCCGTGGAGAGTTCGGTGACTGACAGCACCTGGGTCATGCCCAGGATGGCATTGAGCGGGGTGCGGATTTCGTGGCCGACATTGGCCAAAAATTCGCTTTTGGCGCGATTGGCGGTTTCGGCCGCCTCCCTGGCCCGGACGATATCTGTGATATCCCGGGCGAACAGTGCCGCCCCCCGGGGCATGCCCGCCGCACCTGCCAGCGGGGTGACGATGTGGTCGAAGACAATGCCGTTGCGCTCATCGGTGTAGCGTCGCGACTGGCCCGAGGCCATGGCTTGGTGGACGATTTCGAGCCGTCCTGTGGCCACGTGTTTCGGGAAGAGGTCGAAAAGGGTCTTGCCCAGAACCTGCTCCGGCGGCAGGCCGATTCCCTGGGCCCCGGCGGAGTTGATGGCCAGAACGCACCCCTCTCCGTCGACCAGGATCACCCGGTCGGTGGTGGCGTTGAGCAGGGCCTCAACCGTGCGGGCGCTTTCGGCCAGGGCGGCCTGGGCGGTGCTGTTGGCGCGGATGGAGCGCCTGACCAGGCGCAGCAGCGTTGCGGCCACCAGAATGAGCAGGGGCGTGAAAAAGACAATGCTCCAGATGGCCAGGTTGGTGTAGCGGCTTTGTTCGGCCAGGGTACTGTCGGCCCAGGCTTCGATGGCTGTGTCCAGGCGCGCCAGATCGGCGCGCAGGGTGTCGCGATCGGCCTTGTAGGTCCCGGCGCGCAGCAAAGGCCAGGCCTTGGCCTGTTCGCCCTGCGCCGCCTGGGCCATGGCGGCCTGCTCCGTGGTCCAGAGGGCGGTGAGGAGCTTTCCCAGGTGATCCAGATCCTCCGGGCGTAGGCTGCCGGTACCGATCGCGCGCAAGGTGTTTAGGGCTTCGATCTGGCGCTCCCGGGAAGCGGCATGGCGGGTCGCGAAGCCCTGTTCTCCGGTGGTCGCGGCGAGCAGGGCGAGGTTGGCCATGGTCTCGCTGTCGAGCTGCAAGTCGTGCACGGCGCTGTCGAGCTTGTCGATGCGTTCCCGGAATTCCCTGGCCTGGCGGTTGACCGCCAGCAGCAGGCCGCCGAGTACGAGATACAGGGCCACGGCGGCGGCGAGCACCACCAGAAAGCATTTGACCGGAAAAGGCTGGGTTCGGAACATGGGGCGGGCGGCGTAACGCGGCACAGGTTAGAGAAGAGGGAACGTATCCAGAGCCGCTGCCGGTCGATCCCGGAAAGGAGCCCTCGGGGCGCCCGGCGGCCCTTTCCTAGCTGTGACACGAAAAAAGCGCAAGGCGGGTGCGCTGGGGTCAGGCGGACTTGTCCACCAGGGATTTGCGCGCGAAGTCCCGCAGGGCCGCATCCAGGTCGAAAAAGTCGTTTTCCACCACCCGGTCCACGACTTCACCGGTGCGCGGGTCCACGACATCGGTATGCCCCGGCTCGTCGCCGGTGGCCGGATGGTCGCGCAGGATCGGTCGGTCGGCGAGGACGATTCCCCTGCCGCTGGCCAGGATGTCCCGGGTGAGGTCCAGGGGCGAGATGCCGGTAGTCAGCGGTGTGGCAAGGCCTGTGGATGGGTCCACGGAAACCGTGCCCAGAGCGCCTGACTCCGTATTTTCGGCAAAGCGTAGCACCGGCTCCCGGGACAGGATGTCGAGGCAGACCCGGTCCGAGTCCTCCTCCGATCCGGCGTCCGCAGGCGTGGCACGGGCAAAGACGTCACGGTCGTCGGTTGCGATGTCCGTGGTGGTTTCGGTCGCGGCGCTGGCCGCCGTGGCCACGGTCTGAATTTCGTTTGCGCTCATGGCCGTCCCCGGCAGGGCACAAGAGCCCTTTACCGGCTTATCGACGGCAGAACGGGCGATCTTTAGCCGCGCGTGCCGCCCTGGGGCGGCAAGGGCGCGCGCAGGCGCTCCCGGGCACCGTCCCAGATGGTGAGCAGCACCGAGCTGATGATGAGCCCTGCTCCAAGATAGCCCAGGGAGCTGAAGCACTCGCCGAACATGAAATAGGCGAGCACGGCGGCCAGCACCGGTTCCAGGGTGGCCACCACCGCCGCCCGGGTGGCTTCCAGGCGTTTGAGCCCGGCGTAATAGATCGAATAGGAAGCGTAGGTGGAAAAAACCGCCAGGATCAGGCAGGGAACCATGCCCTGCCAGGTGGGCGGGTGAACCGGACAAAGGGCAGCAAGGCCAGGGAACCCACGGGCAGGGCGTAAAGGAACAGGGTCGGGGTCTTGTAGCGGCCGAGGTAGTATTTGCCGAAGATGTAATACAGGGCATAGGTGATGCCGGAAAGCAGGCCGAAGACGATGGCCTTGGACCCGATGGCGCCGCCGCTGCCGATGCCCGCGCCAAGGCTCACCCCGGCCACGCCGACGATGGTGGCGATGACCGCCGCCACCTTGAAGCCGCCCATGGGCTCCTTGAGGAACAGCCAGGACATGAGCGCCACCCAGGCCGGGGCCGTGTAGAGCAGCACCGAGGCCAGGGCCGCGCCGCCGGCGGCCACGGCCACCACATAGGCCCCGAACAGACCGGCGATGCCGACCACGCCGAACCCGGCCACGGCCGGCAGATCACGCCAGGCGATGCGCGTTTCCCGGTTTTTGACCGCCTGGGCGGCGAACAGAAACCAGGCCAGGCTCGTACGCCAGAACGCCACTTCCACGGTGTCCATGCCGGCGGCGAACGCCAGCTTGGACAGCGGTCCGATCAACCCCCACATGGTGGCGGCGCAAAGTACGTACAGGTACCCGACCATGGCCCCTCCCGGCCGGCGTAGGTCGTCGGCACCGGGAAGGTTGCTATCAGAAAGTGNGTGAACCGGACAAAGGGCAGCAAGGCCAGGGAACCCACGGGCAGGGCGTAAAGGAACAGGGTCGGGGTCTTGTAGCGGCCGAGGTAGTATTTGCCGAAGATGTAATACAGGGCATAGGTGATGCCGGAAAGCAGGCCGAAGACAATGGCCTTGGAACCGATGGCGCCGCCGGTGCCGACGCCCGCGCCAAGGCTCACCCCGGCCACGCCGACGACCGTGGCGATGACCGCCGCCACCTTGAAGCCGCCCATGGGTTCCTTGAGGAACAGCCAGGACATGAGCGCCACCCAGGCCGGGGCCGTGTAGAGCAGCACCGAGGCCAGGGCCGCGCCGCCGGCGGCCACGGCCACCACATACGCCCCGAACAGGCCGGCGATGCCGACTACGCCAAACCCGGCCACGGCCGGCAGATCACGCCAGGCGATGCGCGTTTCCCGGTTTTTGACCGCCTGGGCGGCGAACAGAAACCAGGCCAGGCTCGTGCGCCAGAACGCCACCTCCACGGTGTCCATGCCGGCGGCGAACGCCAGCTTGGACAGCGGTCCGATCAGCCCCCACATGGTGGCGGCGCAAAGTACGTACAGGTACCCGACCATGGCCCCTCCCGGCCGGCGTAGGTCGTCGGCACCGGGAAGGTTGCTATCAGAAAGTGTCGGCGGAAGAAAGACTTCCGGGGCCGCCGCTCCGCTTCGGGAATTTCNCGGTCCCACGGTGAACAGGCCATGGACCCTTGCCCATGGCCTGTNGCATCCGTGTTNCGGGGCCGNATTACTTCTTGGGCTGCGCGGCGTAGTAGGCGGCCAGGTTTTCCATATCCGGGGTTTCGTATTTTTTCATGATGGAGATCATGGCCTTGTTTTCGCCCTGGCCGGCCTTGAAGGCCTGCATTTTGGTCAGAAGCGCGGCCGCGTCCTGACCGTTGAGATCGGCTTTGCTCTTGTGGCAGGCACAGCCCTTGGCCGCGATTTCGCCGCCCTTGGCCGCGTCGCCGGCCGCCATGGCCGCTACGGCCGCCCCGCACAGAATGGCGGCGAGAATGAACATGCCCACGTATTTCATGGTCCCTCCTTTGCTGGTTCATGCCCTTGGTGGTGACAGAACTCCAGAGCTGCCAAAATAGCCTAGCAGCACAAAAAGACAAGCCTCTCCGTCGAAACGTCGCAACCGTGCGCCAAGGCTTTTCGGCCTGCCCCCTTGCTCCATGACCGGTTTCGTGCTTTTTTGCGGCAAGGTTTGCATCCCAAAGCGCGGGGCGTGAGTCCCGAAACCGTGAGGTGCCGTCATGTCCGAGACGCTCTCCGAACTGCTCGATGTTCTGGGACTGACCGAGATGCCCTACGGCATCTCCTACGCCGATACGGCGCCGGCCGAGGGTTTTGTCCCGGCCGCCGGGCCGGCCCTGTCCGTGGAACTGGAACAGGCAGGCCGGATTCCCTGGCCCCACGTGTTCGAAAATTTTTCCTGCGTGCTCGGCAAGCTCTGGCTGGCGCGCCGCAAGGGCCAGGCCGCCTATTTCGAGGCCGCCCGCTACGGCTGTCCCGGCGGGTCGTTTTATCTCGGGTTCCACAAGCCCCAGCTCGAAGGCATTGCCCGCTATGTCTCGACCGGCACCCCGGGCACGCCCATGCACGGCGAGCGCTACCTGTGTTCCCCCGCATCGGCCCGGGCCTTTTTCACGCGCGTCGATCCCAGGCCGGCGCCGGCCCGGTTTTGCGTCATGGAACCCATGACCCGGTTCACGGACGGCCAGGAACCTGAGTTGGTGGCCTTTTTCGCCCGGGGTGAGGTGCTGGTCGGACTGGCCAACCTGGCCGCCTTCGTGACCGACGACGTCGAGGTCGTGGCCACGCCGTTCGGCGCCGGGTGCAGCTTTCTCGTGAGCTGGCCCTTGCATTACCTGGCCAAGGGACAACTCCGGGCCGTGCTCGGCTGCGGCGATCCCTCGGCGCGCAAGTTCCTGAAGCCCGATGAGATGACCTTCACGGTGCCGTATGCGCTTTACACCCAGTTCCTGGCCCGGTGGCGGGAGTCGTTTCTCACCACCGATACCTGGGGCGTGGTGCGCAAGAAAATCGCCCGCAGCCGCGAGGCCTGGGGCGAAGGAAAATAGTCCGACCTGCCACCGCAACCCGGGAGGTGCCCATGGAGACGCCGCACGGTCTTTTTACACCCTTGCGCGTGGGTCGTCTGACCCTGGCCAACCGCCTGGCCATGGCGCCGCTCTATCTGGCCTATCCCGAGCCGGACGGCACGGTCGGCCCGCTCGTGCTCGAACATTACCGGACCATGGCCGCGTCGGGCATCGGCCTGCTCGTGGTGGAAAATATCGGGATCGATCCTCTCGGCGTGGGCAAGGCCCGGACCATGCTCGCCTCGGACGACGCCTTTGTGCCCGGGCTTGCTAGCCTGGCCGCCACGATCAAGAAGCAAGGACCGGTGGTCATCGCCCAGATCAACCATGCTGGGCGCTACGCGGGCGGGGCGGCTCGCTTGGCCCCCTCGGCCCTTCCGACCTGGGGCATCACACCCCGGGCCATGACCACGGCCGATATCCGGACCGTGGTCGGGCAGTACGCGGCCGCGGCCGTGCGCGTGCAACAGGCCGGATTCGACGGCGTGGAAATCCACGGCGGCACCGGCTACCTGCCCATGCAGTTTTTATCGCCGCGCACCAACGGCCGGGACGACGCCTTTGGCGGCAGTCTGGAAAATCGGATGCGCTTCGCCCTGGAGGTTATGGACGCGGTGGTGGCGGCGGTGGGGTCGGATTTCCTGGTGGGGTGGCGGCTCATGGCCGACGAATGTCTGCCGGGCGGGGTGGGGCTCGATGACAGCGGCCCCCTGGCCTGGGCCCTCGTCGAGCGCGGGGCGGCCTATCTGTCCGTCATGGCCGGCAGCTACGATTCCTTTGCCACACCCGAGTTCCAGGCNCGGGACAAGGAACCGGGCTTCATGGCGGCCGAGGCGGCGGCGATCAAGGAGCGCGTGCCGCAAACGCCCGTGATGGCGGCCGGCCGCATCCAGACCCCGGAGCTGGCCACGCGGATTGTGACTTCCGGCCAGGCCGACCTGATCGGGTTGGCCCGGGTGCTGTTTGCCGATCCGCTGTGGCCGCGCAAGGCCGCCGGCACGGTGGCCGAGCCCATCGTGCCCTGCCTGCCCGGTTGTTCGCTGTGCCTCAAGTATGTGATGCAGGGCCGACCGGCTCCGTGCGCGCGCTGGGAGAAAAAACGCCTTGAGGCTTTTACCGCCCGATCGTGAGGGCCGCCCGGGCCGAACCGAGGACACGCGGTCAGCCCGCAGTGGGTGGTCGCTTTGACCTCTAAATGCCGGCGCAGTCGGGTGAGGTCCTGTCGGGATATGTCGTAGGCGCCGCCAAAGGTGTTGTTTGAGAAGTCTCCAACACATCGACGAGGATCGGCTAGCGCGGCGTGGCCAAACGATAAAACATCCATTTTGCCCTTGACGCCGGCCGCTGACCCACTTCTCTTTTGAGATAGGCCCAAATGGGCGGGAGACTTGGATTGGGGGGAGCTCCAGGAACTCCATCAAGTCGCATTAACGCACAGTATCGCCGTCGCAACAGCAAAATGAGCAGGCGCAATCGCCGTCGGATCGGCCAGGGCTTTGAAGCCTTCGGCCAATTGTTGTTCATGTTTGCTCCCTGTCGTGGCCGCGTCTGGGTCGGCAGGACTGCACGAGCCCGAGCACGCAACAAGACGGGTCCGTGCTTGACCGTACCCTACCAACCCGCTTGGCTTCAAAGTGGGAGTGTCCGTTCCGAACGGGGCACGAGGGAAAGCGGAAGAAACGCGGGAATCAGGTCGGGGTTTTTGAGCACGGCCGTAGAAGACTTTTCCCAGCACCGGGTCCGGGCCTGGCCGGCGTTTCGGCCACCAGGATCAGACGGGGTGGCGGCGGCCAAGCCTGGTCCAACACGCCTTCGTTTTCGCCCCGGTTGAACCGTAACAGGTCATGTAGGACGGGAGGGCCGCCCCGGGGCCGAGCGGGCATAGGCCGCTTCCAGCATGGCGCCCTGGAGCCGGCGAGTCCGGGGCAGTCCGGGCTTCCGGCTGGCGGCGCCACCTTGCTGTCCGGCCCGCCCGGGACAAGCAACGCCCAGGGCCCGAAAAGGGCCGCGTCCAAGAAATGGTGCGCCGGGCGCGGCCCGGAGGGCCGGACGCGTGGGCCGAGGCCCCGGAAGGTCGGTAGGGCAGGAAGCCCGAGGCACGCGTGACGTTCGCCGCCAGTCCGAAAGCCCGCCCGGATGGACGCCGGCCGCCCGAACACGACGCCTTCCCGGCTTTCGGCCCAGGGCCGAGGGTCTTGCCGCCCCGGCCGGCGCAGGCGTCAAAGAATCGGTTCGGGCCAGTCGCCAGGCCAGGTCCAGGCCGGCCAGCAGAGTTGGGCCGCGGCGGACTGGCGCGAGGACCAAATCCCTGGCGAGCAGGTTCGGCAGGTCCACGCCGGCCGGGGAAAAATCCGTGCCCGCCGGCAAGGCCAGGGTCGGAAAGGCGGCCAGGGCCACCCCGGGCAGGCCGGACAGGGCGTCAAAAAGCGCCTTGGCCCCGGGCTTGGTCCGGTTGACCCGCAGCCCGAGCGGCGCCGCGCGGAGCTGTCCCTCCAGGAGCAGACGCGTGTCGGTCGGGCCGTGGTCGCCAAGCCACAGGGACACGATCCAGTCCGGGCAGGAATAAAAGCGGCTGAGGAAGGTGACCTCGTCGCTCCGCCCCGCCCGGTAAAAGCCAGGATCGTCGAGGCTTTCTGCCGCCGTGGCCAGCCGGCGCAACACGGCGTTGGCCATGCCGGACAGCCCTTTGCCCGCCGCTTCGCGCACGGCCGAGACCGCCCAGTCCACCGAGGCGTAGGCCGGGACCTTGGAGAGGTATAAAATTTCGTAGGCGGCCAGGGTCAGGATACGGCGCACCGGCTCGGGCACGCCGGCGGGATTTTTGAGAAACCGCGACAGAATGTAGTCGAGGCGGCCGCGCAGGCGTAGGCAGCCGTAGACCAGCTCCGTGGCCAGGCCGCGGTCCCGGGGATCGAGACGGCGGGCGGTCAGCACGGCGTCCAGGGCGGCCTGGACATCGCGGCCCGGGCCGGATTCCGGCAGCGTGAGCGCCAACGCGTCGAGGGCGGCCCGTCTGGCCGGGGGCAATCCCAGAGATTTTGTCATAAGGAGCTTTCCGGCGCCAGGTGCAAGCCCCTGGGTACGCCGGTGGGGTAGAGTACGGCCATGGACTCGCCGTCGATCAGGAAATGGCGCAAGGCCCGTTCCAGGCGCGGCAGGGAGACCAGGGTGTCAAGGCAAGGGCCGTTGGGCCGTTCGTTGAGCACGCCGTAGACCGGAATGGGGTAGGTGTCCTGGATGCCGCTCGACAGGTCGCGCTCGCAGGCCACGGCCACAATGAGCTTCGGGCGCTGTTGGACCACGATGCGTCGGGCAATGGTGCCGCCGGTGGCAATGGCAATGTGCACGCCGTAGTGCTCGGACAGGGCGATGAGGCCGTCCACCGGGCATTTGCCGCACCGCTTGCAGTTGCGGATGTCATAGGTCAGGCGGTGGGCGCAGCGACTGGACTGGAGACAGTGGGGCAAAAGCACGAGGAGTTTTTCCGGGGGATAGTGCACGGCCTCGGTCGTCACCATCTCGTTATTCACCTTGATGAACGAGGAACGGACCCGGCTTTTGGAGATGTGGAACAGCCGGGCGAAAATGGTCATCAGCGGGAGCAGGACCTTGGCCATGACCCCGCGCAGATGGCGCGAAGCCAAGGTCGGCCGGCCCAGGGCGATGCCGGCGGCCAGGCCGAAGGTGGCCCACAGCACGATCAGGATGATGCTCGCGAGCAGGACGCCGAGCAGCCACGGGGCCAGGGGATGGATATTGGCCAGGCCCACGTAGGGAATGATCCAGACCAGGGCCAGCAAGGCGCAGACTGCCAGGCCGGTGCCGCACAAAAGGCCGATGAACAGGCGCTTGCGGTAGGGTTCGTTGGGTTCCACGCCGCAGGGACCGTCCTTAGTGCCGCACCGGGGCCAGGGCTTCGTCCGGTGAGCACACGGAGGAAGTCGTGTCGTCGCATTTGCCGAGATAGCCGCAGGCAAAGGCCGTGGCTTCCATGGCCCGCTTGCCGGCCGGGGTGACGGTCGGGATCAGGTAGACCGCGTCGGCGCAGGCAATGCCGAGCTTGCCGTCGGTCAGTCCCAGGATCTGGCCGGGCTTGACGTCTTCGGGCCGGGGACAGCCGACCTCGCCGGGCTGGGCGATGATGCGCAGGGCCGGCTTGTCAGGCCCCGACCGCCAGTAGAAAAACGCCCCGGGATGCGGGGTCATGGCCCGGATCAGGTTATGGACCTCCTGGGCCGGCCGGGTCCAGTCGATGAACGCCTCGGCCTTGTCGATCTTCTTGGCGTAAGTGGCCCGGTCCTGGTCCTGGGGTACCAGGGGCACCGAGCCCTGGGACAGCCGCTTGAGGGCGTGGACCAGGAGCCGACCGCCGAGGTCGGCCAGTTCCTGGCGCAGACTGCCGGCGGTGTCATGGGTGCCGATGGCCAACACGCGCTGGAGCACCATGGGGCCGGTGTCCAGGGCGGCTTCCATGCGCATGATGGTGACGCCGGTCAGGGTGTCGCCGGCGGCAATGGCCCGTTCGATGGGCGCGGCCCCGCGCCAGGCCGGCAGCAGCGAGGCGTGGACATTGAGGGGCATCAGGCGCGGGATATCGAGCACGGTCTGGGGCAGGATCATGCCATAAGCCGCGACGAGCAGCACGTCCGGGGCATAGGCGGCCAGCGTCGCCACCTCGGCCGGGTCCTTGAAGGTCTCGGGCTGGTGGACGGGCAGGCCGCGCGTGAGGGCGAGCAGCTTGACCGGACCGGGCTGGCACTTCTTGCCCCGGCCGCAGGGCCGGTCGGGCTGGGTGTAGACCGCGACCACGTCGACCATCTCCGCATCCAGGACCTGACGGAGCACCGTGGCGGCGAACTCCGGCGTGCCCATGAACACGGCTACGAGTTTTCGGCTTCCCGTGTCTTGGCCTTGGCCCATTTCTTCACCCGCTTGTCGTACATGGCCCGTTTGAGATGGCTGATATGGTCGATGAACAGCACGCCGTCCAGATGGTCGAGCTCGTGCTGGAGGCACACGGCCAGCAGCCCGTCGGCCTCGATGGTGACGGGCTTGCCGTCCAGGTCGGTGGCCGCGACCGTGACCGTGGCCGCCCGCGTGACGTTGGTGCGGTAGTCCCGCACGGACAGGCAGCCTTCCTCGTCCTCTTGTTCGCCCGCGGCGGCGGTGAT
>JGI20225J20221_1002535_pt1 | contig 13226 bp, 10 predicted proteins | sample BioMet4_FD_20221 | JGI IMG/M metagenome (IMG submission 20221) | reverse complement strand
ACGGCCTTTGTGGTTTGCCAAACGAGCATGCCCATCTGGCCCCGGTTGTGCGTTATTGCCGGCTTTGAGAGGCTGCGCCCGCGCCGCCCCTTGCTTGCGCACTGGTCAGCAGGGCTATATGTCCGCCTGCTGGACAGGCAATGGGGCATTGCCAACAACCCAGTATCTTGCGGCTATGTGGGCAGGCGCGGCAAACTCACCCGCCGCCAGAGTTGCGCTCGCTGTCCGCCATACAGCTCAGGCGGCCCAGCCTCCGCCGGCTGGTGGGAAATAATGTTGCCACCCAGGCCGGGATCATCGCTCAAGACGCAGGACAGCCGCATCCCGCCAAACGACTATTTACCAAAGTCCCGCCCGACAGGACCGAAAAAGCATGCTGCTTGACGGCAGCTGAGCCAGGGTTTCTGGCCGCTCACGGTTTACGGTAACGGACGTTGCGCAGGACACGCCCGCCTCCGCCAACCTTGCTGATTGCCCGGCCGGCGACCGCGGGCCGGTCTTTTCCTGGTTGCCAAAAGCAAAGTCGGCCCCCGAGGCGCAACCTCGGGGGCGGGACAAGTATCAGGGGACGTTTCACGCCGGCGCGAGCGATATGCGCGTATCAAGTAGGTTTTCAAAACGTCTTCAAGCAGCCCGTCCGCACCTTGGTGGAAGCCAGCCTCTTGAAAAGATCCCGGGCTATTCATCCTGCGTTGCGCCGCCATCCCCAGAACTGCTGGCGCGCGAACATTGCCCATTATAGTGGCAGCGCCGCGCTGGGAATGGGCCTATCCTTGATGGCCGTTAACAAAGCTGCCGATAAAGGAGTCCTCTTCCAACAGCGAGGCCGAGAGCAGCACCAGCTCGCCGGGCCGGGGCAAGCTGGGCCGCGCCAGCTCCCACAGCAGATGCTGAAACTCGCGGGTGGGATATGCCGTAATGACAGTTGAGAGATAGATCATGGGTACGTACTGCACGTCCGAGGGGGACAGGGCAGGGCGGCAGCCAGACTGTATATGCGGTCCTGGTTATATTACTTCCGCGCCACTTCATGGGCCCACAGTGCTTGGCTCGTTAAACGTGCAGCTCCGAGTCCGGCATTTCCTCGAGCAAATTTCTTCCATGTGGCCCCACGCCGGCTGCCTATGAAAGAGCACGCGGCACAGGCTCCTTTACGGGTCCCGGCCGAAATACCTGCCCAGTTCTGGGCGTTGCAGCTGCCCGATTGAGCATTTGGCATTCTTTTGCGTTTGTTTTGCGCCACACAGACGCGGAATATCGGTCCCAGCTTTATGATAAGCCAGGATCGAACGGCCGCAAAACAGACTCTTCATAAAAAACACGCGTAGAACTTTGGTTCCGCCAGATGAAAGAAGGATATATGTGAAAAGGACGTAAAGGGTATGCCTTGCCAGCTTTCCTGATAAAAACGCCGCACGTTAAAGCCTCCGAGACATGGCCGCAAAAGCTTATTGTGCGCAGGATTACGCCACAAACAGGCTTTCGATGCAAAAAAATCATACCTCAACCGCCAGCAAGGCGCAATGCGCAGCAGCGGAGCACCGGCAAGTTGTGCGGCGAGGGGAAGCATCTGATCGCTGGCCAGCTCCACGGAGGCTGCAATTTGCGTGAGCGATTCGCCGAGAGTGTGGCCCGACGCGCGGCATTTTCAATGGTGGCTGCAGGCCTGCCCCTCCGATGTCTTTGCGCGCGCCTTCCTGAATGCTCCGAATAACACAGCCCACTTTCTGCGTGGCAGCCATTGTTCTTACGCCAGGGTGCGCACTCCTTCCGCCTGATGGGCCTGTTCCGCCGCATCAAAGTTTTTTTGCTCGGCTCCGGCCATGTTGTTTTTCATGTTGCCCAACCATGTTTTGCAACCCATGGTAAAGGCCGCCGGGTCATGCGCTGCTGGCAAAAAACCACGTTCAGGTCGCCGCCAGCGGTGCTTGCCGCCGCCTCGTCCGGATAACCGGGGCTTTACCAGGCTTGATGCATGACCGAGAGCGCCAGACGTACGCTTTTACCGCTGTTTAAGCGGAATGCATATTTCTGTAAGCAATTCACTTTCAGGCGTTGTTTTGGGAGAATTCCAGTATATTTCAAACCCAGGATCATTAAACGGCTCATGCCCGCTTTGCGGAAACCACATGCCAAACAGCGAGCGGTAGGCAGGATGCAGCAACATATACGAGCCCTTAACCAGCAATGCGGCATATTTTTGCTCCCCGCCCACATGCCGCAAAAAAATCTTTTCATCCAGCAACAAGGGGCGCAGGGCCTCGCAGGTTTCATCCAGCCCCTGGGGCAGGCTGACGCAGGCGTCCATGCGGCATTTGGGGGGCGGGGTGATGTCGGGGTTGTCGTAGCTGACGCCGTAGGCGACGGCCTGGGCAGAGAGCAGCCCGTTTTTTGCCAGCCCGCCGCACAGGGCGTCCCAGGCAGGGCCGCTCTCGTCGTATGCCCCGGTATGGCGCACGGCGGCAACGAGGCAGGGAGCAAATGTTTTTATGCGCACGTCCATGGGCGGGCAGTCGGGCATTTCGTGATAAAACAGGGGCCGCGCCATATCGCGCCTGCGGGCCGCCTCAAGATTGCCGCGCCTGCGGCGGTAGGCTGAGGGCAGCATGCCAAAATGCGCCCTGAAGGCCCGCGCAAAGGCGTCCATGCTTTCGTACCCCGCACCGAGGGCTATCTGCGTTACCGACTCGTCCGAATGCCCAAGCTGCATGGCCGCACGCTCAAGCCGCAGGCGGCGCACATAGGCCGCCACGCTTTCGCCCACCATGGCTGAAAAAATGCGATGAAAATGGTAGGACGAAAAACAGGCAATGCGGGCCAGCCCGTCCAGATCAGGCCGCTCGTCAAGGTGCTGCTCGATGTGCCGCAGCACACGGTTGATGCGCTGCTGGTAAGAAAGCGTTTCCAATGGGTCCTCCTCAGAGACGACGCGCGCCGCCTCTCAAGGGTGGACAGAAGCGCAAAAAAAGTCGAGCGGGTTTTTTGCCGCTGGCCGATGCTGCCCCCAAGCACCATTACTTATCCAAGGAGCAGTTATGAACGGTTTTGATGTGAGCGTTGTTGATTTTTTGGCAAAACGGCTGGCGGGCATCAAGGTACGCACCTCGCTTGCCCAGGCGCAGCGCGACTGCCCGGCCCTGTGGCAGGACTTTTGCCGTCACGTGCCCGCAGGCTACCGCAAGGGCGTCTACGGCATATCCGTAATGCTCAACGCCCAGGATTTCGACTACTGGGCGGCGTTTGAGGCGGCTGACGGCCCGCTGCCGACGGAACTTGCGCCTGTGGAGATACCCGCAGGCGCGTACGCCCGCTGCCAGGTGCCCAACCTTGAGAGCATCGGGGCTGGCTACATGTTTTTGTACCAGACGTGGCTTGCCGGACAGAGCGAATGGAAGCTCAACGAGCAGGCCTCCTGCTTTGAGCTGTACCATGCGGACTGGACGCCCGCCTCGCCCTTTGAACTGTATATGCCGGTAAAACGCTGAGCGGCTGAACGCACAAAGGGGCGGCCTGGCCGTCCCCTTTGTGCGCGTTTTTTTGCGTTTAGGCCTGCGGCTTTCGGCTCAAAATCAGCGACATGTAGGGCGGCGTGTTTTGCATGTCGCCAAGCCCCTGCCGCACGGTTTCGGCGGGCTGCTCCACATGGCTTGCCAGCAGGCACGAATCCAGCCGGTTTGTGGCGCTCAGCGCCTGGGCAATGGCCGGCAGATTGCGGTAGGCCTTCAATATCACGGCGGTGTCTGTTTGCCGCAGCGAATCTTCAAGACTCTCGCGGTTGTTGATGCCGGGGATGACGCGCAGGGTTTCGCCGTTTTCGCACAGCACGGTGCGGGTGCGGGCCGCCGCAGCCTGAAAGGACGTGATGCCGGGGATGACCTCGACCGTCAGATGCGGCGCAGTCTGGGCAAGCGTGCGCATAAGATAGCCAAAGGTGCTGTAAATCAGCGGGTCGCCGATGGTCAAAAAGGCGGCGCTCAATCCGCTCTCCAGCACCCCGACCGTGGTCTGGGCTGCCTCGCGCCAGGCCTCGCGCAGCACGGCCCGGTCGCGCGTCATGGGAAACTCCAGCCGCTGCACGCGCACATCCGCCCGCAGATGCGGCCGGGCGGTATCCAGCGCCGCAGAAAAATCATTGCGGGGCGACGCGGCGGCAAGTATCACATCCACCGCGCCCAGCACCCTGACCGCCCGCAGGGTCAAAAGGTCGGGCGCACCGGGGCCCACGCCCACACCGTACAGTATTCCACTCATTACATATCTCGCTTTAAAGGCTCAAAAAATTGCGGCTCAACGGTGCAGCCAGGCGTCCAGCTCTTCCGCCGCATCCAGGGCGCGCGGGCCGGGACGGGCAAAACGCTCTTCGTCCACCACCAGCACGCGCCCCTGGCGCACAGCGCGCAGATCCCTGAAGTGGTCGCGCTCCGTCAGCGGGGTCGGCGCAGGATTCATGGGGCCTTTCTGGATGATGTACGCATCGGGGTCGGCCGCCAGCAGGGCTTCCTCACTGAAGCGCACCAGCTTTTTGCCGTCGGTTACCACATTCTGCCCACCGGCAAGGGTCAGTATTTCGCTGCTGATGCCGCCCATACCGGCCGCCAGCAGATTGGGATAGCGCACTTCATAAAAAAACCGGGCCGCAGGTTTGCCCGCATTGCGGGCACGCAGGGCCTCAAGGCGCTGCTTCCAGGCCGCCACAAGGGCCTTTGCCCTTTCCTCGCGACCGGCAAGTCTCCCCAGAGTTTCCGTAACTTCAAACAGCCGCTCAAAGGAATTTACTTCAAACGTCAGTACGTTAAGCCCAAGAGAACGAAGGTTGTCGGTCTGGACCTGAGCCTCGCTGCGCCCCGCGAGCTGCAGCACCACATCGGGCCTTTGCGCCAGCACAAGCTCGGCATTGGGACGCATGTGCGTGCCGATGGCGGGCAGGCTGGCAAGCTCCGGCAGGTTGCCGTCCGCCGCAGTGCGGGCCACCAGCAGATCACCCGCGCCCATGGCCAGAAAAATCTCGTTAAACGCGCCGTACAGGGCGATTACCCGCTGTACCGGGTGCGCAAACGTAACGCTGTTGCCCGTGTCGTCGACGACGACAATGGGAGACTCTGCCGCCGAAGCCTCAGGGCTGGCGGCCCGCGCCGCCGGGGCGGATACCGTCAGGCCCAGCGTCAGCAGGGGCAAAATCAGCGCCAGCGTCGCCAGCGCTTTTTTTGCCGTCCTTGCGGCTCCATGGGCCGGACGCGCTGGCAAGCAGCGCCTGCGGCAAGCCAAACCTTGGGTGGGGCAGCACGCAGATGGGCATATTGTAAAGCTCACCGAGATTCTCCTCTGTAAAAACCTGTGTCACCGGGCCGTCAAAAACAAGACCGCCATTTTTGAGTCCCATGAGCCGCGTGGCGTACAGCGCAGCAAGATTGCAGTCATGCACGGCCATAAGCACGCAGGCTCCGGCGGCGCGGCGGCGCTCAAGCAGGTCAAACAGGTCGACCATGCGCGCCAGATCCAGACCGGCGGCCAACTCGTCCAGCAGCAGCAGGGGGCTTTCCTGCGCAAGGGCGCGGGCCAGCAACACCCGCTGCAGCTCGCCGCCCGAAAGCTCGCTGAGCCTGCGGTGCGCCAGGGGCATGGCGCCGGTTTCGTCCAGCGCCCTGTCCGCCGCCGCGTAATCTTTGCGTCTGTAGGCCCCCAGCCAGCCAAGGTGAGCAAAGCGCCCCAGCAGCACCATCTGCCGCGCTGTGAGCCCCTGAGGCAGTTGCCCCCGCTGCGGCACCACGGCCACCATGCGGGCACGCTCGCGCGGAGGCAATGCCGCCAGCGGACACCCTAAAAGCTCCACACTGCCCGCCTGCGGCGCAAGCACCCCCGAGAGGGCTCGCAATAGCGTGGTCTTGCCGCTGCCGTTGGGGCCAAGCAGGGCCGCGCACTCCCCCGCCCGCAAACTGAAATCCACGCCGCGCAGCACGTCGCGCCCGCCGTAACCGGCACTGACGCCCGCCACCCGCACAACGGGCGGGCCGGATGCTTCGCCGCGCGGCGAGGCCTGAGCGGTTGTCGGCCCACGAGTCGCAGTCTGCCCCGGCACGGACATCCGGCATTCTTCCGCCATCAGCGCCTCCGTACCAGCAGGGCAAAAAACGGACCGCCAAGCAGGGCCGTCACTACGCCCACGGGCAGCTCCTGCCCGCCGGAGAGCACGCACCGCGCCAGCACGTCGGCCCAGACCAGCAGCACGCCGCCGCCCATAAAGGCCGCTGCCAGCAGGGGGCCGTGGCCCCAGCCCAGCAGCAGGCGCAGCACGTGCGGCACAACCAGCCCCACAAATCCGATAACCCCGGCCACAGCCACGCAGCCAGCCGTCATGCAGCTGGCCCCGGCCAGCAGCCACAGTCGGGCGCGCCCCACGTCAAGACCGGACTGGGCCGCCTGCTCGTCGCCCAGGGCCAGCACGTCCAGAGCGCGCCAGCCGAGCGCCGTTGCCAGCAGGCCGGGCACCACGGTGACCAGCAGCAGAGGCATACTGCTCCAGCCGCGCCCCTGAAAGGACCCCATGATCCAGAACACGATGCTGGTCACAGATTCTTCATTAAGAGCCTTTACCAGCGCCACCAGCGCGCCCAAAAACGCGGCCACGGCTATGCCCGCCAAAATAACGCTCTCACGGCTGAAGGCCCCGTCGCCGCGCCCGAGCCACAGTGCGCCAAACAGCGCCGCCAGTGCGCCAAACAGCGCGGCAGGAGCCACCAGCCCCGCGTGGCTGAGCCCGGCAAGCCCAGGCAAACCGCCAAGCAGCGCAACCAGCGGCCCGCCAAGCGCGATAGCCATACTGGCCCCGCAGGCTGCCCCGGCTGAAATACCCAGCGTAAACGGATCAGCCAGCGGGTTGCGCAAAACGCCCTGCAAGGCTGCCCCGGCCATGGCCAGAGCGCCGCCGCACAAGGCGGCCAGACATACGCGCGCCAGCCGTATGCTGACCACAACGCCGGTAAGCGCGGAATCATCCGGCGCTGGCGCAAGACCGACAATCGCCGCCAAAGCGCGAAACACGCTCTGGGCGCTCAGGGGCACAGGTCCCGGCAAGCAGGCCAGCGGCAGAGAGAGCAGCCACAAGACGGCCAGACCGGCAAACACCGGCCAAAGCCTGCGGGATTGCGAGAAGGAGGAGGGAGTAGATGCGGAAATTCTGGTCATGCCGGTCCTCTGCCTTGCCCAGCGGGCAAACGCGGGCCAAAGCGTGGCTGGCCCGGGGCAGACCATTGCCTCTTGGCGGCCAGCGCCGCCCGGGCATAAAAAAAGCCTCTTCCACTCGTGGTGGAAGAGGCCCGTATTTCCTCTTTCCTGCCGGCAAAAACCCGTTGCCGTGGGGCGGTCGCGCCGCACCGAGATGCCGTCATTCCATGACTGCGCACCGTGGGGCATGGCAGGTCTTCCGGCTTGGTTCCCCTGCTCCGGCCTTCCCGTTTCCAGTGGCGCTAGATGGAGCAAGGTTAAGAACCTTACGGCGGCGGGTCCGCTCCCGTTTTGCACGGGATTCCCTTTTCAAGCCGGTTTCCCGGCTACCAATGCCGCCAACACTCTAGGCGCGGGCTTGCGGCCTGTCAATGGCTCAGGCTTTTATCCACACCAGGCTGGCCTGACGGCCCGACTGCCTTGCGCAACGGTACGAAAAAAACTGCCCGTTGTTGCTGGCCGTGCAGAGGTCCAGCCCGTAAATGCTGCGCGTCGGCAGCCCGGCACGCTCCAGCTGATGCCGTGTAAGCCCCCACAGATCCATGGTTTTGCTGTCGGCGTCAAACCAGGGCAGGTAGGGCTCGCCCCACTCCCTGTCAAAATTGACAAATTCCGCCCTGCCCGGCCCAAGGCTGGGCCCGCGCACGGCCACAAGGTCGCGCGGCTCAAGGCCGTAGCGCTCGCAAAAGCGGGCCACGCCCGTGACGGGAAAGTCGCAACGGTTGCCGCGCCAACCCGCGTGCATGGCGGCAATGTACTTGCCGCTTTTATGGGCGACAAGAATCGGCTGGCAGTCGGCGGTCTTGATGAGCAGGCCCAGTCCGGGACGCGCCGTGCCCATGCCGTCGCCCTCAGCCGTTACGGCTGTCTCGCAGGCCACCGCCGCCGGTTCAAAGACCATCACATCGCCATGCACCTGCATCAGCTCGGCCCAGGCGGTCATCCCCTGGGGGCGCAGGTCTGCCAGCAGGCTGCGACGGTTGGCAATGACATGATCGGGGTTGTCCTGCACGGTAAAGGCAATGTTGCCGCCGCCGTATTCGCCAAGGCTCACGCCGCCGCCACGAGTCTGAAAAGCGCAGCCAACCTGCGGCACACCGGGAAACTCAAAGGGAATATAACTTACAGACACAGCATACGCTCTTCAGTACATATGTAGTTGACCCGCTGGTCCCAGGGGGCCAGGGGCAGGGATTCCACCAACTGAAACTCAAAGCACAACCCCACGCGGGGGCAGTCGAGGCCTTTTTCCAGAAAGCGGTCGTAATAACCGCCCCCGTACCCCAGGCGCCCGCCAGCAAGGTCAAAGGCGACCCCCGGCAGCAGCGCGATGTCCGGCGCAAAGACCGGCAGCTCCGCATCCATACCCGCATTATGACCCGCATCCATGTTCATTTCGGGCCCCACGCCGGGCAGGCTGTCCAGGGGTTCAAGCAGGCCCATGGGGCCGGGCCGCAACTGTTCCGGCCCGCTGCAGGGCGCAAAATCCATCAGACCCGACGCCTCTGGCCGCACGCGCGGCAACCATACGGTTTTTCCCGTCTGCCATGCGGCCTGCAAGAGGACGTGCGTACCAAGCTCGCCCCGCACGCCCACATACAGGGCCACAGAGCGGGCCCTGGCCCACATGGGCGCTCCCAGCATACGCCTTTGCGCCGCAAGACTTCGGGCTTCGGCGATATCTGGCGGCTGCCCGGCGCGCAGGCGGCGCATTGCGCGGCGCACGTCGTCAAACCGTAGACTAACAAAAGCCCCTCGCCGAAGGGGGCTAACTATTTAAACTGTATTAGCACGAAACAAAAATTAACATTATGATTTACAATAACGAGTGAAATAAGGAAGAAAAGAACAAATAAACGAGCTAAGAAACGGAAATAACAAAGGAACGGAGAAGGAAATATACAAAAATTGCCGGGAAGAAGAGGCGTCTAAGAGCGTCTAAGCTGCGTCTGTTTTCGTGTCCAACGGTAATTTACTAGACGATTTCGTATACGGGCGGGAACGTAGGAGCGACTGTTTCTGTCTATGGCGTATCACCCTCTATGATGCGAAGTACGACAAACGAGCGAAGAAAGGAACGAAAAAAAAGGTAAGAAAACGAACGAAGACAGGAATACACAAATTTTTGCGCGGCGAAGAGGGTGCCTTTATTTTACGGGGTCTTTGATTTCGTTTAAAGCGACGGGTCGCTTATGTTCTCAGTTCAAATGAACTTTGAGTACAACTCGCATCGGCTTCTAAGAAAATGATTTTTTTTGCCGGAAATAACGAGTTGCAATAAAAGCCTTTGTTCGATAGTACTTTTGCCGTGGATTTCCACGGTACGTTTTTTTGATGTCCTTTCAAGGGGATTTCGGGTAATCATCTCGGCTTCGAAATAATTGCTACTTGAAGAAGTCTTCTTCCGTTTCGCAGCAAACATTCCTCATATAATGCGTTCGCTTAAAAGACGCGAAAAGGCACTGTGGAAATCGCACACAAAATACGGTCAAAAAGGGCTTTTTAATGCACGTCGTTATCTCCGGGAAAAAAGGAATCAAAACAGGATAAAAAAATTAAAAGCCACTCTTGCGGCAATAACATCAAGAAATATAAAGTAGTTATGTCGAAATTATGTCCACGATACTTGCCGGCTAAGAGAGCGGTCTGAGCGTCTATTAGCGTCTGCTTTTGTGGTGTTTTTGGGTGTGGTTGGTGATTTTGACAGAAAGAGACGCTTTATTACGTCGGACGGACGGTAAGGAAACAAAAATAGACGCCCTCCTTATGCGCGGCAAGTGAGTTTATTTAGGTTTTGATATAATTAAAACGCCCTACCTTAATTACGGCAAAGTGAAGTTTGATTTAGGTTGACATAAAGAGACAACTCTTAGACGGGCTCTATAAGCCCTCTGTCGTTAGTTAATCGTTGCCGTGTAAGTCATCCTCTGAAACGCTGACTTTAAGTTAGAGGACGCTTGCACCGAGAAGTAGCGAAGCAGGTCAGCCCGTCGTAGGAGCGACTACCCTGATATACAGAACGCAGCTTCGAACCGACCAACGGGTCGGTCGTATAAGCGTACCACAGGCACCTCATGATCGCGTTGACGGAACTGGGCAGAAAGGTGTAGAGTACCAGGTTGCCGTGAACTACGTCGAAAGGCATGCAATGAAGCGAAGTCAACCTAGAGGAGGCAGGAAGAAGGCGGCCAGGTTGGTCTATTAGCATTCAGTGAAGAAACAAAGGCTTCAGTCGACTGAATGGCTCTTACAGCCAACCTCCACTCGACCAGAACAAGTAGTTTGAACGCCCCTACCGGCACGTTAGCAACACTACTATTGTGCCCGTGAAACGAATGACTACCCGCTTGACGATGATAGCAAAGTTAGGTCGGTCGTTAGCACAACATGAACGTTAGCCACAGGCACTATGGTCAGACGGGAGGGTCCGATCGACCTTAGGTCAACAAGGACTTTCCAGGATAAGACTTAGGTCGTATAGTGTATCAAAGGGAACGGGAAAAGAGTTCGCCAAAAAGTCGATGGTTAGGCGGTTTGTAGGAGAAATCCGCGCCGAACGCCGGACGTTACCCAGTCCGAAAATAGGTGTGCAGTCCCCGCGACTGCCGGGCCTGAACGGGTAACACGCCGTTGGCACAGTGCACTGTTGAGGTTTCGTATACGGCATCACGACCGGCACCGTGCTCTCCACGGTACGCGCGGCATTTACGACCGGCGCATAGCCGTCGGGCCCGCTGCGCGGAGAGATACAGCGAGCCTACGTCAGCATACTTGCGCGGGGTTGTACATAGAGTCACAAAACTCGACAGACCGCTAGATGTTATGAGGGGTCACCGTCTAGATAACATAATCCCGAGCGGAGAGTAAGAGGAGCGAGTTGACTCTATCTCCGGTGTTAAGGCGAGACGCGGGCCGGGGTTATCCCGGACCCTGCGGCGCGTAGCCCGAGTGGTTAACCGCGGGCCGAGTTCCGCATCGCGAGTCGTTGTTCCGCCCGGGTGCGGGCACTGCCCTTTCAGCGTGTTGCCAAACGGCGCCGGTGGGGCGCACGTACCGCCCGGTTACATGAACGGCGAAAATAACCGCTGTTCTTAGGGGCCGACCGGTCAGCCGCCAGAACTACTCGTCCGGGTCAGGCCCTGCGCGGCAACCGGGTACGGGCCAGCGGGAGTCGTGCAATGCCGACAGAGCGTCCCGGTGGCGGCGGCCAAGTTTCTGGTAGGTTGTAGCGGTACGTGGACGTAGTCGCCGAGCCGGGTCCCGCCAGTAGGGGACCCCCGCGTCCAGACGGTCGTCCTGAAAGCTGCCAACCGTTTACCCTGTACTAGCCCCAACAGGACGTGCCATTTCCGTTACAACGGCGGCGGGCATAAGCGGTTCCGAGTGCGGCGGCGGTGCTCAGACTTTCTCGCGTCGGTTGGACGCCGTGTGCCCCTTTGAGTTTCCCTTATATTGAATTCGTCTGTGTTCGTGATGCGAGAAGGTCGATGGTATGACATCAACTGGGGGGCGACCAGGGGCCCCCGCTCCCCGTCCTCTAAGGTGGTTTGACTTTGGAGTTTCGTGTTGCCGACGGCGTCGCCGCCCGTCAGCTCCGGAAAAAGGTCCTTTTCGCCAGCATTATTGGCGGGGGCAATGGGGGTCCGCGGGCGGTCCGTTCCAGTTTCCGCTGGGGGCCGTCGTCGCGCGCCTACAGGCCGCGTTTCTGGCCGTGCGAGGCGGTATGGTATGGGCGTAATACTTGGGCGTAGGTACAAGTAAAGCCCGGGGTGGCCGGCCCGTCCGACAGGTCCCCAAAGTTCCGTCCGGGTACCCCGGCCGCGACGTTTGGACAAGGCCGGGCGGACGTCCCCGCGGTTTAGGTAGTCTGACCTGCGGAGACCGGAATGCGCGACGTTAGTATGCCAAAAAGACAAAAAGATAAGACAGAAGGTCTCAGGCACGCATGGCGCGAGCGAGAAGAGAGATGCGCGTATATGTAAACGTAGGGTACCTCGCCCAGAGACAAGGTGTACCCGCGAGGGTCGTATGCGGAAACGCTGGCAGATTCTGAAGCCCGAAGCCACGATAGACCGCCAGACGGGACGCACGTCCGACGCGTAACGCGCCCCGTACAGCAGTGGGTTCTGAGCGCGAGGTGCGGGCTACGTGGGCGTCAAGATGATTTAGAGTCACGGCTCAACAGAGAGACCCAGGTGGGTGTAGACACGGCGGCCTCAGTGCGTCGTTATGACGACATTCGTGGCTGCCTCTGGCTAGAGTCAGAGGCAGAAGATAGTCACGACATCTTTACTATAGAACACAGACCAGACGTGCGAAGCGCGCTGCCTCGCTCCGGGTAAGCGCGGCCGGACAGTAGCCGTATCGACAGGCGACCAGGCACAGCAGGTACTACAGTCGACGTCTCGATCGCGTCGTCTCGAGTTAGCAGCGAGCGGGCTCCAACGGGGCTGGTCTCCCGACGGCGCGTTGCAAGTCAACGGATACGAACGCGCCCGACGCTACGTCGTGTCCTGTTCGCCTGGTGGTGACACAGGGAACATGGCGCGGACACGGCGGCTACACTACGACTTCGTAGTCGCCAGGCGCAGCGCTCAGGATAGACACTCGCGTCGACTCCTGTACACGGTAGCGGGAGATGGGTATACGGGTCGACAGCGTGAGAGCTGGCCATATTCAATAGGTCAGTACTCGCGAGAAGATAGGCAGCTCGCTAGGGACCGTTCAGCGAGGCGGGGGTCTGAGACACGCCCGAGAGACGCTCTCTCCTCGGTCCCAGCGCGAAGGCAATAAGAGACTCCTATCAGGACTCTCAGCCGCGAACGTACCACAACGAAGGAAACAATGTCACGGATCCCGGAAATGGTCACTGGTGTGTAGTTGGATGTTCCTTTCTCGGCGAAACAGGAGGGGCGTCCATACGTGAGGCGCGGGCCGTACCCGGCGGCCGCGGCTGCAATAACAGCGTGCTTTGTCGACGTCCCCGGGCGCTTGCCTGCACGCCG
>JGI20225J20221_1002961_pt2 | contig 13240 bp, 11 predicted proteins | sample BioMet4_FD_20221 | JGI IMG/M metagenome (IMG submission 20221) | reverse complement strand
GATGCATAGGATACGATGTTCGTCAAGGGTGAGCGGCCGGGCCCCTCCCACATGCGTAGTGCTGGAGGATCCCCCAGGGCCAAGTCCCACGGAAATGCCGCAATGGAGCAGCTTGGGCCTTGAGCGCCAAAAATTCTGGAGACACTTTCGAGTCTGGCGGATGTCGGTATGGGAGCGCCTGGTATCGGCCAGAAGCGTGGAAACGGCAATCCGGCCAACAGGACCTTGATGCACGGCGGCTTTTAGCTTCCCAAGATGAGCGCCGTTGCGCGTTGCCAGGTCGGGCTTGTCGATGACGGCCAAGAAAGCCCGAAACCGAAACCGCGACAGGGAGCTGGTTGTCGAGGCGGTCAAGTCCTTGGGCAAAAAAACCGAAGCTTGTGGAAAACACCAGGCCGGCAGCCCCGGGTAATGAGGCCTTCTGAGGGTATTGAGAAGCTTCATCCTGGATAGGGCGGGGTTTGGTTCCCGGAAAAAGTGGAATGTTCCTCTGAGCAAACAAGCAACGTCCCACGTTCTCCGCGAAACGCGGCCATGAAACCGTTCCACCTGCTTGGTTTTGAGCGCCATGACCAGCCGGTTGGCGAATTCCTCGGCCGACAGGTAGGCCACGCGCAATCCCTGTCCGGCTTGGCCGGCCTGGCCGGACAGATATCGCCCCATGGATTGGATGAGATGGGTCTTGCCCAGGCCCGGGGCCGAGCTGATAAACAGCTGGTCGGCAGTCAGGGAACGTTCGCAGATGCCCTTGGAAGCAACATAGGCCAGCTCGTTGCTCGGGCCGACCACGAATTCGTCGTAGCTGAAGCGAAAACGCGCGCCAGCCGTATCCGGCGCCTGGGGCGCGGCCGGCAAGGTCAGGGACCGGGCCGTGACCACCGGCGCGGATCGGGTTTCACCCCGCGCCCGGGAGGCAGCGGGCTTTGCCGGTCCCGCCGACGCTTGGGGTCGGACAGGGCCTTCGGTCACCACCACGGTCGGGCGGGAGCCCATGACCACGGCGGCGGCTTCGGCCACCTGGCTGCTCAACCGTTCCCGCACCCAGGCCGCCACGAAGGCGTTGGGAGCGGTCAATTCGAGAACGCCGTCGCGGGCCCTCGCGGCGAGCGGCTTAATCCATAGATTATAGAGGCCGGGGGTGAGCGTCTTTTCGAGCACTGCTTTGGTTTTGGGCCAGATCGTTTCCATGCAGCGCACACTAAGGACGGTCCCGGCTGGGGCAAAGGACGATTAGGGACCGGAATTCGGGCCGGGGCGATTTGGTTCTCTACAATATAACCAGCTGTTTCAAATGAACATTCTCGTCAACCCAGGCGTTTCGGGGCCTGACCGGCGCAACCGGGAAGCCGCACCAGACAAGGCTTCCCCGGAGCCTCGATTTTTTATGCACATCTGTGGACCTTCTTTCCACAGGACAATCTTCCTTTTTCTCTATTTTCCTCAATCTTAATTTAATTTTTTCGTGTTCCAACAAGCATCTTTTTGGTTGACCAGTCCCAAAACCCGCTTGGCCCTTGCCTTTTGCCGCCCTCACCCCCTGGTGCGTCACGAACAAGACACGAACAATTACCCAATTTTATTCATAAAAATTTTATATCCCGTATTTGTTGCGGTTTGGGAACAAAAGAACAAAAAAAGCCCACCGGCGAACCGGTAGGCTTTTTAAAGTGACATCAGGGACGAAAATCAGAGATTAGGACGAGATTTACGAAAGATCNGGCTTTACCGGATAGCGGCCACAGCTGAACCGTTCGGCCTCGGGGCAATAGCCCAGGCGCTCGCAACGCGCCCCGGCTGCGGCAAAAACCACCGGCAGCACCTCGCGGCACCGGGCNAGCATGGCCTCNGCCAGGGCCCGGATCTCCCACTGCGCCCGCGTGCAGCAGCGCAGTTCGAAAAAATGGAGCAGGCTGCGGCAATTCATGGTGACAACGATCTTGGTCTCGCAGGCATTGGGCAGCACGAACCGGGCGTCCTCATTGGCCTTAGCGCCCCGGCCGTGGGCGTTGAGGATCGCCTGGATCGCGGCATAGGCCGCCCCGGCCTCGGCCATGGCCGCCTCGAAGCGCTCCCGAGCCTCGGGGACGGCGGCAACCTGGGGCGGGAGCACGTAATCGAAGCCAGCCGCGTCCACATAGCGCTGGGACTGCTGGGAATAGCTCGCGATCCGGTGCCGGACCAGCTGATGGGACAAGGCCCGGGAAATGCCGGCCACGGCAAAGGTGAACGACACATGCTCGATGGGCGATTCATGGCCCGAGTCCAGGATGCGGGCCACGAAGTCGGCCTGCTTCTCCCGGCTGATCTCGCCGGCGAGCAGACGCGGCCACATATCGGCCACGTATCCCGGATGGTAACACTGCCGGAACGCGGCATAGATAAGGGACAACGGGTCCGGCGTTGAAGCGAGGAGCGTCACGCTCTGGCTGATGGCGGGCATAATCGACCTTTGGTGAATTGGTGTGCGGTGGTTAAGAAGGCCTCCGGCGGCCAGGAGGGGGGTCACCCCCCTCCTGGACCACCCCGAATGGGGCAGGAAACTTCACCTTCCCCTTCCAAGGGGCCGGGGGACGATCTTCCCGGCGGTGAGGTCCAGGAGAGGCCCTGCCTCGCCTGGCCGCCGGAGGCGTCTCTCCCCATCCCCCCGGCTCTCCCCCTACCCTAACGCCCTTTTGTGCAAATGGGCGTAGGCCTTGGCCGTGGCCACACGGCCGCGGGGGGTGCGCTTGATGAGCCCGCACTGGATGAGGAACGGTTCGTAAATCTCCTCCAGGGTCCGGACCTCTTCGCTTATGGCCACGGCCAGGGTTTTGACCCCGACCGGACCGCCTTCGTAATGGTTGATGATGACCTCCAGGATCTTGCGATCCATCTGGTCCAGGCCGTGGGGGTCGACATCAAGGCGGGCCATGGCCTCCTTGGCCAATTCCTCGTCCAGGGTGGCGGCTCCGGCCACCACGGCGAAGTCGCGCAGCCGGCGCAGCAGCCGGTTGGCGATACGCGGCGTGCCCCGGGAACGCTGGCCGATGGCGAGCGCCCCGCCCGGGGTGATGCCGATGCCGAGGATGGCGGCCGCCCGGGTCACGATGCGGGCCAGCTCCTCGGAGGAATAGAACTCCAGTCGGAAAATAACGCCGAACCGGTCGCGCAGCGGCGAGGTGAGAAGCCCCAAGCGCGTGGTCGCCCCGACCAGAGTAAAGGGCTCCAGGTCGATGCGCACCGTGCGCGCGCCCGGCCCCTGACCGATAATGAGGTCGAGCTTGAAATCCTCCATGGCCGGATAGAGAATTTCCTCCACGGCCGGCGGCATACGGTGGATTTCGTCGATAAAAAGGATGTCGCGCCGGCGCAGGTTGGTGACGATGGCGGCCAGGTCGCCGCAACGTTCGAGCACCGGCCCGGTGGTGGTGACAAGGTTCACGCCGAGTTCGGAGGCCATGATCTGGGCAAGCGTGGTCTTGCCAAGGCCCGGCGGGCCGTAGAGTAGGCTGTGGTCAAGGGCGCGCCCCTGCTCCATGGCCGCGCGCAAAAACACCCGCAGGTTGGCGCGCAAATCGTCCTGGCCGATGAATTCGTCGAGCCGGGACGGCCGGATGGTGTCGTCCGGCGAGGCGCCGGGCATTGCGCAGGTGTCGCTCGTGTCGCTCATGTCTTCTCGGAGGCCAGACGCTTGAGTGCTTGCCTAAGCGCCCCGGCCACATCCAGATCGGGTTCGTCCTCAAGCACGGCCGTCCCCACGCGCCGCGCATCGGCCTCGGCATACCCGAGATTGGTCAAACCCGCCACCACATCGCCGAGCACGCCGCCAACCGGCGCCAGGGGCGCAAGCCCCCCGGCCGTGGCGGTCTTGCCCTCCAGCTTGTAGGTCAGTTCGATGAAAATCCGCTGGGCGCTTTTCTTGCCGATGCCCGGCACCCGGACCAGGGCGTCCATGTCGCCCGTGGCCACAATGCGGGCCAGATCGTCGGCGGTGAAACGCGAAAGAATAGCCAAGGCGGTCTTGGGGCCAAGCTTGGTGATGCCGATGAGCACCCGGAAGGTCTCGCGATCTTCGAGCGTGGCGAAACCGAAGAGCTCAAAGGCGTCCTCGCGCACCACGGTGTGGACGTACAAGCAGACCTGGCCGCCCTGGGCCGGCAGGGACGCCGCCACCGGATCGGGCAACTCCAGCTCGTAGCCCACGCCGCCCGGGGTCAGCACCAAGGCCCACCGGTCGCGCCGGGCCATGACCCGGCCTTCGATATAGCCGATCATCGCACCCCGCACAGGCGCGTCAGCCGCCTCTGGTTCAGATGACACACGGCCGCGGCCAAAGCGTCGGTCGCGTCCACGGCGAATGTTTCCCGGCATGCCAGCACCCTGCCCACCATGAAAGCCACCTGGGATTTCTCGGCCCGGCCCGTGCCGACCAGGCTTTGTTTGATCAAGGTCGGCGCATAGGCGAAAACCGGCAACCCGGCCACGGCACACGCCGCCAGGGCCGCACCCCGGGCCTGGCCGAGCTTGAGGGCCGTGCCCGGATTTTTCGACACGAACACGTTCTCCACCGCCGCCTCGATCGGGCCGTATTGCCCGATCAGCTCCGTGACCCGGCTGTAAATGATGCCGAGCCGCCGGCAAAAATCCGTCTCCGCCCCCGTGCGCACCACCCCGGCGGCCAGGAGTTCGAGTACACCCGAACGCTCCCGCACGAAGCCGTAGCCCGTCACCCGGGAACCGGGATCAAGCCCGAGGATAATAATGTCGTTAGGCGATGGCATGGGCGTATGGGGGGAGAAGAACAGCCTTCGGCGACCAAAGGGCTGCGCCCTCTGGACTCCCTTTTCGAGAGGCAATCTCTTTTATGGCAACACGTCGATCCACGAAAGCCCCCCTTTCAGGGGTCCGGGGGGATGATCCCCCCGGTGGGGTGGGTCCAGGGAGGGGCAACGCCCCTCCCTGGCCGCCGGAGGCTCCAACCGTCCCTAGCCGAGCATGGAGTCGGGCAGGTCGCCGTTGGTGTGGACTTTCTGGACGTCGTCGTTGTCTTCCAGATTGTCGACAAGGCGCAGGAGCTTCTGGCCGTTTTCCTCGTCCAGGGCCACGGTCGTGGACGGCACCATGGACACCTCGGCNTCGTCGGACACAATNCCGGCCGCCTCGAANGCCCGGCTCAGGGCATCGAAATCCTCGGGCGCACAGTGCACTTCCCAGACNTCATCCTCATCGGTGATGTCCTCGACGCCGTTCTCCAGGCCGATTTCCATGAGCTGGTCCTCGGTGAACTGGGCCTTGGGGAAGGAAAAAATACCTTTTTTGGAGAACATCCAGCCCACACAGCCGGATTCCCCCATGGCGCCGCCGCCCTTGGCCAGAATGTGGCGGATTTCGGCCACGGTACGGTTTCGGTTGTCGGTGGCGGCCTCGATCAGAAGGGCCACGCCGCCCGGTCCATATCCTTCGTAGAGCACCTCGTCGAGGCTCTCGCCGACAAGCTCGCCGGTACCCTTCTTGATGGCCTGTTCGATCTTGTCCTTGGGCAGGTTGACGGCCTTGGCCGCGGCGATGGCGGATTTGAGGCGCGTATTGAGGGCGGTATCGGCGCCGCCGGCCTTGGCCGCCAGCATGAGTTCCTTGGTTACCTTGGTGAAAAACTTGCTCTTCTTGGCATCCTGGACCGACTTGTGGGCCTGGATATTATGCCATTTNCTATGTCCGGACATGCTTCCTCCCTGGCGTCAACCGGGCGCGCGCCCGGGCGAACGGATCTGTGTCGTGGTGTGTTTACATCATTGCTTAGCCATCGGTGGGTCCGACGGCAAGGGCGGGTCCGGGCTCGACGCGACCACGGTCGCGCCGCCGGTGAATCCGGTCCCCACGTAAAAAATTTCCTTGCTCTCGGCCCGGGAGCTTTTGGGCTTGGCCACCCGCACCGAGGCGAACAATTTTTTGAGCCCGGCCAGATAGGCCGGGGCATCCGGCCCCTGAAAAATCTTGACCACGAAGGAACCACCCGGCTTCAAGCGTTCGCAGGCCACGCCCAGGGCCGCCTCGCATAGTTCCAGGGATCGGGCCTGATCCGTGAACTTGTGCCCGGTGGTCTTGGGCGCCATGTCGCTTAAGACCACATCAAAAGGCCCCAGGCGGTCAAAGGCTTCCCGGATGTCCGGGCCGGGTTCGAGCATGTCGCCGGTCAGGTAGGTGACGTGGCCGGGAAAGGCCGTATCGGACGGGTTCAGGTCGATGGCCAGGACATGGCCACGCGGGCCGATCCGTTCGGCGGCGTAGAGGGTCCACGAGCCCGGGCAGGCCCCGAGNCGTAAAAAATTTCCTTGCTCTCGGCCCGGGAGCTTTTGGGCTTGGCCACCCGCACCGAGGCGAACAATTTTTTGAGCCCGGCCAGATAGGCCGGGGCATCCGGCCCCTGAAAAATCTTGACCACGAAGGAACCACCCGGCTTCAAGCGTTCGCAGGCCACGCCCAGGGCCGCCTCGCATAGTTCCAGGGATCGGGCCTGATCCGTGAACTTGTGCCCGGTGGTCTTGGGCGCCATGTCGCTTAAGACCACGTCAAAAGGCCCCAGGCGGTCAAAGGCTTCCCGGATGTCCGGGCCGGGTTCGAGCATGTCGCCGGTCAGGTAGGTGACGTGGCCGGGAAAGGCCGTATCGGACGGGTTCAGGTCGATGGCCAGGACATGGCCACGCGGGCCGATCCGTTCGGCGGCGTAGAGGGTCCACGAGCCCGGGCAGGCCCCGAGATCAAGCACCGAGGCCCCGGAGGCCAGGAGATGCGATTGTTTTTCGATCTCCTGGAGCTTATAGACCGAACGCGCCGGATAGTTTTCCTGCTTGGCCTTCTTGAAGTAGTGGTCGCGGTATGTTTTCATGGCGGGCTGACCCAGATACCGATAACCGAAACAGGTTTCAAGGGAAAGACGGCGTCGTATGCCGATGAGTCTGCGCCCGACGCGCCTGCGCGTCCAGGACGAAACCGGCCGCACCCGGACGTTAAGCGCCGGTCCCGAGGCGTTCGAGGCCTTCGGAACCGGCACGCAGCCGGTGTTTCTGGGCCTGGGCCCAGACCCGGCCAGCCTTGCCAGATTGGTCCCGGCCGGGGAAACGGCCGGCTATGTCGAGTGCCCGCAATTCGCCGCGGCCATGCCCCCGGCCTGGAAAGCCGCCATCCCGGCCAACCTGTCTCCTCTGACCGTGGCCGAGCTGACCGCCGAGCGGATCGCCCGGTCGCGTTTTTTTCTCTACCGCCAAAATCCGCGTCTGTATCCGTCGTTTTGGGGGCCGATCCTGGCCCGGCTGCGGCTGTCCCTGTCCCCGGCCGGCCCGGCCCATACCGAAACCCGGCCAAACGTCGTCTTCCTGGCCCGGCCGGAAACCGGGCTGCTGGAACCGGAGCTGGCCCGGGCATTCGCCTCCCTGGGCTACGGCGTGCACGACATCCCGGCCGACCGCTCCCTCACGGCAATCCCGGACGCCTTGGCCCTGGACACGCCGGTTCTCTTTCTCTCCATAAACGGCGCCGGGCTCGACCCGGACGGGCTGGTCTTTTCCCTGCTCGCCGCGACCGGTGTGCCCGTGGCCGTGTGGTGCGTGGACAATCCGTTCCATGTTCTGAGCCGTTTCCGAGCGCCGTTCTGGAAAAAAACCATCCTCGGCGTCACCGACGACTGGTTCATCGCCCCGCTCCGGGAACTTGGCGCCGCGTCCGCGCACCATCTGCCCCTGGCCGCAAGCCACCATTTTTTCGAGGCCAAGCCGGCATCGGGCCTGGAAGACACGGCGCTTTTCGTCGGCCGCAGCACGTTTCCGGGCCGGGAGCATTTTTTCGCCGGCTGCCGGCTGCCCGAGGAGCTGCTTACGGCGGCCCGGGATGGCTGTGCCCGGGGCGTACGGGCGGATTTCGGCTGGTGGATGCAGGCACTCGGCCTGGCCCCGGCCTGGCCGGACAAGGCCCTGCGCCTGGCCGGCTACGGGGCCGAAATGACGGGCGTGGCCTGGCGCACGGCCTGCCTCGGCGCCCTGGCCCGGACCATGGCGCTCACTATTCTCGGCGATCCGGGTTGGCGGGAGCTCGTACCCGGGGTGAACCTTGCCGGCCCGGTGGATTATTACGGCGGCCTGGCCGGCTGCTATGCCGGGGCGGCGGTCACGGTGAACCTGACCAGCCCGCTTTTGCCGCGCGGGCTCACCCAGCGCCATTTCGACGTCTGGGCGGCCGGCGGGGTGCTGGCCACCGACGCCACCCCCGGGCTCGCGCTCTTCCCAAAGGCCCTGACCCGGCCCATCACCTTCACCGGCCCCGGCGATATCGGCCGGCGGGCCAGTGAGCTTGCCCGGGATACGGCGCTTCGGGCCGAGCTTCGGGCCGGCTGGCGGGAGGAACTGCTCGCCCGCCATCTCTACACGCATCGCCTGTCCCGGTTGCTCGATCTGGCACTTTACGCGCAACGGTCTTGACCGGGCCACCGTTTGCGCCTATAGACCCAGTTCTCCGATGGGGGCGTAGCTCAACTGGGAGAGCGCTGCGTTCGCAACGCAGAGGTCGTGGGTTCAAGTCCCATCGCCTCCACCAAAGGAAAATCAAGGGCTTCCGAGCACACTCGGAAGCCCTTTTTTTGTTCGCACCGCACAACCGCGCTACGACGGCCCGCCGGGACACGCTCTGCGGCCTATCCGCGCAATTCCTTGTAGTAATTGATCAATCCATTGGTCGAGCTGTCATGGGACGCCACCGGGGCCGCGTCGCCCAGTTCCTTGAGGATCGTACCGGCCAGCACCTTGCCGAGTTCCACACCCATCTGGTCAAAGGAATTGATGCCCCAGATCGTGCCTTGGGTGAAAATCTTGTGCTCATAGAGCGCAATGAGCGTGCCCAGGGTGCGCGGGGTCAGCTCCTGATAGAGCAGCGAGTTGGTCGGCCGGTTGCCGGTAAAGGACTTGGCCCGGGCGAGCAATTCGAGCTTTTCCGGAGAAAGCCCCTTGCCNGCCAGCTCGGCCTGGGCTTCGTCCACGGTCTTNCCGCGCATGAGCGCCTCGGTCTGGGCNAAAAAGTTCGACAACAGCATCTTGTGGTGCTCGCCCAGAGGGTTGTGGGTGCGGGCCGCGGCCAGAAAATCGCACGGGATGAATTTCCGACCCTGGTGGATGAGCTGGTAAAAGGCATGCTGGCCGTTGGTGCCCGGCTCGCCCCAGACGATGGGGCCGGTGGAATAGTCCACGAACCGGCCGTCCAGGGCCACGGACTTGCCGTTGCTCTCCATGTCGCCCTGCTGGAAATAGGCGGCAAACCGCGACAGATACTGGTCATAGGGCAGGATGGCGTGGGTCTCGGCGCCGAAGAAATTGTCGTACCAGATGCCGAGCAGCCCCATGACCACCGGGATGTTCTGTTCGAGCGGCGCGGTGCGGAAATGGGCATCGGCCACGGAAGCGCCGTCGAGCAGCTCCTCGAAACGGTCGAAGCCGACGGACAGGGCAATGGACAGGCCGATGGCCGACCACAGGGAATAACGTCCGCCGACCCAGTCCCAAAAAGCGAACATGTTGGCCGGGTCGATGCCGAATGCGCCCACGGCCTGGGCATTGGTCGACAGGGCCACGAAATGCCGGGCAATGGCCCGCTCGTCGCCGCAGTGGTCCAGGAACCAGGTGCGGGCCGAATGGGCGTTGGCCATGGTTTCCTGGGTGGTGAAGGTCTTGGAGGCGATGATGAAAAGCGTGGTCTCCGGCGAAAGCTGGCGCACGGTCTCGGCCAGATGGGTGCCGTCCACGTTGGAGACGAAATGGGGCGTNAGGCCGGGGATCGCATAGTGTTTGAGGGCAAGGGTCACCATCTGCGGCCCGAGGTCCGAGCCGCCGATGCCGATNTTGACCACATCNGTGATTTTCTTGCCCGTGTAGCCGGTCCATTGGCCCGAATGCACCCGGGCGCANAAATCNCGCATCTGTCCGAGNACCCGCTCGACCTCGGGCATGACGTCGACCCCGTCCACCAGGATGGGACGGCCNCTGCGGTTACGCAGGGCCACGTGAAGCACGGCCCGGTCCTCGGTGACGTTGATTTTCTCCCCCGTGAACATGGCGTCGCGCCGCGCCTCGACCTTGGCCTGCCGGGCCAGGTCGAACAGCAAGGCCATAGTATGCTCGGTGACCCTATTTTTGGAGTAGTCGAACAGGATATCGCCCAGGCGCAGGGAAAACTTGTCGAACCGCTGCGGATCGGCGCCAAACAGCGCCCGCATGTGCAGGTCTTTCACTTCGTTAGAGTGCGCCACCAAGGCCGCGTAGGCCGGCAGTTCCGTCAAAAGCGCCATCGCATTCACTCCTTGCTCGCTTCAGCGACCATACTCTCTCCCCTATCACAGGGGTCCGGGGGGATTATCCCCCCCGGCCGCCGGAGGCATCTTTATCTTCCCTCTCCCCTCCGCCCAGCTCCAACACGGCCCGGGCATAGCCTTGGCGCAACGCTTCCATGTAGGCCGCATCCACCGGGCCCTTCCAGGTGGCGATTTCGGCGAACCGCCGGGGAATGGCCGTGGCCAGGGGATCGTAGCCCGTGGCCAGCTTAAGCCGCCAGCGGGCGCGCTGAGCCCGCTTCGCGGCCGCGTCGAGGTCGCCGGCCAGCTCGCCCTGTCCCAGGCAGGTCAGCACCGCGGCCACGACATCCGGCTTATACACCTCCCGGGCGAAAAGGCACCCCACCAGACAGGTCAAAAGCACCCGCTCCCGCTCGTCGGCGATCAAAAACCGGACCACCGCCTCCACGTCCTTTTCCTTATGCTTCTGGTCATAGGAATAGGCGCCGGTGTCAAGATGCGAATGACGAAAGGCCACGGTCTGGGAGGCGAAATAGGTCTCGCCCGTGGCGTAGCCGGCCATTTCCTGGCCGAGGACACAGGCGAAATCCGCTCCGCCGTAGTGCTTGGCGGCAACCAGGGTGCCCTGCGCCAGCAGCGCATAGAAATCGTTGGCCTTGTGCCCGAGCAGCCACAGGGCCCGCTTGAACCCGGCCGCGTCGCCGAAGGCGAGCTTCACCTCGGTATCCTTTTCCGAAAGGATGCCCTTGGCCATGGCCTCCGCGGCCCAGGCCAATCCGACGCCGGCCGAGATGATGTCCAGACCCTGCCGGTCGGCCATGTCGTTGATGGCCAGGACCTCGCTCGGGTCGGTGACGCCGAGCATGGGCCCGGCCGCGAAATTGGGCTCGTGGTCGTAGGCCACCTGATGGATGGCAAAGCGGTGGGAGGTGGAAAACATCTCGCGCACCATGCCCACGTGGATGCAGCCCACGGGGCAGCCGGAGCAGGCGGCGTTGTGCATGAGGAGCTTTTCGGCAAAGGCCTCGCCCGAAATCTTGTCCGCCTCGGGATCGCTCGTGGCGGCCAGATTGCGCCAAGGCAGGGACTTGAGCTCGTTTAAGGGCAGCACGTTGGCCGGGGTGCCGAGNTTGTGGTATTTCTCCATCATGCCCGACGACGTGACTTTCTCGTGAATATCCTTGAACAGCTTGGCGTACCCCTTGTCCTCGGGCAGGGGCAGGTCAGCGTCGCCCTGNATGACGATGCCCTTCACCTGTTTTGCGCCCAGGACCGCCCCGGCCCCGAGCCGGCCGAAATGGCGNTAGGTGTCCACGTTGATGCAGGCATAGGCGCAGCCGTTTTCCCCGGCCGGGCCGATGCGCAGGATGGAGCGGTGGCCCGAGGCGCCAGCGGCGATCTTGCGCAAAAGCTTGCCCGTGGTGAAGACATCGGCGCCCCAGAGGTAGTGNACNTCGAGCAGCTCGATNCGCCGGCTTCCGACCACNAGCACCGACGGCCGCGCGGCCCGGCCCGTGACCACCAACGCGTCATAGCCCGCGAAGCGCAGGGCAAGCGCCGAACGGCCGCCGGCGTGGGACTCGGCGTAATNCTCATTATANGGGGATTTGAAACCGCACACGGTCTTGCTCATGAGCGGAAAATAGCCCGTGGCCGGGCCGATGGCGAAAACNAGCGGCTGGCCCGGATCAAAGGCNGGCGCNNNGGGNNGGCCGTATTTTTCGTACAGCAAGGCCGCCAAGCCCGAACCACCGATCACCTGCCGCCGGCCGGGCAGTTCCACAAGCTCGCCCCGCTTCTGGCCCACATCGTAGACAAGTACGCGAAAGAGATCATTTTCCGGCAACATGGCAGCTCTCCAGGCACAGGCGCGGTCNCGGCNGCGTCNGCCTCGACNAGTTCCAGACAATCGTGGGGACAGTAGGCGATGCACTGGCCGCAGTGCAGGCACACGGCCGGGTTGCCGGCCGCGTCCAGGGCAATGGCCTCCACCGGACAGGCGGCGGCGCACTGGCCGCACTGGATGCACAAATTCTTTTTGAGCAGCACCCCGCCGCCGGACTTGCGCTGGACCATGGCCCCGGTGGGGCAGGCCGCGGCACAGGGCGCGGGGTCGCAGGCCAGGCAGAGGATGGCCTGGAATCCGCTCGACACACCACCGGTCGAGCGGATACGAATCCCGGCCCGGTTCCACGATACGGATTTGTAGACCAAGCGGGCACAGGCCAACGAGCAGGAATGACAGCCGATACAGCGTTCCATGCGCACGGCACGGTGAATTTTCATGACAGTCGCCTCCCGGACCGGACTCCCCACAATGGTGATACGGGGTTGTCCGCATTGGATATCATGGCCTTTCCCCGGTTCGCGGTCAACAGGAACCCGTGTCAGTGGCACGACGGTTGACAGACCGCCGGCCCGGTCCTAAAAGCCGATCAGGAGATCATCTGATGACTACCACTTTGCGCCCCGTGCGCACGCGCACACGTTGCGACCTGGTCATCCAGCAGATCCAGGAAAAAATTTCCCTGGGCGTTTTTACGCCGGGTTCCAAGATCCCGACCGAACCGGTGCTCATGGCCCAGCTCGGGGTCGGACGTTCCACCGTGCGCGAGGCCATCCGGGTGCTGGTCAGCGCCGGCCTGCTCGAAGTGCGCCAGGGCGACGGCACCTACGTCCTCTCCGGCACCTCGGATCACGAGCCCCTGCACTTCCGCCTGCGCCGGGCCACGGCCCGGGAAATCCGGGAAGTGCGCCGCATCATCGAGATCGAGGCCGCCCGCCTGGCAGCCCAGAACCGTACCCAGGCCGATATCGAGGCCATGCACGGCTTTCTGGCCCAAAAAAAGCTGGCCCACGCCCGAAACGACATCCATGGCTATGTCACGGCCGACATCGCCTTTCACACCGCCGTGGCCACGGCCAGCGGCA
>JGI20225J20221_1002427_pt4 | contig 13275 bp, 13 predicted proteins | sample BioMet4_FD_20221 | JGI IMG/M metagenome (IMG submission 20221) | reverse complement strand
TCCTCAGACAACGTGGCGGTCACGGCCAACAACACAAGCTTCACCCTCGAGGGTGCCGTCTATGGTCTATGGAAGCCCGACGGAACGAGTACGGGTCTCACTGCCGTCACGGACGCGTCGGGCAGGGCCGTCTTCTCCAACGTTGCCGCAGGCAGCTACATCGTGCACGAGACCCGCGCCCCAGAGAGCTATCTTCTCGACACCACCCATGGCACACACGGATCGGCCGCAGATGGCACCTACGATGACGATGGCTGGTACTCCGTCACGGCGATTGATGACTCCACTTCCACCGTCAAGACGCTCGATACGCCACGCATATCCATCGGAACGTCCGCGCGCGACTCGGAAACAGACACGAACGTCTCGCTGGCAGACGGGTCCGTTACCGTCATCGATACGGTTTCATACGAGTCGCTCGTTCCTGGGGTTGAGTACGTCGCGTCGGGCGAGCTCCACCTCGTCAACGACGATGGCACCGACGGTGGTTCGATTGCCTCGTCCGAGACGTCCTTTGTTCCTGCAAACGAATCAGGTACTGTCGAGGTGATCTTCGTGTTTGATGGATCATCGCTGGCAGGACAAGCCGTCGTCGCCTTTGAGACGCTCACGCGCGACGGAGCCACCGTGGCCACGCACGCAGACATCACCGACGAGGGGCAGACCATTTCCTTCCCCAGGATCGGCACGGAGCTCGCTGACGAGAACGGGTACCACGAAGTCTGCGGTGACGGGCCAGTCGTGCTTGTCGATACCGTCTCCTACGACAACCTTAGGCCGGGAGCCACCTACGTCATGACCGGAAGACTCGTCGATGCCATTTCCGGCAATGCGATCGTGGACGAGGAAAACGCACCTATCGTAGCCACGGCAGAGGTTGTCCCCACGGAGGCGGCGGGCTCCGTTGACGTACGCTTCGAAGTGCCTGCAGCAGCCGTGGCAGGAAAGCGTGTCGTTGCCTTCGAGACCTGCAGCAGCAACGGCACGAACGTGGCCGTCCACGCCGACCTGCATGACGAGTCCCAGACAATCAGCGTGCCAAAAATCGGCACGACCGCCCGGGACGCAACCACGGGAACAAACGTATCGTACGCCTCGGCCAGAACCACGATCGTTGACACGGTATCCTACGAGGGTCTTATCCCTGGCAGCGAGTATGCACTCGCAGGCGAGCTCCACCTGATTGGCAAGAACGGCCAAGACGCCGTCATCGCCACCGCCGAGACGAGCTTTGTTCCCAACGAGACATCCGGTGTCGCAAACGTGACCTTCGAGGTCGACACCTCCGAACTCAGGGGAAGGTCGGTCGTCGCCTTCGAGACCCTGTCGCACGATGGACGGACCGTCGCGATACACGCAGATGCGTCAGACGCAAACCAGACCGTCGTCATCGAGGGGTCACCCATCGCTCGCGAGACGACTCCCTCGACGGGAGATGGTACGGGTATCAGACCCGACGCGCCTGTCGCAATGGGAATAGCGGCAATCGTNACCGGCATTCTTCTGAGGCGCCGCAAGCGAGACCGCGCCACTGGGTAAGCTGTAGGCAATNGCNAGAGATGAGGATTGGAGGCCACGTGGACACAAGCAACCTTGAGCTCTACGTCAAGCCAGGCTGCCCATACTGCACAAAGGTCCTGCACTTCATGAACGAGAGGAAGATAGTGATTCCGCTTCATGACATCACGGATGGAAGCGGCAATCGAGATGACCTCCTCAGGATCGGTGGAAAGGTCCAGGTTCCCTGCCTCATCATCAATGGGGCCGCCCTCTATGAGTCATCCGACATCGTGGCATATCTCGCGAAGCTCGGTTAGCGCTGTCGCACGAGGCTGAAAACCATAGGGGGGTCATCGCACGGATGGCGATGACCCCCCCACGATCATGCGAACCATAGGCTACGANCGCCTGATCATCTCCGTGACAAGTTCTGCGACCAAGGCCGCCTGATCGGCATCCACGTTTTCGAGCGTGTCTGCGGCGGTNTGAGAGAGGGCCGGCATGCCGGTATCCCCAATACCCACGAGGGTAATCGCGCGGACGGACTGCTTCATGGCTGAGGTGGCATCAGTGGTCCCTTGGTCATACGACACCTGAGTCAGGGGGATGTGCAGGTCAGAGGCGGTACCAGAAAGAAGCCGCATGAGACGACGGTCGGCACGACGCACGTTGAGCAGTCCCTCGCGGCTGAGTGCAGAGAGGTTGCCGGCACCAACGCAGTCGAGGTTGATCAGGAACGCACCACGAATGGCCGCGCGGTGCTTGCCGAGGAAGGCCTTCATGCCTGCATGGTCAATGTTGGACGCGCCGAGCGCCACGAACCAGATGTCGTGCGAGATGAGCTCGTCATCCGCCATGGAGAGGACGGCGTCACGGAGCTCGTCGTCATCCACGGCACCATCGGAAGGATCGTCTCCGTCATCCACCATGCGAAGGTCGCTTCTTGTGGCGGCACCACCCTTCCACCCGTTGGGNTCGTCATCCCACTCGTCATTATCGCCGGAGGCATGCTTGTTGCCAAAAATGCGGAAGCGGTGCTTCTTCTCGACGGGTTCGGGGCTCATGTTCGACGCGGTGATTACGGGAATCTCGGGCGGTACGGTCACAGGATCCGTAGCAGAATTCGAGACGGGCGCCGAGACGTTGCCAGAGGCATGAATCCTATGGGNGTTGTTGGCGTTGTTCTGGGCGAGCTTCTGCGCCATGTTGTCACGGGGGCTCTGCGGGGTTACTGCGCGGGTGACATCAGGATCGGNCGCNAACGGATCAACCGTTGCTTCGGATGGATCGGGCAGGTCNAAGAGGGCGGCNCGNCGNGCAACGCTGCTGANCTTGGGNGCGTAGGTGGTCTTGCCCCAGTCGGGNTCCTCGGGAGCTNNGGGTTTCGGCGGACGCGTNCCCGTGGTGGGCTGCGTGTCACCGAGGTCAAAGGCCTCATCGGAGTTGTAGAGACCAGACGTATCCTTGGCAGGAAGGGTCTCGTCGGCAGGGTCATCCATGACCAAGCCAAATCCGGCCGTNCGCGNCGCGTCGGTCTGNNCCTCCTCGAGGCCAGAGGTGACCTCTCCNCTGGTGGGAACNTCGATGGGCGCGGTCTCGTCNCCCTCGGTCACTGCCGTGACGTGCTCCGTGGGTTCGTGNGCGGGCGTCCTATCGACGTATTCAACCTCGCAGGTCTCAGGCAGGATTCCAAGGGACGCTACGACCTCCCTGCCATGCCGCACGCCGAGCACGGACTCTGGCTCGGACACGAGAGGAGCGGCCGCAAGGGCGGGGGTGACGTGTGGCCTATGCGTGACGGGAGCCTCGCCGGTGGGCCGAACCTTCTCGAGGACGCCAAGCAGGGCGGCGATGGAGGCCTTGTTGTCATTGGCGCCAAGCGTACAGGGAGAAAAGCGCTCCGCGATGACGCCTATGGCAAGAATGAGCAGCGGGATGGCGGCGATGAGTCCTACCCAGCTGATGACGCGACGGAAAGGAGCCGGGATGAAGACGAGAATCCTGATGAACGCACAGAAGGCAATGACAAGCGCACAGTACGGGCTGTACTTCTTCAATACGGGCACATAGCGAGCAATGGCGGAGCTATAGAGGAAGCTCTCGTGTGGCGCGTCATAGTGCGCAACGACGACGATGGGACGATTGCCCTTGGCGGCAAGCTCTCCGGAGGCGGCGTGATATGCCACGACGTTCTGTGAGCGCGTGGTGGGGCCAAGACCGTTGAGAAGGTCCGTCCCCAGATAGCGAAGGATGAAGACGACCATGGTCGCCGCGACGAGCAGCAGACCGATGACCGTCACGGCACCAGAGCCAATCGCCAGGCAGAATGCTCCGACGAACAGAAGCGCAAGCAGAACCGCGGGNCCGAGCTTGGAGAGGGAACGCGCGTCGAACTCCTCGATCTCGGGGTCAACGTCATGCTGCTTCATGAGGTCCGCTATGGTCTGGGCCGCCTGAAGCTCCTCCTGGCTACCGGCAGGAGAAATGCCTATCTGCTCGTCCAGGTACTCCAGATAGTCGTGTGTCATGGCCATGCTGATACGTCCTTTGCTGGGAGTCGTAGCATCTTACACAAACATGGTTNAGAGTATACGTCTTGATTTCGCGCATTGTTATAAAACCGCAGATATATCAAGGCGAAGGGTTGTCTTTTGCTTCGCTTGCGTGTACGTATGGCAAGATTGGCGAGACACGCGGGCCAGATGGTCTATCGTTCACATACCATGCATGGATGCGCCCGGGCATCCGCGGGTTGTACAAGGAGCCGTCTCATGGATTCCGAACAGGACGAGTTCGCAGAGCTCAACGATGATGACGAGAAGGCGAGAAGGATCCTCTCCCTCGCCCTCGAGTTCATGAACACCGGTCAGGCGATAAGCTCGACCCGCATCGCGCAAGACATCTATCCGGGACTCTCCCCCGACTCCTTTCGAAAGGCGTTCGCGCGCGACCGCAAGAACCTTTGTGACTTCGGCTTCGTGCTCGAGAGCAAGCGCGGCCCTGGCGAGGAGGCCTGTTGGTCTGCAGACATCGAGAGATCCTTCGCCCAAGGTGCCGACCTTGATGTGAAGGATGCCCTTGTCATGGACATTGCCTGCCAGCCGATTCTCGGTGACCCTGAGTTCCCCCTCAGAGACGAGCTTCGCTTTGCGCTCGCCAAGATCGACACCGCCTTCGGTGACATAGCCTACCCCGCCGGTCCTCGCGTNCTCCGTGACGACAGGATCTTGTCCGTGCTTCGCTCCTGCGCCCATGTGTGCCATGCCGCACACATGACNTATACCGACGCCGCTGGCAAGCAATCCGAGCGCGTCGTCGCACCCTATGGCTTCTATGGCATGCGCGGCAGTCTCTATATGGTTGCGCCTCTCGTCAGTGGTGGGTCGGTGGTCGATGGCTCCGTTCGCGTGTATAACGTCTCGCGCGTGGACGCAGCCAGCGAGGAGCCCAAGACGAGGTTCTCGGTCCCACAGGACTTCTCGGTGGATGACTACCGCCGTCTCCCCTTCCAGTTTGGCCCCACGACCTGCGTGGCCACATTCGAGGCACCTGCCAGTTCGATACAGGAGGTAGAGGGGCTCTCGTTTGGACGGGGGCGCTGCGTCACAGACGGGAATGTGGTGGTCTGGACCGTTGACGTGAGCAACGTGGGTGATGCCGCCTCGTGGGCGATCGCGAGCGGCATTCGTCCCACGGCACCACGTGAGCTCGTTGACGAGTGGCGGACAAGACTCGAGAAGGTGAGCGCACATGTGCGCTAGACGCGGGGTAGGACGAACCGGCGGCGTGGAAGAGGCACGAGAGCTTGTCGCTCTTGTCGCCACTCTCAGCGACGAGGGCGCAACACTCGATGCCGAGACGATTGCGACAAGACTTGGAATCACGCTGGACGAGGCTCGAAAGCTCCTCTCNCTCATCCTGACCGCAAGCACGTCTGACGGTGACTACCTTTCGCTTATGGAGAATGACGACGGCAGCCAGGTGTCACTTGCCTTCGCCGAAGGCATGCACGGCAAAAGGCTTCGCCTCACGAGCGGAGAGATGCTCGCCATCTCCGCCGCGCTCGATCGTCTTGGGGTACCAGCCGACGACTCTGCTCGCACGGCGATCACAAGGTCGCTCTCGTCTGCGGGCCTCGATGAGGCCACACTGCGTCGCATGCTCGCTCAGCTGCCCNCCAAGAACGACTCCATGGTGCTCAAGGTTTGCGCGAAGGCACGCTGTGACCATCGCGACCTCGTCTTCGCCTATCGTCATGTGGGTGAGGTGAGCCGTGGCGAGCGGTGCGTGGCACCCCTTGCGGTCAGGCTGGAGGACGATGTCTGGTACCTCGACGGCTTCGATCGCGCACGAGGGGGACGGCGTACCTTTCGCATCGATCACATGTCAGACGCTCGCGTCGTCACATCGGCGGGTGGGGTTTCCGAAGAGAGGAACGAGCCCTCGCGTGAGGTGAGGATAACCTTCCGAGACGAGCACTACCTCACCCTCCTCCACTGGAAGCACCTTGAGATCATCTCACGCAAGGATGGCGAGACCAGCGCCCGCATACCGTACTTCGGTGGCATGTGGCTTCCCCGCATGATCGCCGCCTGCTCGGGAACCGCCACGACGGACGACCACGANATCAACGACCTCGTGGTCGAGCTATGTAAGGGGCTTCTCGGCTAGACAGGGGCTCCGACCTACCCGTTGTGTGAACCGCGCCACATCTCTATGTAGCGACCGACGTTCTTGGCATCGAGTGTCGCGCAGGTGTGCGAGGGCAGGGATTTGATAAAGGCCTTTCCGTAACCCTTCTGCACGAGGCGGGGGTCGGCGAGTACGAGCACGCCCGTATCGCTGGCGGTACGAATGAGCCTCCCCGCCGCCTGCTTGACCTCTATCACGGCNTCNGGNAGGGAGTAGCGCCACCAGGCACGCTCTTCGCGCAGGTCNCGCTCACGCACCAGGGGATTGTTGGGACTTGCGAAGGGAAGCTTGGGGATGACGACGCAGCGCAGGGTGTCGCCCGTCGCGTCNAACCCCTCCCAGAACGACTTGAGCGCGAGAAGCGAAAGACTCTTCTCCGCCATGAACCGCTCCCGGATGCGGCGGGCCGAAGAGCCACGCTCCTGGCACACCACCTCAAGGCCGACCTCGCCCAATCGTGGGCCCAGGCCCTCGTAGGCACACTCCATGTCGCGACGGTTGGTAAAGAGCGTGAGCACGGAACCACCCATCGCGACATGCACATCAAAGAGCAGATCCTCGAGCGCCTGCGCATAACCGCCGGCGTAGGGTGACGGCAGGTCGCGTGCCACGATGACCGACATGCTCGCGTCAAAGTCAAAGCTGGAATCGAGACGGATGTCGGCATGCTCGCCGCTCGGCAGGAGGTCGAGCCCTACGGCGTGGTCGAAGTGCGAGAAGTCATCGCCCACGGCAATGGTCGCCGACGTGAAGACCACGCTCTGCATCTCGGGTAGCCAGCGGCTCGCGAGGTCGGCACCTACGTCTATCTTCTCGGCGCAGAGCTTCTCCTGGCCGATGCGGCGCCTGGATCGGGAAAGCTGGGCAGAGTAGACGTAGGACGTGTCCTCCCCGGCACATATGAGCCTTATGCCGGCGAGGAGGTTACCCAGGAAACCTCCCGATTCCGTAAGGTCGGCACCCTGCTGTGGTGCGACCTCGTTGAGCTTCTCGACAGCCTCTCCAAGCAGTTTGGTTGTCTCCTCGAGACGCTCCACGCAGACATTACCCGCCTCCGACACCGCCGCCCACTCTGGCGTCTGGCGTGCTCCCTCGTCAATCCAGATGGACACGTTGTCGTAGGTCGTGTCACCCTTCGCAATGGACGAGAGGTCATGTACGACGCAGAAGAAGTCTCCGACGCTCACCTGCGCCCTCGCCACTGAGGCGGCGACCTTCGTGAGCAGGCGAATGATGAGCTCGGATCCCTCAAGCGACGAGGAGTTGACCATGATCCCATGCAGGACGCCGGTCTTCACGCCACCGAGCATCTCGAAGCCCGTCCTGGATTCCTCGCCAGAAACCTCGATGGCCCACTGGCGGCGCGCCTCGGCCTCGAAGGCNTGGGCCTCGTCTATGACCCAGTGCCTCACGGGTGGCANTATCCTCCCCTCTGCCATGACGTCACGGAGCAGAAGCGAATGATTGGTCACCACGACGTCGGCGCTCGCGGCCCGACGCCGCGCGCCGTGGAGAAGGCACTCGTTTGGAAAGTACGGGCAGCGGACNGCGAAGGCACTCCCCTGGCGTGGTCGTAAGCATCTGGCGGGGTACGTATCGCCAGCGGATGCCCAACGCATCGAGATCGCCGTCGGGCGACTGGCACGCAAACGCGTAGGTCACCGCGATGGCGGTAAGCATGTCCGCTGACACGGCGCTTCCAGACCTGCCGTCGGAGGAGGCAGCCCCAAGGGGCAACTCGTCAAGCACCGCGCGATCCAAGCGATGCAGGCACGGATAGTGGTCGTATCCCTTGAGGCTGTAGAACGTGAGCCCGTCTGGCAGCGCAGCCGCAAGCGCAGGCAGCTCGTGTGACACGAGCTGGTCGGTGAGCGCATTGGTCTTGGTGGCAACGCCGACGGTGANGTTGTTGCGCTTGGCAAAGAGCNCCTCTGGCAGGAGGTATGCGATGGACTTGCCCACGCCGGTACCCGCTTCGATGGCGCGATACGTCGAGGTGGAGATGGCGTCCCTCACCTGCGTGGCCATGGCCACTTGCTCCGGGCGCCGCTCATACGTCTCGTACATGCGCGCCACGGCGCCCCCAGGGAGAAACTCCTCCCCTATCTCCGNACGAGACGGTACGTCAAAGGGCGTCTGCCTCTCGGAGGCATCGGGTCTCGGGGCGTAGTGGGCCTCGGCAAGCAAGTCATGGCGGGTGGACTTGAGCGAGAAGGACGTTGGGGACCCCTCGGCGGCCAGGTGCGCGAGCACGGGCCTAAACGGCCAGCTCACATCGGGGTGCATGTCTGCGAGAAGGCCAAGAAGACCATGGGGAAGGTCGGAGAGGGCGCAGAGGATGACGCGCCACATCCCACAGAGCGCATCGACATCATCACTGGCTCGGTGCGTCACGGAGTCGCAGCCAAACGCCTCGGCCATGTCGGCAAGGCGATGNGANGCNAGGCGCGGGAGGGCCACGCGCGAGAGCGAGAGGGTATCGATCCAGGTGTCGGAGACCTCGCGGCCCCCGCGAACCGCTTCGACAAACGTGCGGTCAAACGTCGCGTTGTGCGCGAGGATGGGTGCGCCACCTACGAATTCGGCCAGACCCGCCACTGCGTCTTCCGGATTTGGCGCGTCGGCAACATCAAGGTTTGTGATGCCGGTGAGCTTGGCGATGNGATCGGGAATGGGGGTACCCGGATGAACGAAGGTCTGATAGCGCGCCATGACGGTGCGGCCGGAAAGTCGGGCCGCAGAGATCTCGATGAGCCTGCAGTCCCTGAACGAAAGACCCGTCGTTTCGGTGTCGAGAACCACGACGTCATCCTCGAGCAACCCGAAGTCCGTGATCCTTGCCCGCTCTGCGAGGGTCAGGTAGCTACTGCGCACGCTCTCGGGCGTTCCTGGCAGCAGAAGGGCCTCGAGCCGCGCNCGGCTATCGCGCACCTTTGGTGAGTCACCATTTGTCATGTGTTACCTGCGGTACTCGNCGTGTTCCTCGAGCGCGTACTCGACAAAGCGCGTGCAGAGCTCGGGAAACTCGATGCCACCATGGCGGGCGGAGTCAGGAAGGAGACTGGTTTCGGTCATGCCGGGAATGGTGTTCGTCTCGAGCGCTATGGGCTCACCTTCAGGCGTGACGATGAAGTCGGTCCGGGATGCGCCGCGACACCGGAGCGCCCTGTGGGCGCGCTCGGCGAGGACCTGGGCCCTCGCGTAGGCACCCGCATCAAGCCGAGCCGGGATCACGTGATGCATGGAGGATGGTTCGTACTTCACCTTGAGGTCGTAGAACTCCGCACCCGTCACTATCTCGACGATGGGAAGCGCATGGGCGTCATCGTTGCCGATAACGGGAACGGTGACCTCGGTGCCCTTGACGCACTCCTCGATGAGCACCGTCCCGCCCTCGGCGCCCGCAACCTCGAGCGCGTCCGCAAGTGCTCCCCTCTCGTTGACCTGGGTCACACCAAAGCTCGAGCCGTTCCCAGCCGGCTTGACGAACATGGGGAAGCCAAGCTCTGCCACAAGCTCGTCAATTCGATCCTCGGAGGGCACGGTGCCCGCCGGGAGATCGACGCCACGTGGACACGGAATGCCAGCGGCACGATATATGGTCTTCGAGACGTCCTTCTCGGTCCCAACAGCAGACGCGAGGACGCCAGAAAAGGTGTAGGGCATGTGCAGAATCTCGAGAAGTCCCTGTATGCATCCGTCCTCGCCCCAACGACCGTGCATCGCGACAAACGCCACGTCATACCCGCCCGTCGCAAGTGACTGCACGAAGCCCTCGGAGGCGACATCAAGCAGGTCGACGCTCGAGAAGCCCGCCTCGAGCAGTGCGTCACGACACGCGGAGGCAGACATCATGGAAATGCCGCGCTCGTCCGACCAGCCACCGCCAAGCACGACCACCTTGAGCTGCTTAACCTCTTCCCGCGTCATGAGTGCTCCTCCGTTGAATCGGCTACCTGCGGTAGACTCAGCATGATACGTTTCAAATTGAGAATACTCCACCCAGGAGACTTCATTAGAGCGGGGTGCACAGATGCAACCAGACAAGAACAATCAACCCACGAACCCTCCAACCGACACTTTGCCCGACATTCACTCGATTGATGCNTCGGAACTCGAGGGGGTCGTTGCCTCNCTTGGACAGCCACGGTTCAGATCGAAGCAGATCGAAGAGTGGNTNTGGTCGAAGAATGCCTCTTCCTTCGANNAGATGACCAACGTCCCAAAGGCGCTTCGCGAGCAGCTCGCAGCCCGCTTTTCTCTTGGGGGACCCGAAGAGGTNACGCGTCAGGTATCCCAAGANGGCAGCCGGAAGTATCTTCTTAGGTTTCCGGACGGCGTCGCCGTCGAGTGCGTAGGCATGCCCACCAAGAATCGACTTGCTGTCTGCGCCTCAACACAGGCAGGATGTGCAATGGGTTGCTCTTTCTGTGCGACCGGCGCGGCAGGNCTTACTCGCTCTCTTTCCGCAAGTGAAATCTACGAGCAGGTCATGCACGTACGAGATGACTTCAATACACGTGTGACCAGCGTGGTGCTGATGGGTCAAGGAGAGCCTTTCGCGAACTATGACGCATCCCTCGAGGCACTCCGCAAACTCAACTCCTCCGACGGGGCAGGCATAGGTGCTCGACACCTCACCATCTCAACGTGTGGCATCATTCCCGGAATCGCACGCTTTGCCAAGGAGCCCGAGCAGTTTACCCTTGCCGTCTCACTCCACTCCGCAGTACAAAAGACCCGAGACATCCTCATGCCTGGCGTCAAGCGTTACTCGCTTGTCCACCTCTACGACGCCATGGGTGAGTACGTGCTCAAGACAGGACGTCGCCCGACCTATGAGTACGCGGTCATCTCCGGCATCAACGACTCGGAGAATGAGATAGGCGCGCTTTGCGATTTCTGTCGCGGAACGCTTGCTCATGTCAACCTCATTCAGCTCAATGAGGTNTCTGGNTCAAANCTTCACCCGGCNTCNNCAGAGAAGGTCCAGGAGTTCGTCTCACGACTCACCCANGTNGGTGTTGAGTGCACCGTCAGAAACTCTCGTGGACAGGATATCGATGCGGCGTGCGGCCAGCTTCGTCAGCGGGTTCTCAAGTCGTAGCTCATATTTTGTCCCTTTCTTGCATTGAGGGGACGGCGCTTGACACCAAGCACCGTCCCCTCATGCGTACATGTGTTCTTGCCTAGAACCCCAGGTTCTTCCATTGTCTTGCCGTGGCCTGGACGTTTGCGAGCGGCTGGTCATCCTCCATGACTTGCCCCTTTGCAGCATCAGCCATCTCTGCGAGTTTCCCATAGGCTCTCTCAATTGCCTTCGTTGCGCCTTTGACGCTCTCCTTGGCCTCGTCGTTAAGCACGTAGGTATAAGCGACATATGCACCGCCACCCATGAGTGCGACCAAGATGAGCAGGTTCTTGATTTTTCCCATCTGCTTGCTCACTCCTCTCCTGAGAGCAGATCAACAATCTTGGAGAGTTCTTCATCTGACGCAAACTCAATTTCTATCTTGTTCTTCCCGCGCACCTTCTTGACCTTGACGTTCGTGTCGAGCGCCATACGAAGCTGACGCGCAGCCCTCTTGAAGGATTGGGGCAGTGGTTCCCTCTTCGTCGGCTCGCCGCTGCCAGAAAACAGTGGAGCGAGGCTTTCTGTCTGTCTGACCGAAAGGTTCTCTGCAACGACCTTTTCCGCCAGCTTGATTCGTCCCTCATCACTTGGTACGGCGAGAATTGCCCTTGCGTGACCTGCGGTCAGCCGTCCGTCACTCATAAGGTCCTGGACCTCGGCAGGAAGATCAAGGAGCCGAAGCTTGTTGGTGATTGCGGAGCGAGATTTTGACACAAGTCCAGCAAGTTGCTCTTGTGTCAAGTCATCATCCCTAATGAGCTTCTTGTAGCCTTGCGCTTCTTCGATTGGGTTGAGATCAGCCCTTTGCAGGTTCTCGATAAGTGCAAGCTTGAAAATCTCATCGTCAGAGACATCTCGTACGATAACCGGTACCTCTTGGAGTCCTGCGGCCTTTGCTGCTTGGTAGCGTCTTTCTCCTGCGACTATCTCGTAGTCGGCACCGCTCTTTCTCACAAGAAGAGGCTGTAGCACTCCGTTCTGCTTTATTGAATCCGTCAGTTCGGCAAGTTCGCTTGCATCGAAGTTCTTTCGGGGTTGACCTTTGTTTGGTCTGATTCTCGCAAGGGGAACCGATGAGTCAGGATTCATGGCTCCTATCTCTGCGTCCGCTTCACCCATGAGCGATTCGAGTCCCTTTCCGAGACCACTTTTCTTAACCACGTCGCATCACTTCCTTCGCNAGTTTTGCGTATGCAAGAGACCCCTTGCTGAGATGAGCGTATATNGATATGGGGAGCCCATGGCTTGGTGCCTCTGCTATCTTTACGTTTCTTGGTATGTAGGTCTTAAACACTTCGTTGCCAAAATAGCTTTCTACCTCTTCTACGACCTGCTTTGAAAGCGTTGTTCGGTTGTCATACATCGTCATGATGACGCCAAAGACACGTAGGCTGGGATTCAGTCGAGCTTTGACCATCTTCATCGACTCGATTAGTTTTGTTAGTCCCTCTAGGGCGTAATACTCCTCACACTGAATCGGAATGAAGAAGAGATTTCGCTGCAACGAGGGCGTTACCGTGAGGAGCCTAAGAAGGAGGGCAGTCGAATTAGGAGCTAGTCAAATTCGTCTTTAAATCGAGTCTACGGCCCGATTTTAGGAGCGTTTTCCGCGTGCCATCAGCGCGACCACTAACTCATCTCTGCAACCAGCGAGTTGTATCGTTGGGCGGGAACGAAGAAAAACGTTTTTTCCTCAACCGGTAACTTTGAAATGGTTTCTCTATTGGTAAATCTCGTTCCATTATGACGTCATAGATGTTCGTTGGCCGAGATCAACTTTGGCTGATTCCATAAATCCGCTTGTCCGTGTTCCTTTGTGGGTCCCAAATCAATGACAAGCACTTTTTTCTTAAGCTCGCCAAAAAGAGGCGTGCCGATAAGATTGACCGCCCGCAGTTGTCGTATTTGCCCAAACACCCCCCTTTTTGTGTTGATTAATTGGCGATTAC
>JGI20225J20221_1002524_pt1 | contig 13276 bp, 14 predicted proteins | sample BioMet4_FD_20221 | JGI IMG/M metagenome (IMG submission 20221) | reverse complement strand
ATATATCCTGAAGTTTGGACGGACTCCATGTAACTCTTGCTCCTTCCTGAAACCAGTACCATGAAAACAACCCCAAAGACAGTAATGCCGGGCGCAAGGAGAAGCACAAGTATAAGCCAGTTCCAGTTGAGGAAAAACGGCATGTGCAGAAAAATATCGCCCGCCGAAATAACACACGCAAAAACAACAAAGGAAATGGCTGTCGTGATTCCGGACAGGAAAACACAGCTGAGCACCTTGGCCTTGAAAATGGATTTGAGGCTCAGAGGAGTTAACAGCAGCGTCTGAATGGTACTCCGCTCTTTTTCACCCACAAAACTGCTCGCGGCCGAAACGCTCGACGCCATCAGCGGGATCATCAAAAAGAACATGGGACAGACCACGTTTGTCATAATGTAGAACATGCCCTGCTTGACCGAAAAATACGCCGCTTCCTTCGGCAAAAGCTTCATCATCTGGTCAATGCCGTTCATCTGCTCGCTCGGTATAAATACAATCATGACAAGGTACATGACCGGCAGGAATAAAACCATGATCAGCGGCACGACAATGATGGTATTGCGGGCCATTTTGGTATTCCAGATTTCTCCGAAATCCTTATTTACCACAGCCTGTTCGGCTGACGACAGCAATTTCATTGCGCTACCCCCCGATGTTCCACATATCCGAAATAAACATCCTCCAGCGTCGGTTTGATCAAACGCGCTTCAAAAACATCATGCCCGGACTCAATTACCTTTTTCAGAAGCTTAGGCATGTCTTCTTCACGAGGAAGTTCCGCCTGCCACCAGCCGTTGTCGGCATCAAATCCGTCCAGGCTGTCCCCTTCGGAGAGACGGAAAGCGGCCTTGACACGGTATCCAATGTCGTTGCAGAGGGCTTCAAGGTTTCCGCCCGCGATCAGGCGGCCTTTATCGATAATACCGTAGCTGTCGCAGATATCCTGTGCGTAGCGAAGCTGATGGGTGCAGAGAAACACCGTTGTTCCGGTGTTGTCTGCGAGCGCCGCAATCATGGAATTGACCGTTTGGGCGGATTCCGGATCCAGCCCGCTGGTTGGCTCGTCCAAAAAGAGCACCTGCGGCCGGTTGACCAGCGCACGGGCCAAGGAAAGACGCTGCGCCATGCCGGTGGAATAGTCGCTCAGCTTTTTGTCGCGCGCATCCCACAGATCAAGCTGTTTTAAAAGCTCTGCCGCACGCTCGCTTCCCGCGTCGCGGCTCATTCCCGCCGTCTGAGCAAAAAACAGAAGGTTCTGCAATCCCGTCAGCTGGCCGTACATTCTGGCGGTCTCCGTCATCACGCCGCATACCCGGTGCACATCACAGGGATTTTTCACCGGATGCAGGTCAAGCACCGTACATTCTCCCTGCGTCGGCTTCAGCAGCCCGGTGAAAAGCTTGACGGTCGTCGTTTTCCCCGCTCCGTTCGGACCTAAAAATCCGAACACACTGCCCTGCGGAACAGTCAAAGTCAAATCATTGAGCGCATTGGTTTTACCGTCATAGGATTTTGTAAGGTTCTTCGCACTGATTGCGTACACAGGCAGTCCCTCCTTATCCCTATTCTGGGGAATTTGTATCCATTTTAATCTTAGAAAAATCATGGATGTCCCGGATGTTTTCAATAATACCGCGATTGTCCGCGGCTGCCATCAACCTGCTGCGATTTTTCAAAAGCTTCTGCATTTCCTCCACGCCGCCGGGTCCTGCCACGCAGCCGCCCTCGCACGCCATACCTTCGACAAAGTCCTCCTCCAGGCGTCCGGCATTCAGGATCATCAGCGTCTTTTTACATTCGGCCGCCCCGTTGCATTTTACACAGGTAAACGGCAAATCAAAGTTTTCTTCCTCCAGTGCCTGAACGACAGCGCCGGAAACACCTCCGCTCTGTGCAAAGCCTTTGCCGGCGCGGCTTCCGTCCTGCTCGTTTTCCGCCGCCTCCAGCACATTGATTTTCCTTGCGTTAAACAGGGCCTGAAGCTCTTCAAAGGTCATTACATAATCAGCGGTATCCTGTACTTTCTGAATTTCAATTTTTTTGGCAACACAAGGGCCGATGAACACAACCTTGCTGTCGGGATGCTGCGCTTTTATGTAGCGGACGGTCAGCACCATTGGGGAAGCGGTATGGGAAATCAGCGGAACCAGCTTGGGAAAGTGTTTTTCAATCATCTCCACAAACGCAGGGCAGCAGGAAGTAGTCATTTTCCGCTTATTTTCCAGCGCTTCTTTAAGTTCCTGCGCCTCATGGCAGGTAGTCGCGTCCGCACCGAGGGAAACCTCCAGCACATCTGTAAAACCCAGCTTTTTGATAGCCGATTTCAGCATGCCGACATTGGCAGAGCCAAAATGCCCTTCAATGGCAGGCGCGAAAACCGCATAGACCGGCTTTCCCGATTTGATATCTTCGATTACGCTGACAATGCTGGAGCGGTCGGTTACTGCGCCGAAGGGGCAGTTTTTCGTACAGGCCCCGCAGTTGATGCACAGGGAATAATCAATCGCCGCCCGCTGGTACTCGTCTTTTGTGATCGCCTTCACGGGACAGGCCCTGATGCACGGACGCATGGTGTCGGAAATCGCATTGTACGGGCAGGCCGCCGCGCAGCGTCCGCACTCTTTGCACTTTGCAGGATCGATGTAAGCGCCCTTCGGCGTGATGGATATTGCGCCGAACGGACAGGCTGCTTGGCATTTTTTTGCAAGGCAGTGCTGGCAGTTATCCGTGACGTTAAACCGGTTGATCGGACAGCCCTCACAAGCCGCCGGAAGCACCGCAACGATATCCCCGTCCTCCTGTCCCGGAAGGTTCCTGCCGCGCGCCGAGATGAGGCGCTCCCGGATGATCTCGCGCTCGCGGTAGATACAGCACCGGAATGTCGGCAAAGGCCCGGGAATGATTTCATAGGGAATGTTGTCAAGGTTCTCCTCCAATGTTCCCTCGTATGCGTATTGGGCGACCTTGGTCAGCACTTCGTATTTCAACTGTTTGGCATCGTTATCATATTGCATGAATTATAATCCTCATTTATTTAATAGTAATATTTTTCTACTGTTTTTCCAAGCTTCTGCATAATGCCGCAAAGCTCTTCAATTAATTTTATTTTAATGCTCAAATCGGCCGGAAGGCCGGGATTCTGGTGCGCCGGATTAATCGCCCTTCCGATAAAGACTTTCAGGTTCGTACATTCCTCCAAAAGGATTTTGGCAAGCATTGCCGCGCCGTTGGGTTCATCCAGAATGTGGAAGTAAAAGGAGTCGGCTTCATGGGAAAGATAGTCCTTCAAAATTTCCACTGTCCGGCTCAGGGTCAAAACCCCCTCCGTCACAAGGTCAATTCCGTCAATTTTCCCGGTCGGCGGAATATCCGGGTCCGTGTAGCGGATGGTAGTCTCAATTTTCCGGTTCAGAACCCGCGACACGATATTGGCGCTCGTTCCACCGCATACAATCCGCTTTCCCGGAGAGGTCATAAAATCGTGTACAAGGCGGCTGTCATCTTCTTTGCTGACCGGCGGGCCGGAAAGAAGGTTGACCATACAGCGCGGTGTAATTTTAAAAATCAAATCGGTGCAATCGTCACCTGGCTTTCCAAGATAAAGCTCATTGACAGCCTGCGACAGTGAGACCGCAAGCCGCGGCGCCGACGTTTCCTTCAGCGTCGTCTTGGCAAGCCAGGAGGAAACATTTTCCCAGTTCCACCCAAAATTGAGCGCCTGACCGACTCCGGCATAAACAATACCGTCGCTGATGAGTGCAATCACGTCTCCGGCATGGACGGTAAAATGGCTTTCTTTTACGGTCTTGTCGGCACACTCTTTTATTTCCGAGCAGTCCTCCAGATCGATCACCCTTCCGTTTCGCACAAAAATGCAGGGTGGGTTGTCAAATTCAACCAGGGAAACATCGCCGCTGTCGGATATTTTAATAACGCTGAACGTAGAGTATGCCAGCTTGCGCACATTGCAGACGGGCAGCGTCTTGGCGATTGTCTCTACAGCCTCCACCAAAGTCGCTCCCTCTTCCAGCATGGTGGAAATAATGCTGCTGGTCAGGGTTGAAAGAATATTGGCCTTTACACCGCTGCCCAGCCCATCCGCCAAAACGGCGACGGTAGCGTCCTTTGTACGCGATATCAGCACCTTATCGCCGCACAGTTCTTCCCCGTACTTGTTCAGGCTGCGATACGCGGTGTCAACATGCATTTTCATTGTTCATCACCGTCAAATACAATCATATTTTTAAGTTTGGTAAGCGTGACCTTCGTTTCCGCCGTCGTTTCACCAAGCAGACTTGCAATCTGCTGCGCGGCGACCATTTGCTTGTCAATGACCTTCTGAGCCATCTCCATGGTATCGCTGCGGAGTTTATACTTATTTTCCAGCTCCGCTTCCTCACGGGTAATGTCCTTGTAAATCCCCATGGCGATATTTTCTTTCGCAATGTATACAATGGTCTGCATGACCGTAATGCCGTATTCCTTTAAATGCACCTTTTTGTCCGGAATGGACTGCTTTGTATCGAATACATACTGGAAATCGGAAGAGTCCATAATCTCATAAATGCATTTCTGTAAAGCCTCATGGCGGGAAACCTTAAAGACCTTTTCCGCCGCGGCGTTGAATTCGATAATATTCAGCTCCCTGTCAATAATAATGGTGATATTCGGCGTCTCTGTCAGGACACAGTTGGAAAGAGATTCAGCGCGCTCCTTCATATACGGCATACACATGGTCAGCTCGGCTTTGTTCTGATAAACCGCCACCGCCTTGTCACGGCAGGTTGGGTAGCCGCAGGAACCGCAGTTGAGTTCATCCTCCGGCGACTCTTTTCCAATCTTCGCCAGAATCATGCGGATTGTGGCTTCATCCGGGATATCTTCCCGGACGGAACAGTCTACAAACTGCATGCCCATCGGAATCTGCTCCGGAAGGTTGGGGTATCCGCCGAAGTCTTCACTTGCGTACTTTCTGACCTTCATGGTGGAGGAAAAGCGGGACGCCGCGTCCCTGTTTGAAATCGGGCCGTTGATACATCCGTCCTTGCACATATTGATTTCAATAAAACAGTGATGCAGATCGCCGCGCTCCAGCGCCCTGCAAAGGTCGATACATTCCGCGGAACCGCTCACGCTGAGCATTTTCCAGTCGTCCGTGTCGCCCATGGAACGAAGGGAGGCGATAATTCCGTCTGTAACCGGGTACATCCGCAGGATTCTGGAACTGGGGTTAAGAAAAGAAGCGGGCTGCGCATCGTTGATTACAACCTGCTCCGCATCAAACCATTTGGCCAGATCGTCAAAGGTAAGTACGGCGTCCACGTCGTTGTTGTGGCGGATATCGGCGGCCTCGCCGATTTTTGCGATGCATGGCCCGACAAAGATCACGCGGGTGCCGTAACCAAACGTTTTTTTCAAAAGCCGGGCGTGCGCAATCATCGGCGACACGACGGGAGCCATCTGGCCGACTAAGGACGGGTAATAATGCTCAATGAGTCTGTTTGCCGACGGGCAGCAGGTCGTTATGATGTTTTCCATCTGATTCTGCTGAATCAGATGGTGGTATTCGGCTGTAACATAAGCCGCCCCCATGCTCGTTTCGGCTACGCCGTAAAAGCCAAGGGTCTTTACGGCCCCCGCGAATTTCTGTACATTGTCAAATTCAAAAGAGCCCAGGTAGGAAGGCGCCACTGAAAGAATGACTTTGGCGCCCGTTGCGATCATTTCCTTTACTGCCTCAACGTCGCTGTTCAGGGTCTTTGCATTCTGCGGGCACTGTTCCAAACAGGTTCCGCATAGTATGCAGTTCCGGTCAATAATCTGAGCCTGTGCGTTTTCTACCTTAATGGATTTAACCGGGCAAACCTTCACACACTTATAGCAGTTTTTGCAGTTTGCCGCCTTTAAACCGATAATCCCCATTTGATTTCCCCATTTCCGCTTTTATCTGTTACTTTATTCTGGTTAAAATTTCATAGTTAAAAAATGATTCCGTTTCATTAGGGGTAACGTTAAACCTTTCATTATCAACACAGATGCACACGCCGTTTTTAGAGCATTCACCCATGCAGAACGAACCCTTGAGCGTGACCTTATCATCCAGATGATGAAATGAAATCAATCTCTCAAAAATTTTGATGACGTCGCGCGAACCTTTTAGATGACAGGAGCTTCCTATGCAAATTGTAATTTCCAAAGTTGCCATCCTCTCATTATAGCGATTTCAAAAATGCAGTGGATGAATTTCAAAATTGCTATAGTCATTTGTTAATTTTTTAACGTTTATTTTATTATATCATTCTTCAACCTTTTTCACAAGCATTTTTGCTTATGGCAATTACAAAAATGAATTTCATTATCTCCAGTTTTTATTTGAAATTGCTATAGAAATGTCTCGCGCAAAAGGATTTCTGCGGACTGTATTTATATTATAAATTTTTTTTGAAATCATTTCAATCATATTTAAGCATTTACAATCCTTCCCATGAAAAAGGCGCGCCGTGCGGCGCGCCGAAAGAGCTGTATTCGCGTATAAGCTTACTCAAGATTTAATTTTTTTCTGAGCATCCAGTTGGTCAAAAAATAATATGCGGCCCCAAAAACGAGTGAATAGATCAGCAGTCCCAACAATATAAGCTGCATAGCGTTTGCCTGTGCTGGAGCGGGAAACTTGCTGAGCCAATTAAAATACTGATTGATCGTTCCACTAAAAGAAGTAATTAAAATGGAGGCAATTATCTGTTCAATAATTCCAAAACAAAGGTACGCGCCGATGCCGAGCAGAATTTTATGTTTGGAACTCATATTTCCTATCGTAATCGCCGCGTAGATGGCAAGCGTTTCACTCAGAACAGCGACAACCGCCAGCAACAGGACTTCTAAAACAATGACATAGCCTGCGGAGCCAAGTTTGTTTAACGCGGGAATAACTTCGCTGAAAAATCTTTGAATTTGCACAATGGTTTTTTCATTGACTGCCATCACAAAAATGGAGATTGCAGACACAATAACGCTCAAAACCGCCCACATCAGCGTGACCAGCATTTTACAGTCGATGTGACTGTGAATTTTGACAGGCAGTGTAAAAGAAAGATACCCTTCGTCTGACAATAGGTTTTTGTTGTACCGCTGTATGGTGACGACCAGTGTCATCACACAGATACCGACGATGATGATGACGAAGACCGACGCGGAAATGATCTGCGGAATTCTCAGATAATCGGCGTTCACCGCCATAAAAAACTTATTGATCAGCGCAAAGACGATTAAAAGCGCATACATAGGCAAAAAGATTCTGGCAGTTGCCTGTATTTCATATTTTAAGAGCTTCCTCAGCATTTAAATACCTCCCTGAACAGCGCATCCACGCTCTTATTTTCTTTTTCCCGAATGTCGTCGACCGTGGAAACCAATACAATGTTGCCCTGATTAATGAAAATAACCTCATCCAGTACTTTTTCAACATCGGCAATCAGGTGCGTGGATATAAGAATCGTCGCATTTTCACTGTAATTGCTGATAATCGTGTCAAGAATATAGTCCCTTGCCGCAGGGTCCACGCCGCCGATTGGTTCATCCAGCAGATAAAGCTCCGCCTCGCGGCTCATGACCAGAATCAGCTGTACTTTTTCCTTTGTACCCTTGCTCATTGTTTTCAGTCTGAGCGCGGGATCAACCCCAAGCCGCCGGAGCATGTCATACGCCTTCTGCTTATTGAAGTCCTGATAAAAATCTCCGAAAAAATCAATGATATTGTTGACATTCATCCAATCGTTCAGATAAGTCCGTTCCGGAAGATAAGATACGATCTTTTTTGTTTCAATGCCCGGCTCCATTCCGTTGATCAAGATTTTACCGCTTGTCGGTGTAATAAGGCCGTTCGCCAGCTTGATCATAGTGCTTTTCCCGCTGCCGTTGGGGCCAAGAAGCCCTACAATCCTGCCTTTCGGCACAGCCAGATTGACCGAGTTCAGCGCCAGACATCCGGGAAAAAACTTCACCAGATTTTGGCATTCCAAAATGTTCTCCATTATTTTTCCTCCTCTGCTGTCCTCTCAAGAAGAGAGATTGTCTGCTGCCTGTCATAGCCAAGATTGCTCATGTTTTCAATAAATTCTTTAATCAGCCCCTGAGCCAAACTGTTCTTTGTCTTCATAATGCTCTCCACATCCTCTGTTACAAATCTGCCGCTTGTGCGCTGCGAATATAATAAGCCGTCATTTTCAAGCTGAGCCAGCGCGCGCTGCATCGTGTTTGGGTTCACAGAAGCTTCGCCTGCCATATCGCGAACCGACGGCAGTTTTGAGCCGGCAGGATATATTCCCGATACAATCAATAACTCGATTTGCTCTACCAGCTGCGAGTAAATTGGTCTGTCGGATTTTAAATTCCAAGCCATAAATCCACCTCCATCGTGTATTATTGTACTAATATCTTAATACAATAATACATCGTATTTTTGATTTGTCAAGTGTTTTCATGAAATTATAGCAATTTTAAATGAAAACAGGAAAAACGGGTATTATTTCCACTGCATTTTGGGAATTACTGTGTTAAAAATAAAAAGCGCCGGGAGAATTTCTCCCGGCGCACGAAAGGCAGTGCGAATGATCGTAAAAAACAGACTATTTTCCATGTATGGATGAGGTGCCTTTTTCGCGGAGATAGGTGCTTTCCAGATCTGCAAGATGTAATTTAACGGCAATCGGATATTTTTGCCATGCGGCGCCGATAGAAAAACTGCCGCCACGTACGGATTCATCGAAACCGCCCATATGCCACCGGATGGCAATCGCTTCGCTGGTCTTTAGGCGCATAAAGCGTTCAATCAAAAAGACTGATTTTTCGCCGTGTCCGTAAGGGTAACTATCCTCTATCGAGTAATAAGGGCGTTTCTCCCACGCGCCGGTTTCTTCGTTCTTCACATTGCGGGTTCCCTCTTTATAAAACTGCGCTTTGCATACATCATGCAGAAGTCCGCAAATGGCAAAACTTTCTTCATTGTCCGTTTCCGCATTGAAATGTTTATCCATCATCACATGGTAAACGCTGACGCTGTGCTGAACAAGCCCTCCAAGGCAGGCACAGTGAAATTTTGTGCTGGCGGGCGCGGTAAAGAAATCGGTGGTTTTCAGCCATTCCAGCAGCTCCGCGCTGCCGGTCCGCATTATTTTGGATTGATATATTTCTTCAAAGTCTTCCTTGTAGCCCATTATGAATTCCCCCATCTATGCTGTTATAACAACTCCAATCAAACCGTAAAATCCACTTATGGCAATTTCAATAAGAATGGGAAAACGAAATTCATTCCACTGCATTGTAATCGCTATAGCTTTTGAATGTTACCATGATCATTGGAAATGTGTGAATTTATTATATCATAGAAGCAAGGGCATTTACAGTCATAAATCAAACTTCTCAAAATTTGCGGGTAAAGATATCGCTGTGCTCAATCAGGCTCTCCACCGTATCAAATCCGAGCCGATGCAGAAGCTCAATCACATACGGATTGTCAATTGGGGTCTGATATATAGCCTCCTCGCCGTACTGATTCACATTCTCGCGCCCTTCCTCGCGGGGAATCAGCGCTTTCGGTCCGCCGACGCATCCGCCGACACACCCCATTCCCTCGAGAAAGTTCGCGTCGATTTTACCTGCCAGCAAATCATTGATCATTGCTTTGCAGGCGGGAACCCCGTCGGCCTGATGGGCGCGGACGGTAATTTTGCGGTCCGGGCTGAGCCGTTTGGAAGTCCTTTGGACCGCCTCGCTCACGCCGCCGCTTCTGGCGTAAATCCTGCCAGCGCGAGAGGAGTGGTCGCGTTCGTCCTCCGGCAGTCCGGCAAGGTTTAGTTTTGCAAACTCAAAAACATCCTGCATCTCCTGAAAAGTCAGAACGAAATCCGTGGAGGCGGAAACATCCGGTTCACGCGCTTCGGCTTTTTTCGCAATACAGGGTCCAATGAAAACGGTAAGGGCCTCCGGATGAAGGCTTTTAATCGCGCGCCCACAGGCAACCATGGGAGAAACCGCCCCGGGAACATGCGGCATCAGCTCGTGATATACCTTGCGGATCATGGCAATCCACATGGGGCAGCAGCAGCTTGTAAGCTGAAAATCGGTTTCCTTTACAATATTTTTGTTGAACTCGAGCGCTTCCTTCAACGTGAGGATATCCGCAAAAAGAGCCACTTCAACCATGCCGGCAAAACCAAGCCGTTTAAATGCGGTGCGAAGTTTCCCCGGAGTTACATCCTTGCTGAACTGGCTGATAAAGGCCGGAGCGATCATTGCATAAACCGGCGCTTTTGCGTCGTGTACGGCGGCAAGGGCGGGAAGAATGTCGCGGCTGGCCGTCAGCTTTTTCGCCTGACAGCTGTCGATGCATGCGGAGCAGCCGACACACAAGTCCTTATTGATTTCCACATTGCCCTTTTCATCCCTGTACAGCGCGTCGAAAAGGCATTTCCCTTCGCAGGCGGCCTGCGAACTGTCAGAACAGGTACACTCGCCAATACGGATTACAGGGGCGTATTGTTCCGGATTTAACAAGCAGTCCAGATGGTGAGGATCAAATTCCTCCTCCCTGATTTTTTCAAGCTCCTGCGGTGCTTTGTTTTCTACAGAAGCTTTTACCAGCCTGTCGTATAATTCATTAAAAGTAGTCATCTTTTTCCCTTCCTGTCTTGATTTAGTTTGTCCTCAAGATAAAGTTTCAGCCATTCATCTTTTTTTATTTCCTTCCGGCAAAATCATAACACATCGCGGTTTTTTTGAAAAGAGATATAAAGGCTTTTATACATTATTTCCCAGTAAATTTAACTAATTATTTTCATTCATCCTCCGATATAAGATTTACAAACACTTCAGCAGTGATGAAGCAATAGATGAGAGGTGTGAAATTTAGAAATCAGAGAAATTAGATCCTTTCCCGGTCGTATAACGAAAATATATTTAGTCGAGTATAGGGTGTGTCCGCAGGTGATGGATGCAATAAAGTTTTCGGTCAACCGCGGAATTCAGGCAAAAACTGCAAAGAAATATGGAAACCATAAGGAGAATAAAAATGATTAAAAATATGAAAATCGGTAAAATCTTATTGCTTGCTTTTCTATTGGTGGCACTTATCTCCAGTATAGCCGGAGTTGTCGGATTGTTGGTCATGATGAATCTAAGCGCAAACTACAGTGACACCCTGACAAATTACGGCTTTGCGCAGGGAGATGTAGGGCGATTAAGCGCGGAATTCAATAACAGCCGCGCGATTATTCGTGATATCATTATTTATACCGACGAAACCAACATGAAAAAATCTGTTGAACAACTGGATAAATCCATTGCAAACATAGATCAAGACCTGGCAGTCGTAAAGAAAACGATGCTGAATGACAGAGAGAAGGGTTATTATAAGACCATTGTTGAGAACATATCCGCTTATAAGGCCTTAAAAAATCGCGTTGTCACACTGGCGGGAGAAAACAACAATTTGCAGGCTCAGGCGCTGCTGACCACAGAGGGAGCATCCGTCCTTGAAAAAGCAAGCGCTTCTATCGACGCGTTGCTAAATTCTAAAACGGCAGCAGGTACTGAAATTTCCACGAACCTTTCCAGGGAGAAAACGGTTGCCGTGTTTTCCATGATCGCCGTCATCGCGATTGCCTTCATAATGTCCTTCATTGTTGCCATAAAGATTTCGAGAGACATTAGTAACCCAGTGAAGGAAATGGCAGAGGCAGCCAAAAAAATGGCGGAAGGCGACCTAAACGTGGAAATCGGTTTCCACTCCAAAAATGAAATTGGCGAACTCGGAGAAGCTTTTTCCCGATCAACCGCATCCATAAGAGCCTACATAGCGGATATCACCAAAAATCTGGGAGAAGTGGAACGCGGCAATTTAAACGTAACTACCGAGTTGGATTATATAGGCGACTATGTGGATTTAAAGAATTCCTTTTTGGGAATCCTTGCTTTTTTAAACGACACCATGACCCAGATCAGTCAGGCCGCAGAACAGGTTGCAACCGGGTCCACACAGGTGTCCGACGGCGCGCAGTCGCTTGCGCAGGGCGCAACCGAGCAGGCCAGCTCCATTGAGGAACTTTCCGCTTCCATCACTGAAATTTCAGCGCAGGTAAAGGACAACGCATCCAATGCTGTGAATGCGAGCAAAAATGTTCTTCTGGTAAGCTCCGAAATAGATACCAGTAACCAGCATATGGAGGAAATGCTCACCGCAATGACGCAGATCAATGATTCTTCCAGCCAGATCGGAAAAATCATTAAAACAATTGAGGATATTGCATTCCAGACAAATATTCTTGCCCTGAACGCGGCCGTAGAAGCGGCACGGGCGGGCTCCGCAGGAAAAGGCTTTGCCGTCGTTGCAGACGAAGTCAGAAATCTGGCAAGCAAAAGCGCGGAAGCGGCAAAGAACACCACCGTTTTAATTGAGAATTCGATGAAACAGGTTGAAAACGGTACAAAAATTGCCGATGAAACCGCTAAATCGCTTCTCCGCGTAGTTGAAAGCGCAAACGTTGTTACGGAAACGGTTGAACATATTTCAAAAGCATCCGCTGCACAGTCAAATGCCATTGAGCAGGTTACATTAGGGGTTGATCAGATTTCAAGCGTGATCCAAACCAACTCCGCTACGGCCGAAGAAAGCGCCGCCGCAAGCGAAGAACTTTCCGGACAGGCCCAGACGATGAAAGCGCTGGTAGCAAAGTTCAGATTGAAGGAGCAAGGGTATCAAAGTCAGGCCGATCTTCCAGCGTTCATGGAAGAAAAACTGCCGGAGCTGTATCCGGCGGGCGGAAAATACTGACAGCAAATTTAAAAATCCCCTGCTTGCATGTTTTCAGTCATGTAAGCAGGGGATTTTTTGTCGCGTTTCATTTGCCTAATCCGGATGCGGGCTTTAGAGCGGACAGAAACAAAAACGCTCCCCACATTGTGAGGAGCGCGAGTTGTCCGCAGGCTCAGCCTGTGCTGGAGCTACTGGTCAGAATCGAACTGACAACCTGCTCATTACGAATGAGCTGCTCTACCATTGAGCCACAGTAGCATCAATGACATATTGACTGCCTAGTCTGGAAATACTATCTTCCACAAGAACATTCCGTACAGCTAACTTAGATATTATACAAAATCAAAATGCGAACGTCAAGAGCTAATGCAATTATTTTCACCTTTCCTGATTATTTTTACGTNAATAAATATCACGTTATTATCGTGACACCCTTATATAATTATATAATTCTGATTAATACAGGCT
>JGI20225J20221_1002923_pt1 | contig 13302 bp, 14 predicted proteins | sample BioMet4_FD_20221 | JGI IMG/M metagenome (IMG submission 20221) | reverse complement strand
CCGACTCGAAGTCGCGTCCACGCTGGAGCCTGCGTCTGACGAGCGTCTTCTCGCTGGCGCCTGTGGTGGCGATTGCAAGATCGAACGCCTTGGCGATTGAGGTTCCCTGCGTGCCGCGATAGCGCTTGTCGGCCCCACAGATGTTGTCGGCGGCCATGCGGCCCTGTCTGTTGGCGGGTCCCGCGAGCGGCACCATCGTCGGCTCTTCAGAGACGAGGTCCGTGACCTCGATGACATCGCCGACGGCGTAGATNTCCGGGTCGCTCGTGCGCAGGAGGTCATCTACTTTGATGCCTCCACGCTCGTTCACGGCGAGTCCGGCAGCGCGTGCCAGCTCGCCGTTGGGCCGTACTCCGATTGCGAGCACGACAAGACCTGCCGTGACGGATGCCCCGCTCGCGAGATGCGTCGTGACGTCATCGTCGGTGGTTTCGAAGGAGGAGACGCCATCACCGAGATGCAGGTGGATGCCCTCTGCGGCGAGCTTCCCGTGGACGATCTGGGCCATCTCGGGATCAAGGGGAGGCATGACCTGGTCCGTGGCTTCGACGAGGGAGACGTCGAGTCCTGCCGCGACGAGGTTCTCTGCCGCCTCGAGGCCGATGAAGCCTCCTCCCACCACGACGGCCGAGCCCATCGGTGTCCTCTCCCGCTCTCTGCGCGCGAGCTCTTTCAGCCCGACAGCGTCATCCACCGTCCAGACGGTGCGGATGCGCGGGGAGTCGATGCCAGGGATGGGCGGCCGCACGGGTGAGGAACCGGTTGCGATGACGAGGGTGTCGTAGGGTTCGTCATATGTCCTGCCGTCAACGGCCCGTACCCGCACGGTCTTTGCCTGCCGGTCGATGAGGACGACCTCGTTTCGCGTGCGTACGTCGATGGCGAACTTTGCGCGCAGGGCCTCGGGCGTCTGGAGCAGGAGCGCCTCTCGTGACCTGATGGCACCTCCCACGTAGTAGGGAAGGCCACAGTTGGCGTATGAAACGAACTCGCCTCGCTCAAGGACGACGATGCTTGCCTGCTCGTCAAGCCTGCGTAGACGTGCCGCACAACTCGCGCCTCCAGCGACACCGCCGATGATGACAATCCTGTGCATGGCATCCTCCTCGTTCGACGTGCTGTGGATAAGTATCCCCCGTAGCTGTAATCGGGGTAGACTTTCATTCGTCTGGGGTAGTTGCGGAAAGGGTGGACGGCGGATGTCTTTCGAGCAGGATCTCCCCATCTGGGGTAGGTTGACAGCGGAAGAGAGAGCGAGTCTCGCGCGCTCCGCCACGCTGCGCAGAGTGGTTGCTGGCACCATCTTGCATGAAGGATCGACCGACTGCGTGGGTGTCTTTGTCATCAGTACAGGGCAGCTCAAGGCCTACGTCCGCTCGGAGGAGGGCAAGCAGGTCACCGTCTGGCGGCTGCTCGACGGTGACGTCTGCCTCATGTCTGCCCCGTGCATGATCAGGGATGCCCAGTTTGACCTCACGGTCGAGGCGGAACGGGATACGGCGCTATGGATCATTCCGACCGCTATCTGGAGCGAACTCATGGACTCGTCCGTGGCTGTCGCCACCTATACGAGCCAGATCATGGCGTCACGCCTGTCTGACACCATATGGTTGGTGGAGCAGGTCCTATGGCGGAGGTTCGATGAGCGGTTGGCTAGCTTCCTTATCCAAGAGAGCCTGTTCGAGGGCAGTGACACCTTGCACGTCACCCACGAGGGAATCGCCTCCCACATGGGCTCGGCTCGCGAGGTCGTGACCAGGATGCTGCGCTACTTTCAGCAGGAGAATCTGGTCGAGCTCTCGCGCGGCTCGGTGCGCATCCTTGACAAGAACAGGCTNCGTGCNCTTGTCTCGTCTTCGTGAGGANGGCCTGAACCTATCCTCCAGTGTTAATCGAGGAGGGCGAGCACCTGGTTCTTGGGACGGGCACCAGTCGTCTGACTCACGACCTTACCTTGCCGAAGAACGACGAGGCTNGGAATGCCTGCGACGGCGAAGCGCCGGGCCAGCTCTGGCTGCTCGTCGACGTTGACCTTGCCGACCTTGATGTCGGGTCGCTCATCGGACACCTTCTCGATNGTGGGCGACATCATGCGACANGGCATGCACCAACCTGCCCAGAAGTCCAGTAGGACCGTTTTGTCGCTTTTTGTGACCTCGCGCTCGAAGTTCTCCTTGGTGATGGTGATGGCTGCCATGATGGCTTCCTTTCGTCGTTGCTCCTTTTGTTTCGACACGAGAGTACCCGTCCACGACGCGTCTGTCTGTGACTAGGTCACGGACAGGCATACGGTCTGAACGGACAACAGACGGTTCACTGGTAGATAGGGCAGAGATATACGTTTTGCGTGGCATAATCTCATCATGCGGCCAAGGATCATGGCGATCGGGGGTCATNGTAAGATTNCTGGGANTTTCGTTTGACCGTTTAGTGTGTTATAAAGACGCACGTATCCTTTTCCAAAGNTTATATATCATTGAAACAGCGTTTCATTTCAGTAGAGNCAGAGCNCCATGAGATAGTNTTTGCAAAAGGCAGAGTGAGGTGCATATGCATCCATATACAAATATCGTTGATGCGATTTGTGCATCNTACGACGGTCTTTCTGACACGGAGAAGAAAGTTGCCGACTTCATCATCCAGAACATCGATGAGGTGGCGAGGCTCTCCGTACGTGACATTGCNGCACAGAGCGAGACCTCCAGTGCGACCGTCTCTCGCTTCGTGCGTCANGTGGGGTATGACAGCTTTTCTGAGCTGCGCCTTGCGATTGCATCGGACCAGTCGGGAGCGGACCAAAACGATGGTACGACCGTGACCGAGGTCTCGCTTGATAACATCGANGCCTCAATCAACTACATNCTGGACAACAAGGTGCAGGAGCTCAGNGGCACGGCCGCTCAGCTCGATGCCACGAAGATCAGAAGGGCGATGGATCTCATCATGGGATCCAGCAACATCCTGTTTGCCGCCGTGGGGAACTCGATTCCCGTTTGCTCGAACTTTGCCTTCAGGCTCGGCCAGATTGGCATCTCGGCGAACTGTCCGGTGAATACCGAGCTGATGATTCTTGCATCGCTCTCGCTCCATCGGAATGACCTCGTGGTCATCGTTTCTTCCTCCGGATACTCGCATCGCCTGGAGACGATTATCGATAACGCAGAGGACAGCGGTACGCCCATCTTGTTTATCACGTCGAATCCCACGTCGATTTTGGCCCAGCGCTCCAATGTGGTGCTTACCGCTGTTTCCAGGGACCAGCTGCTGACTGGTTCTCAGTTTGCAACGCACGTACCTGAGGATTTCATCGTTGAGACGCTTTTCATGTTCTTGCTGGCACATGGCAAGAACGTGTACGAGCATGTCCGCATGGAACGAAAAAGCCTCGGACGCGACAAGGAAAACACCCCTACGTTCAGCTAGGAAATGCAGGGCGAACAAACCGCTGGTCGTCATGGGTATCGTGTGGATAAATCCGATACCTGTTGGTAAGGCCCTAAACAAAGGGCCAACTCCCCCCACTCCGCTCATCGCGATGAATCTACCGCTCACGTAAAGTGCCACGAGAGTGGGACTTTGTTCCACATGAATATGTAATCTGTAACACAGTTTCACGCGGTACGTAAAACCGAGCAACGGGGCTGTCGACAGCACGATACCGCAGATGCCATCCAAGAGGAGAGGAGAGGACCGTGAGAATTGTTGGTGTATGCGCATGTTGCAGCGGAATTGCCCACACCTACATGGCCAAGCAGGCCATCGTTGACGCTGTCAAAGCAGCGGGCGACGAAATCCACATGGAGACACAGGGGACGATCGGGGTCGAGGACGAGCTAACGTCCGAGCAGATCGCCGAGGCGGACTGTGTGCTCCTGTGCGTCGACGTTCACATCGAGGGCACAGACCGTTTCAAGGGCAAGCGGGTCATGAAGATTCCGACCGACCTCGCCATTAAGGCTCCAAAGCAAATCGTCAAGAAGCTGCACGAAGAGCTTGAGGGAACTGTCTAGGGGTTGAACACAGAGAAGGTAAAGACGTCTTGTATCAGAGGAGTTGTCGGTATGCCAAAAAGAATGAAAAAAGTCGGTATCAAAGCGCCAATTCTTACTGCCATTAGTTATCTCCTCCCACTCGTTGTCGCATCAGGCCTGCTCATTGCGATTGGTAACCTTACTGGTGGCCAGAATGTCAAGACGCTTGACGGAATAACCGTTCCTGACGCGCTTACGACGATTGGCGTTTTTGGCATGGGCTTGCTGCCGTCGTTTATCGCCGGCTATATCGCCTATGCAATCGCTGACCGCCCGGGACTTGCCCCAGGCTTCTTGATGGGGCAAATCGCATCATTTCTCGGCGCAGGTTTCCTCGGGGGCATGATTGGCGGCATCATCGCCGGCTATATCGCTCTTGCTCTTGAGACGTATATGAGTGTGCCAAAATGGGCTCAGGCTCTCATGCCCATGATGATCATCCCCACGCTCACGACCATCGTATCGGGCCTTATCATGGTATTCATTCTTGGTGGACCGATTGCCGCCATCACCGCCGCACTGACCGCTTTCATAAAGGGGCTGGACCAGAGCCAGAAGTTCATGTATGGGTTCATTCTCGGCTTCATTCAGCATCTTGACTATGGCGGGGCCATCTCTAAGGTGCCGAACCTGATCTGTGACGGGATGCTGGCCGACGGCATCTATGGGCCTGAGGCCGTGAAGGTCTTGGGGTCCATGGTTCCACCGTTCGGTGTTGCCCTCGCGCTGGTGCTCTCTAGGGTTGTGAAGAAGCCCGTCTTCAAGTCTTCCGAGGTCGAGAACATCAAGGTCGCNTTTCCCATGGGTATTTGCATGATCACCGAGGGNGTNATCCCCATCGCCATGAACGACCTTGTTCGCACGGTGATTTCAACGGCGCTTGGTGACGCGGTCTGTGGTGCCATCGCGTTTTCCATGGGTGTCGAGTCGAGGGTCCCGTCCGGAGGAATGTTCGTTGTTCCTACGATGACAAATCCCGGCTGGGCTCTCGTGGCCTTGCTCGCTGGGTCCTGTGTGACCGCAGCCCTGCTGGTTCTCATCAAGAAGCCTTTGAAGCCTGAGGAAATCGATGATATCGGGGCCGAGAAGGCTGAAGAGGAAGTTGACCTGTCTGGTCTCAGCTTTAGCTAGATGCGTGGCGTGCGAGGCATATACCTCGCACGCCCTAGCTACCGGGAAGCAACAACAGCTAACGAAAAAAGAGGGTTACTGCATATGTACACGTCTATGCGAGACATGCTCCAAAAGGCCAACAAAGAGGGCTACGCGGTGATGGCAATCAACTCCTTCAACCTCGAATCTGCGGCGGGGGTTATCCATGCGGCCACCGAAATGTGTTCGCCCATTATCATTGACCTGCATCAGGATCACGTGAAGAGGTATTTCGATTGCGATGTCATCACGAGGCCGCTCGTCAAGATGATTGAGCAGACTTCGGTTCCTGTCGCCATCAACCTTGACCACGGGAGCGATGTCGCCCTCCTCAAGCGCTGCCTTCATGCGGGGTTCTCTAGCGTCATGATCGATGCCTCCTCTCATCCCTTCGACGAGAACGTGAGGATCACGAGGTCGGTCGTGGAGTTTGCCCAGGAGTACGACGCAAGTGTCGAGGCAGAGGTCGGAAACATGGGCCTTGTCGGCGAGGGTGCCGGTTTCACCGAGTCAGGCATGTACACGGATCCCGACGTTGCCATAAGGTTCATCCGCGAGACCGGTATCGATGCTCTGGCGGTGTCCTATGGCTCAACACATGGGGACTATCCGGAGGGTTACGTCCCGACGTTCCGTTTCGACATCGTCGAGAAGATCAAGAAAGAGACCAACCTCCCCTTGGTGCTGCATGGTGGGTCAGGTTCTGGTCCTGAGAACATCAAGCGCTCTGTCGCTTGTGGAATCAACAAGATCAACGTCGGAACCGACTACATGATCGCTCAGAGGGATTTTCTTGCAAAGGCGCTCGCCGAGAACCCCGACTACGACTATCCGGAGCTCATGCATCAGTCCTATCTGGAAGCCGCTAAGGTCATCGAGGGGTACATCGAGATTGCCGGCTCAAAGGGGAAGGCGATATAGCGCGGTTCAGACACGTAGTTCGATTTTTGCCATGGTTTGATGGAAAACAGGAAGGTCACCGAAATGTTGCTCAACATGAACCAGATGCTCGAGATTGCCAAGAGGAANGCCTATTCGAAGCAAGGGAAGGGTAGCAGAAATGCAGCAGACCGTATTGGACAACATCAACAACCAGCCCGTGGTCCTGCGACGCGTCTTGGACGAGAGGGGGACCTTCGTTGACCCCTTTGTCGCGAAGTTGCATGAGCACCAGATAGAGAAGATCATCTTCCTGGGTTCTGGGACCTCGTACAACGTGTCGACCATAGCCTCGTACTACTTCAAGCACCTTGTTGGAATGCCCGCCGAGGCATACTACCCGACCGTCTTCAAGAACCACGAGAGTCCCGACTGGACGGGGCTCGTCGACCGTGCGCGCATTCTCTGCGTCGGCGTGAGCCAGTCAGGAACGTCCGTGTCCACCTGTGAGGCCATGGAGCACGCTCGCGCGCTCGGCTGCAGAACCCTTGCGATTACGGGAGACCCTGAGAGCGAGATAACGCGACATGTCGACGTGACGACCCACCTTCTTGTGGGAGAGGAGCTCACCCCTCCCGAGACGAAGGGCTACACCGTCTCCGTGCTGAGCGTCCTGCTGTGGGCGGTCGAGGCTGGTCGTGAGAGGGGATCCTTGTCCCAGGAGGAGGCAGACGGGCTCATTCGAGAGACGCAGGGCGTGGTCGAAGGATTCCAGGATGTGTTGGACGAGGGGTTGGGCTGGTACGAGCGAAACAAGACGTCGATCGTGAGCAGCGATAGGCTCTACGTCCTGGGCTATGGCGTGGACTACGGCTCCATGCTCGAGGGGATGCTCAAGGTGGGCGAGATGCTGCGCGTTCCGACGATCGGCTATGAGATGGAGGAGTACTCCCATGGTCCCACGATGGCTCTCAAGCCCAACCAGACCATCCTCATGATCGGTACCGATGACGTCGAGTTCGAACGTCTTCTCACTTTCCGCAAGACGTACCGGAAGTATACGGACAGGGTCCACGTGATAACGTGCCGCGATCTTCCCGATGCGGATGGCCGGGACCTCGTGTTCAGCCTAAAGGCAAGCAAGTACCTGGCACCCCTTCTATATACCGTCCCCTTCCAATACCTTGCCGCAAAGGGCGCTGCTGACATCTATATCGACACGAACGTCGACCCTTGTGCCGAACCGCTCTCGCACTACCCGACGGAACGGGTGTGACGAGATGGTCAGATTCGTCGTCGCAAGCCATGCGAGCCTTGCACGTGGTCTGGTCAGTGCCGTGGAGCTCATCTTGGGGCCGCAAAGGGACCTTGCGGTGGTTGAGTTGCTTCCCGGCGAGACGAACACGGAGCTTTGCGCAAAGGTCGATGCTGTCCTGGGGGAAGTGGACGAGCCGGACGGAACCATGGTGTTCTGCGACCTTCTCGGGGGGTCTCCGTTCCAGGCTTTCGCAATCCGCTCGCTCGGGCGGGAGGGCATGAGGGTCGTCTATGGCACGAACCTCGGCATGTTGCTCGAGATGACCATCCTCAGAAACGACGGTGCCTCTCTTGACGAGATCGCATCCAAGGTGGAAGAGGTTGGCAGGGCGCAGATTGGTGTGCTTGCGGACCAGTTTGACCCCTTGGACGATGACGACTTCTAAAGACCGGGAGCCTTATCGTAAGATGGCATGGCGGAGGGACCTTCCGTTCCTCTGCCATGCCATCGAGACGCGGAACGGGCGAAGGTCCGCCTCGTCTTGTGAGGGAGATAACACAAGTGGGATCGGATGCCATGAATCTCGATTACATCGTCATAGATCGTACGTCTACCGTTCCGCTCTATGAGCAGCTTCGCGTCTGCATATCCGATGCGATACGCCGGGGGGTCCTGAAGGCGAGCATGCAGCTCCCGACCGAGAACGAGATCATCGAGAGCTGTGGCGTGTCGCGTCAGGTGGTGCGACAGGCCTACGGCGCCCTCGTGCAGAGCGGTCAGGTGATACGCGAGAGGGGTCGCGGCACCTTCGTCAAGGCCGAGAACTACGGCGTGTTCATGAACAAGCTAATGAGCTACCAAGAGGAGCTTGCGCTGAGCGGGAAGGTCCCCAAGACGGAGGTGCTGGCCGCCTGTCGGCAGAGCACTCCCAAGGAACTGTCCGGTCCATCTGACCTGGGTGATCCCGAATGCTTCTACCTGGAGAGGCTGAGAAGCGCCGACGGGAAGGCCTCGGTCCACATCCAGACCTATCTTCCGTACTCGCGGTTCCCTGGAATCGAAAGGTTCGACTTCGCGGCCCTCTCCCTCTATCACACGCTGGCAAAGGAGTATGGCATCCACCTGCGCGACGCGAAGAGGTCGTTGAGTGCCGAGAATGCCTCTGACAGGGAGGCTGCGCTGCTTGGCGTCGAGACCGGTAAGGCGCTGCTCCTTCTTGAGAGCCATACCTTTGACCGCAACGGCGGCCTGGTGGAAGTGAGCTTCGAGCACTTCGCAGGCGACACATGCCATTACGAGTTCGAGGTTGCCGCCGGAAGGTGACGTCAACGGACGGATAAGGGGCCCGTGTCGACTGTGACCATTCCTGAGGCAACGTCTTTGGTAGATGAGACCCTATGCGTTGAACACGTACTTGTCCAACCGGTCGAACGCCTCGACCACACGGGAGCGTGGCAGTGCCAGGTTCATGCGGATGTGGCACGGCCCGTGGAAGGGACGGCCGTCCTGCCAGAGGACCCCGACCTCCATGCCGGCCCTCTGCAGTTCGTCAATCGTCTTGCCGTGCTCGGCGCACCATTCGGTGCAGTCGAGGAACAGCATGTAGGTACCCTCGGGCCTTGCCACCTCGACACCAGAGAACCTCTCTTGGATGAGGTCGACGGCATAGTCGACGTTGCCTTTGAGGACCTGGCACAGCTCATCGACCCACTCGTGGCCCTCCGGTCCGTATGCGCCGATCAACGCGTGCATGGACAGCACGTTCATGCCGTTGTAGTGCGAGAGGGAGGACTCCTTTGCGATTCGGTCGCGCAGGTAGGGGTCGTAGACGATGCGATATGAGCCGACGAGACCCGCCAGGTTGAAGGTCTTCGATGGGGCGTACAGCGCCACCGTGCGCATCCGGGCGTCCTCGGAGACCGACTGCGTGGGGATGTGCTTTCCGCTCAGGATGATGTCAGACCAGATCTCGTCCGACACGACGTACACATCGTGCTTCCGGAAGATGTCCATGGCACGCTCAAGCTCCCAGCGCTCCCATACGCGGCCGCTTGGGTTGTGGGGGGAGCTCAGGACCGCCGCATGGATCTTCCGCTCCTCGATCTTGCGCTCCATGTCCTCGAAGTCCATGCGCCAGACGCCGTCCTCGTCCCTGACGAGGGGACTGTGGACGATGTTGTAGCCGTTGTTCTCGATGCATCCCGTGAACCCGATGTAGGTGGGGGAGTGGAGCAGGACGTTGTCACCCTTCGAACAGAACACATTGAGCGCCGACACCACGCCGCCCAGCACGCCGTTCTCGTACCCTATGCACTCCTGGGTCAGGCCGTGACGCCGTTTCGGGTCTCGTGCCACCCGATGATCGCGTCGAAGTACTCCTGACGTGGCCGGAAGTACCCATAGGCCGGGTGCTTCGCGCGCTCGACGATCGCCTGGGGGATGGTCGGCACGGTGGGGAAGTTCATGTCGGCAACCCACATGGGGATGGTATCGAAGCCCTCCTTGGTCTCCACCGGGAAGGGACCATGCTCGCCCCTCGGGGGCTCGACCGCAATGGAATCCATGCCCCTGCGATCAATGATGCTGGTGAAGTCATACCTCATGGTACCTCGCACCCTTTCCCAGACAACAGTCATCCTATCGTAGCGACTCACGACATTGTCTACCAATATGTTTCGAGTCGATGTTCACGGATGCGATGCGGTCCAGGACATCGATGCCCTGTAGGGTGCGGAGGAGTTCTGCCCATATCCGCGTGACCCTTGACAGCATGAATCACCGCAGTATTCTTGACATGTCAAACATTGACATGTCAAGAATATGCGTCGGATGGGTAGCGCTATGGAACAACACGGACCAAAAACACCGAGTNTGGACGACGAGATGGCNGGTCGCTCTCTGAGNGATTTTCATATGAGGCTCTACCGGGCCTTTCATGCTCAGAAGAATTGCCTGCGGCCGTTCGCGGCAAGTCTCGGGCTCGGCTCGGGGCAGCCCAAGCTGCTTTCCTATATCGCGGTCCACGGATCGTGCACGCAGCGCGAATTGGCGGAATACTTCGAGATAGACCCCTCTGCCGTCTGCCGCATGCTCGACTCGCTCGAAAAGGACGGCTTCATCGCCTGCCTTCCCGCCTCTGACCGTCGTACGAAGGTGATCGAGCTCACTGACCGTGGACGCGAGGCCATCGTTGCGTGGGACGAGCGCTGCGCCGCGGCGGAGTCTGCCATGCTCGACGGGTTTGCGCCCGAGGAGCGTGACCTGTTCGGCGACTACCTCGAGCGGGCGCGTACGAACCTGAAGACTTGGGCGTCCAAGGAACGGAGCGAGGCCGATGAGTGACCTCGGGTTCTTTATCCGCTGCTTTGGCTCTTATCGCCGCGACCTTGTGTTCGCGGCCCTGCTCGTAGTCTNTGAGTCCACGCTNGAGCTGTTCATCCCCTTCCTGATGGCNTCCATCATCGACACGGGCATCACCACGGGGGACACGTCGTTCATCCTGGGCAGNGGGGCCGAGATGGCTGCCTGTGCCCTGCTGGCGCTCGCCTTCGGTCTTGGATACGCGCGCTTCGCGGCTCGTGCGGCCATGGGGCTCGGGGCCAACCTGCGCGAGGCCGAGTACGCCCAGGTCCAGCGTTACGCCTTCTCGAACCTCGACCACTTCGAGGTCTCATCGCTCGTCACGCGCATGACCACGGACGTTACCGTCATCCAGAATGCCATGACGGCGGGTATCAGGCCCATGGTTCGCGGTCCGGTGATGCTTGTGATGGGTCTCGTCCTCGCCTCGCTCATGAACGCACGGCTCGCGATCGTCTTCTTCGTCATGCTGCCGATCCTCGCCATCGCGCTCTCCTTCATCGTGCGCCACGTCGGCCCGCTCTACCGGCTGCTGCAGTCTGCCATGGACCAGGTCAACGACGTGGTGCAGGAGAACCTCACGGCCATCCGCGCCGTCAAGGCCTATGTGCGCGGCGAGTACGAGGAGGAGCGGTTTGGCGTCGTGAACGAGAGGCTCGCCTCCACGGCCACCACGACCTTCCGCTACGCCGTTCTCAACATGCCGGCCTTCCAGTTTGCCATGTACACGTCATGCGTGCTCATCCTGTGGCTCGGTGGGCAGATGATCCTGGCAGGGACGCTTCAGGTGGGCGCTCTCACGGGCTTCATGAGCTACGTCCTCCAGATCATGAACTCGCTCATGATGATCTCGAACGTGTTCCTGCTGCTGGCCCGCGCGCTGACGAGCGTGCACCGAGTGAGCGAGGTGCTCGACGAGGAGCCGGCGATCGAGTCCGCATCCGATGCCATCGACGTCGTTCCGTCTGGCTCCGTGGAGTTTCGCGACGTCTCCTTCAGGTACCGCGCCTCGGCTCGGGAGGACGTTCTCGAGCACATCTCCCTCTCCTTTGCCGCTGGCATCACGGTGGGCGTCCTCGGAGGCACGGGTGCGGGGAAGACATCGCTCGTACAACTCATCCCCCGCCTCTACGACGTCTCTGCGGGCTCCGTGTTCGTGGGTGGCCATGACGTACGAGAGTACGACCTCGTGGCCCTGCGCGACGCGGTGGGCATCGTCCTTCAGAACAACGTGCTGTTCACAGGCACCGTCCGAGAGAATCTCCTCTGGGGCAACGAGCAGGCCTCCGATGAGGACATTCTCGAGGCCTGCCATCTTGCCTGCGTCGACGAGTTCCTGGGTCGCATCGGGGGACTCGACGGAGACCTAGGTCAGGGAGGGGTGAACGTCTCGGGTGGACAGAAGCAGCGCCTCTGCATCGCCCGCACGCTGCTCAAGCATCCGCGAGTCCTCATCTTCGATGACTCCACGAGCGCGGTCGACATGGCCACGGACGCCAAGATCCGCACGGAGCTCGCTGGCGTCTCGGACGTGACGAAGATCATCATCGCCCAGCGCGTCAACTCAGTCATGGACGCCGACCAGATCGTGATTCTCGACGACGGACGCGTGCATGCCACGGGGACCCATGCCGAGCTGCTTGCGCATGACCCCATCTACCAAGAGCTCTACGAGTCCCAAGTTGGACCGGCCACGACCGCTGACGAGGGCGTGGTCGCGCCAGATTCCGTTGGCGTCGCCGTGGGAGGTGGCCGCAATGCCTAGGGGAGGGGCTCCCAAGCGTCCGAAGGACCTGCGCCGCACGCTCCGGACGTTCTTTGCGTATCTGGGTCATGCCAGGCTCTCTCTGCTCGTGGTCGCCGTGCTCGTCACGGCGAGCGGTGCGGCCAACCTGGTGGGGACCTATATGATCAAGCCGATCGTGAACGCGCTCGCGGTGGGAGACGTCGGAGCCTTCATGCGTGGCGTCGAGCTCACGGCCGTCATCTACGCCGTTGGCATCATCTCGTGCGCGGGGTATACGCAGACGATGGTGAAGGCTGCACAGCGGGTGGTCTTTGACATCCGTCGCGACCTCCTTGCCCATATCGAGACGCTTCCGCTCAGGTTCTTCGACCAGACGAACCGCGGGGATGTCATGAGCTACTTTACCAATGACGTGGACACGATCTCCGAGGCGCTCAACAACAGCTTTGCCAACCTCGTCCAGGCGCTCATGCAGGCGGTCGGCACGCTCGTCCTGCTCTTCGTGCTCGACTGGCGCCTCACGCTCGTCACCATTGCCTTCGACATTCTCATCATGTTCTACGTGCGCTTCTCCTCGACGCGGAGCAAACGCTACTTCTCGCTCCAGCAGGAGACCCTCGGCACGCTGGACGGCTACGTCGAGGAGATGGTGGCAGGTCAGAAGGTTGTCAAGGTGTTCAACCGCGAGCCTCGGAACCTCGCCGACTTCAGGAAGCTCAACGAGAGTCTCCGTGTGGCCGGTACCACCGCCCAGACGTATGCATCCACGATGGTGCCCGTCACGGTGTGCCTCACCTACGCCAACTACGCCATCGTCGCCGTCGTCGGCGCGATTCTGGCCATCGGCGGACAGACGGACGTGGGGAGCCTCGCGA
>JGI20225J20221_1002462_pt1 | contig 13306 bp, 11 predicted proteins | sample BioMet4_FD_20221 | JGI IMG/M metagenome (IMG submission 20221) | reverse complement strand
CCCGCCTGTCACAATCGTCATATCCGGCAACGCTTCCGCCTGCCGCGGTCGTCAACCCGGCAAAGCGCCGCGCCGGGCGGCCGCCCGGCGTCAGCGGCAGCAGCCGCCGTCCGGACCGTTTTCGATCTCCGCCAGATTGCGGTCGAAGGCGGCCTCGTCCACCTGATAGTGCAGCGTCTCCGGCATACTGAGGAGCAGCGGGAAGCGGACGAACACATCGATGGCGACATAGATCAGGAACACCCAGCGGGCGCCCATCCGGTCGTAGATCACGCCGCTGACGGCGGCCATCAGCGCCGTAAAGACAGCGGTGATGATGCGGTTGAGCCCGATCCAGCGGCCCATCAGCTTCTGCGGGACGATCTCGCGCTGGATCGTGGCGGCCAGCGGCGAGCTGATGTAATAGAACCCGTTGAGCACGCCGGCGACCAGCAGCATCGCGTTCGACGGCGCCAGCACCAGCGCGATGTTGGCGCACCAGAACAGCGCCATCACGCAGTACAGCACCTTCTTGCGCCCGAAGCGGTCGGACAGGGCGCCGACGGGATAGCCGCAGACGACGCTGGTCACGGCCGCCGCCGTCACCATCGCCGCCAGCGTGCGCACATCGGCGCCCTTGACCTCGGCGGCGAAGAGCTGCGTATAGGGCAGCACCATGCCGAGCGGCAGGTTGTTCATGGCGCCGATGATGATCCACTTCTTGGTGTTTTTGTTGCCGCGCAGCAGCACGCGGGCATCCTTGAGAAGATTGGTGCGCGTGCCCGTCGCCGCCCACTTGTTGTTGGAGAGCATCCGCAGCACCAGCAGGAAGGAGACCACCGAGGTCAGCACCGGGACGTAAAACAGCGGCCGCATGTCGTCCGCGACGGACGGCGTGCCGGTGACGCCCACCAGATCGACCAGGATGAAGGAGGCCAGCATCGGGCCGATCATGCCCAGCAGCCCGGCGGCCAGCGATTCGCAGATCAGCATGCCCTTGGCGCGGTCGCAGTTGGCCAGGCAGTTGCCGCAGATGGTGGCGCAGCTGTGCCCGCTCGTGCCCGAGGCGAGATAATAGACAATCATGGCGACGGCGGCCACCTGCCAGACCGGCGCGAGGGCATAGGCGAGGTAGGCGACGATCAGCATGGCGATGCCGGCGAGATAGATCTTCTTGGGGCCGTTGCGGTCGATGAAGCGGCCCGTATAGGGGCCGAGCAGCCCGGCGAGGATCATGCTCAGGCTGGTGATGACGCCGAGATCGGTCTTGTCGGCGCCGAGGGCGACGATGTAAATGGACAGATAGGGGTAAATGACCTGGTAGCCCAGGCGGTCGAGCGAGGTGCGGACCACCGTGATCCGCCAGTCGCGCTGCTGGGATTTCCAGAACGCGGGAATGTTGAGCAGGGACACGCGGGCTCTTTTGTCCGATTCCATGTCTGCGGCCATCTCTTTCCTTCGGGTCTGCCCCGAAACACAGGATATGACCTGATTATATGCCCCCGGGGCCCGCCCTGTCAAACAAAACAGCCGGGCGCGGGTCCCGGCAAAACAAAGCGCCGCTCTGACGAGCGGTGCTTTGAAGCAAAAACAGAGGCGGGATGCCGGCTTATTTCTTCGCCAGCTTCTCCTTGACCGCGGCCTGGGCGGCGGCAAGGCGGGCGATCGGCACGCGGTACGGCGAGCAGGACACACAGTCCAGACCGACGCGACGGCAGAACTCGACGGAGTCGGGATCGCCGCAGATGTCCGGCTTGATGTCACGGCTGAAGCCGAAGGCCATCTGTGAGGACGTCTCTGTTGCCATTTCACTTCACTCGCTCAGAGACCGCAAACCAATTTGCGCATAACGCTTGACACGCCCCCCGGCGTCGTTTTTTCTGCACCGGGGGGCCGTATTTCTGCCTAAGCTTCGCTGCCGGGCGAAAATTCGCAAAAAATCTTCTCCGACAGATCGAAAAGCCTCTTTATCATGCGCAATACTTATGCGTCGCCCAAAGGCACCTGGGACCAATTGCTCAATCCGGCGGCAATCAGTTGCAGTCCGCTCATGTATGTATATTTTCCGGCGCGCTCATAATGATCAAAGTCAATGCAAAAAACGGAGTATGCACAAACCTTTCCGGTTTCCATGACAAGACGAATATTCCTCATGACGACATCCAGATCCTGGCCATAAGGAACCGCTTTTTCATAGGCGGGAATATATTTTGCCTTTAGGATATCGGCATCTACGGATAAATAGATCACATCAACTCTGGACGCCAGCTCTTTCACCGCATTTTCCCATGCTTTTGCGTCTTTAAAAACGCTTGCATCCAAACGCAGAATATTTGCTTTGCATAAATTGTTTGCTGTTGCTTCATCCATTATTCGAATATCGCTTGCAAGAACATGCTCACCTTTGAGCGGTACTTTTAAGCCGCATATATCCTTACGGTAAGCCGGAAGCGTTTGCCCGACCATGGTTGAAAGCGGCACGCCCACCATACGAACGGGCCCATCTGAAGTTTCGACGATCCGGTTATCCGCGTGAGCATCGATCCAAACAAGGCCGATTGCCGTGTCATCGCCTAAGGCGCGCTGGATACCGCCCGCGACGGCGGGAGCATAATTGCAATACCCGCCTGCAACCAGTACGGCGCTGCCCTCTCTGATCCCTGCATATACGGCGTCTGAAAAGTCACGGGTAATCCCTTCACAGGGAGCAAGCTGCCGATATCTTTCATAATCCACATCGCAGACTTCGCTTGGAACGCCCGCGGCGTCATAGACTCCGCAAGCGTGGTAAAGCTGGATATCGCGCGGTTGACAAAACTCCCGGATTGAGGAGGTAAAATGTTCTTTTCCCTCTGAAATTTCCGCTTTCCAATTCGCATAACAATACTTACATTCAATTACTTTTAATTTGCTAATTGCTCTCATCATAAAGCTCCTTGTTCTTCAGGGTTTCGCTCGCGTCTTTTCTGCGAAAAGCAATCTAAATTTAACAGGTATTGCCGCTGCTTTTTAATCGTCCCGCAGGCTTCCTGCGTCTCATAGGCAAGTATCGCATGACCGGCAGCCGTCCCGTATGCGCCCCGGGACAGGCCCAGCGCAGGCTCCATACGAAGACAGGGATTCCCGGACACACGATTCAAAAAATGCTTTGCGCAGGTCTTTTTCAGCATACTGCGTTTTATCAAATATGTCAATTTGGGCCTTTCTGTGCAAAATTCGATTTCGCACAGAAAAATGTTGACAACGCCGCATTATCGTGCCAGCTTTGCGGCAAGGTCTTTATGCGAATTTCATTTCTTAAAAAGAAACATCTCTGTTCTTTTGTGGTTATGTAGTTTGGGATCAAAACAAAGCACCGCTCTGACGAGCGGTGCTTTGAAGCAAAAACAGAGGCGGGATGCCGGCTTATTTCTTCGCCAGCTTCTCCTTGACCGCGGCCTGGGCGGCGGCAAGGCGGGCGATCGGCACGCGGTACGGCGAGCAGGACACATAGTCCAGGCCGACGCGATGGCAGAACTCGACGGAGCTGGGATCGCCGCCGTGTTCGCCGCAGATGCCGAGGTGGATGTCCGGGCGGGTCTTGCGGCCCAGCTCGGCGGCCATCTTCACCATCTTGCCGATGCCGTCCTGATCGAGGCGGGCAAACGGATCGGATTCGAAGATCTTCTTCTCGTAATAGGCGTTGAGGATCTTGCCGACGTCGTCGCGGGAGAAGCCGAAGCCCATCTGGGTGAGGTCGTTGGTGCCGAAGGAGAAGAACTCGGCCTCGGTGGCAATCTCATCGGCGGTGATCGCGGCGCGCGGCACCTCGATCATCGTGCCGACCAGATACTTCATGTCGGACTTGCGGGCCTTGATGATCTCGTCGGCGACGCGGACGACGATGGCCTTGACGTACTTGAGCTCATTGACATGGCCCACCAGCGGGATCATGATTTCCGGCGTGATCTTCAGGCCGGTGCGCTCGCGGACGTTGAGGGCGGCCTCGATGACGGCCTGGGTCTGCATCTCGGCGATCTCCGGATAGGTGATCGCCAGGCGGCAGCCGCGGTGGCCCAGCATCGGGTTGAACTCGTGCAGGTCGGAGATGATCTGATGGAGCTTTTCGACGCTCATGTCCATCTCCTTGGCGAGGGCCTTGATGTCGGCCTCCTCCTTGGGCAGGAACTCATGCAGCGGCGGATCGAGGAAGCGGATGGTGACCGGGCGCTCGCCCATGGCCTCGAACAGGCCCTCAAAGTCGCCGCGCTGGATCGGCAGCAGCTTGGCCAGCGCCTTGCGGCGCTGCTCCTCGGTGTCGGAGACGATCATCTCGCGCATGGCCTTGATGCGGTCGGCCTCGAAGAACATGTGCTCGGTGCGGCACAGACCGATGCCCTCGGCGCCGAAGCGGACGGCCTGGGCGGCGTCGCGCGGGGTGTCGGCGTTGGTGCGGACGCGCAGGCGGCGCTTCTCGTCGGCCCAGCTCATGAAGCGGCCGAAATCGCCGGTCATGCTGGCCTCGACGGTCTTGATCTCGCCGAGATAGACGTTGCCGGTGGAGCCGTCAATGGAGATCCAGTCGCCCTCGCGGACTGTCTGGTCGCCGACGTGGAAGCACTTGTGCTCCTCGTCCATCTTGAGCGCGCCGCAGCCGGCGACGCAGCAGCGGCCCATGCCGCGGGCGACGACGGCCGCGTGGCTGGTCATGCCGCCGCGGACGGTGAGCACGCCCTGGGCGCTGTTCATGCCCTCGATGTCCTCCGGGGAGGTCTCGAGACGGACCAGCACGACCTTGCCGTTCTTGGCGGCCTTGGTGGCGGATTCGGCGGTGAAATAGACCGCGCCGGTGGCGGCGCCCGGAGAGGCGGGCAGGCCGGTGGCGACGGGCTTGGCGGCCTTGAGCGCGGCCGCGTCGAACTGCGGATGGAGCAGGGCGTCGAGCTGCTTGGGCTCGACCTTCATCAGCGCCTCGTCAATGGAGATCATGCCCTCGTCCACCAGATCGACGGCGACCTTCAGGGCGGCGTTGGCGGTGCGCTTGCCGTTGCGGGTCTGCAGCATGTAGAGCTTGCGGTCCTCGATCGTGAACTCCATGTCCTGCATGTCGCGGTAGTGCTTCTCGAGCTTTTCCGCGGTCTCGGCGAACTGCTTGTAGACCTCGGGCATGACCTGGGCCAGCTGTTCGATGCTCTGCGGGGTGCGGACGCCGGCGACGACGTCCTCGCCCTGGGCGTTCATCAGGAACTCGCCGTAGAGCTTCTTCTCGCCGGTGGCCGGGTTGCGGGTGAAGGCGACGCCGGTGCCGGAGGTCTCGCCCATGTTGCCGAACACCATGCTCTGGACGTTGACGGCGGTGCCCCAGGAGCCGGGGATGTCGTTCATGCGGCGGTAATAGATGGCGCGCGGGTTGTTCCAGCTGCGGAACACGGCCTTGATGGCGCCCATCAGCTGGTCGCGGGCGTCGGACGGGAAGTCGACGCCGAGCTTCTGCTTGTATTCGGCCTTGAACAGGCGGGCCAGCTCCTTGAGGTCGCCGGCGTCGAGCTCGGTGTCGAGCTTGACGCCCTTTTTGGCCTTCATCTCGTCGATGAGCTGTTCAAAATACTTCTTGCCGACCTCCATGACGACGTCGGAGTACATCTGGATGAAGCGGCGATAGCTGTCATAGGCGAAGCGGGGGTTCTGGGTCTTCTTGGCGAAGGCCTCGACCACCTCGTCGTTGAGGCCCAGGTTGAGGATCGTGTCCATCATGCCGGGCATCGAGGCGCGGGCGCCGGAGCGGACGGAGACCAGCAGCGGGTTGTGCACGTCGCCGAACTTCTTGCCGGTCATCTGCTCGAGCTTCGCCATGTATTCGTAGATTTCCTTCACGATCTCGTCGGAGATCTTTTCGCCGTCATCGTAATATTTGGTGCAGGCTTCGGTGGTGATGGTGAAGCCCTGGGGGACGGGCATCCCCAGATTGGTCATCTCGGCAAGGTTGGCGCCCTTGCCGCCGAGGAGCTCGCGCATTTTCTCATTGCCCTCGGTGAACAGATACACATACTTGTGCATTTCTTTCACTCCTTCTAAAAATACAGACCTGTGAAATTCTCCATCATTATACCAAAGTTTTCGCTTTTTTACAGCCCTTTTTTGAAATTCGTGAAATTTTCTAAAAATTGGACATCCCGGCCATGAAAATTTGGTTTTCCTCACGCGCGCGCACGAATGAGGAATTCTATATATAAAAGCTGAATATATAATATTAAAGGTGGAAAACGGCGCGCCGATGTGGTATAATGACATGTAAAACAAATCGATAATGGGGGTCCCCGCATGTATACGCCCACTTCCCTGCTGGACGCCGTCACCACCGAGCTGATCCGGCAAAAGGGCCAGCTTCTCGTCAACACCTGGTTCGACCAGACCGAGGCGCTGGCCATCAAGGACGGCGTGTTCGTCGTCGCCGCGCCCAGCGAGCTTTTCCGCGACACCCTGACCAAGCACTTCACCGACAACGTCGCCGAGATCGCCAGCGGCCTGACCGGCGAACGGCTCTCGCCGCTCTATGTCAGCGGCGACGACGCCGAGCGCTGGCGCCTGCGGGACGGCGACGGCGTCTTTGCCGGCTATACCTTCGACAACTTCATCGTCGGCAACAGCAACAAGTTCGCCCACGCCGCGGCGACCGCGGTGGCCAACGCCCCGGCCGAGCTCTACAACCCGCTGTTCATCTACGGCGGCGCCGGCCTCGGCAAGACCCACCTGCTCTATGCGATCGCCGGCGTCATCCGCCGCAATCACCCGGGCTACCGCATCGTCTACATCACCAGCGAGGAGTTCCTGAACGAGCTGGTCGCGGCGGTGCAGACCGGCTTCGCCCCCTTCCACACCAAATACCGCCAGGCCGACCTGCTGCTGGTGGACGACGTGCAGTTCCTCACCGGCAAGCAGCAGATGCAGGAGGAGTTCTTCCACACCTTCGAGGCGGTGCAGAAGGCCGGCAAGCAGATCGTCCTCACCTCCGACCGGCCGCCCAAGGAGATCGCCACGCTGTCCCAGCGCCTGGTCTCCCGCTTTGAAATGGGCCTGCTGGCCGACATCGCCGCCCCCGACCTCGAGACCCGCATGGCGATGGTCAAGGCCAAGGCCCAGTACATCGGCGTGCCGCTGTCGCAGGACATCATCCAGTACATCGCCGCCTCCGTGACCGAAAACGTCCGTGAGCTGGAGGGCGTGGTGCGCAAGATCGCGGCCCTCCATTCGCTGATGAACCGCGAGCTGACGCTGGAGCTGGCACAGGAGGCCGTCCGCGACATCTTCAAGGAAAAACCCGGCCTTCACCCGACGCCGGCGCTCATCCTCGAGGAGGTCTCCGCCTTCTACAACCTCCCGGCCGACCGCATCCGCAGCAACTCCCGCTCCCGCGAGGTGGTGCTGCCCCGCCAGGTGACCGAATACCTGATCCGCGAGATGACCGACCTCAGCCTGCCGGACATCGGCTCCTTCATGGACCAGCACCACACGACGGTGCTCTACGGCATCAACAAGCTGACCGAGCAGCTGGCGGAGAACGCGGAGCTCAAGGCCCAGATCGACGATCTGGTCAAAAACATCCGCAGCCGCTGAGCGCCCCGCGCTCTCCACAGTTTTCTGTGGAAAACCCTGTTGATACTGTGCAAAAAAAGGCCCTGTGCAAAACGAAGGAAAACCAGGCCGCTTCTCCACACCCCCCTGAGGACGCCTCCGTCCAGCCGGCGCGGGGCCGCGGCGGTTTTCTCCACAATTTCACAGCCTATACAACTACGACGAAAAGAATTTCCCGTCAATCAAAGAGAAGGGAGCGACTCAAATGCGTTTTTCCTGTGAAAAATCGACCCTCAGCGACGCCATCGCCGTCTGTATCCACGCCGTCGGCTCCAAAACCACCTCCCCCGTGATGGAGGGCCTGCTCATCACCGCCGAAACCGACGTCACCATGAGCGGCTTCAACTACAAGACCGGCATCCAGCGCACCTTCGCCGCCTCGGTCTACGAGCCGGGCGCCGTCGTGCTCAACGCGCGCATCCTCTCCGACATCGTCCGCAAGCTGCCCGACGAGATCGTCGAGGTGCTGGTGGACGAGCGCCTGATGGCCACCATCAAATGCGGCTCCTCGGAGTTCAACATCATCGCCAGCGACGCCAAGGAGTTCCCGGAGATGCCGGTCGTGCCGCGGGACGAGGGCTTCACCGTGCCGAACCTGACGCTCAAGGAGCTGATCGGCGGCACCATCTTCGCCGTCTGCGAAAACGAAAACAAGCCCATCATCACCGGCTCCCTCTTCGAAACCGACGGCAAGACGCTGCGCATGGTCAGCGTGGACGGCTACCGGCTGGCGGTGCGCCAGGCCGAGCTGCAGGAGGCGCCGCCGCGCGACTTCAGCTTTGTCGTCCCGGGCGAGACGCTCAAGGAGATCTACCGCATCCTGCCGGACGACGAAGAAAGCTGCTTCATCTCGCCGCAGAAAAAGCACGCCCTGTTCGACTTTGCCGGCACGCTGGTCAACACGCGGCTGCTGGAGGGCGAGTTCCTCAACTGGCGGGCCGCGATCCCCCAGGATCAGCCGGTCAACGTCCGCCTCAACAAGGCCGAGCTGATCGACGCCGTTGAGCGCGTCTCCCTCATCATCTCCGAGCGGCTCAAGAACCCGGTGCGCTGCATCTTCGAGGGCAACACCCTCAAGCTGAGCTGCATCACCGCCCTGGGCCGCAGCTATGACGAGTGTCGCATCCCGGACGTCGGCCCGGCCATCGAGATCGGCTTCAACAACCGCTATCTGCTCGACGCGCTGCGCGCCTGCCCGGACGACGAGTTCATCCTCGGGCTGAAGAGCGGTCTGTCGCCCTGCACCATGACCCCGGTCGAGGGTCAGAAGTTCACCTATCTCGTCCTGCCCGTCCGCCTCAAGGCCGGCGAATGATATGCAGGAAGTCGTCATCAGAACGCCGTTCATCAAGCTGGACGCCCTGCTCAAGTTTGCCGGCGTCTGCGCTTCGGGCGGCGAAGCAAAGCTGCTGATCGAGCAGGGCGAGGTGCGGGTCAACGGCGAGATCTGCGTCCAGCGCGGGCACAAATGCTATCCCGGCGACGCGGTGATGCTCGGCGACCACGCCATGACCCTGCGCGCCGAATGAGGATCGACGGCATCGAACTGCGCCAGTTCCGCAGCTATGAGAAGGCGGCGTTCGCCTTTTCACCCGACGTCAACATCGTCTGCGGCGACAACGGCCGCGGCAAGACGAATCTGCTGGAGGCCGTCTGGCTGCTGACCGGCGTGCGCTCCTGGCGCGCGGCGCGCAAGAGCGTGCTGGTGCGCTGGGAGCAGGAGCGCGCCCTGCTGCGCGCGCGCGTGCTCGCGCACGGGCGCTCCTGCGAGGTGCGGCTCGAGCTGCCCGCCGCCGGGCGGGCGCTGGCGACCGTCAACGGCGTGCGCCTGCGCCGTCAGAGCGAGCTGTCCGAGACGCTGCGCTGCGTGCTCTTTTCCCCCGAGGACCTCACGCTGGTCAAAGGCCCCGCCGCGGCGCGGCGGGATTTTCTTGACGACGCCCTGTGCCAGCTCCGCCCCCGCTACGCGGAGGCGCTGGGCCGCTACCAGTACCTGCTCGACAGCAAGAACAAGCTGCTGCGGGACGAAAATCAGCGCGCCTACGCCGAAAAGCTGCTGCCCGACTTCGACGCCCAGCTGGCGTCGCTGGGCGCGGTGCTGATCGGCTACCGGGCGCGGTTCTGCCGCGAGCTGGGCCGGCAGGCGGCGCTGCTGCACGGCGAGATCTCCGGCGGCCGGGAGACGCTGACTCTGCGCTATCAGACCGTCTCGACGGTCGCCGATCCCCTGGCTCCCGAGCCGGAGGTGGCCCAGCGGCTGCGCGAGCATCTGCTGGCGCACCGCCAGGCCGAGCTGCAGAGCGGCGGCTGCCTCTCCGGCGTGCACCGCGACGATCTTCTGCTCGACATCGGCGGACGCGAGGCCCGCGCCTATGCCTCTCAGGGGCAGACCCGCAGCGCCGCGCTGGCCCTCAAGTTCGCCGAGCGCGAGCTGTTCTGCCGCGACGCGGGCGAGCCGCCCGTGCTGCTGCTCGACGACGTGCTCAGCGAGCTGGACGCGGAGCGCCGCGCCTTTGTCTCCCAGCACGCCACCGGCGGCCAGACCATCCTCACCTGCTGCGAGGACCCGCGCCAGTTCGAGGGCGCCAACGTCATCGCGCTGTGAGCCCGGGACCGCGGCGGCGCTGCCGCCGTCCATTGGACATTTCCCCCGCCGGGGTATAAACAGGAGGAACATCCATGTATCTGCATCTCGGGCGCGACGTCGCGGTCAACGGCGAGGACATCCTGGCGGTGTGCGACATGGACACCGCCACCTGGTCGCGCTACNCCCGCGCCTGGCTCGCCGCGGCGGAGAAGGCCGGCAAGGTGTTCGTCATCACGGACGAGCTGCCCAAGTCGGCCGTCGTCGTCAGCGAGGGCGGAGACACGGTGATCTATATTTCCCAGATCTCGAGCAAGACGCTGCTCAAGCGCGCCGAAGCGGGCGAGGACGCCTTTTCCGGCCTGTGAGCGCGCGGAATCCAGGCGAGTTTTTACGCGGGCGCGGGCCCGCTGAAATAATCCGGAGGTTATTATGAGCGAAATTCACAAGATCGAGACGGCCTACGACGAGAGCCAGATCCAGGTGCTGGAGGGGCTGGAGGCCGTCCGCAAGCGCCCCGGCATGTATATTGCCACCACCAGCAGCCGCGGTCTGCACCACCTGGTCTATGAGATCGTGGACAACGCCATCGACGAGGCGCTGGCGGGCTACTGCACCCATATCGAGGTGACCATCCTCCCCGGAGACGTGATCTGCGTCTGCGACAACGGACGCGGCATCCCGACAGGCCCGCATCCCAAGCTCGGCATCTCCACCCTCGAGGTCGTCTACACCGTGCTGCACGCCGGCGGCAAGTTCGGCGGCGGCGGGTACAAGGTGGCGGGCGGCCTGCACGGCGTCGGCGCCAGCGTCGTCAACGCCCTGAGCGAATGGATGCGCGTCAAGGTCTGGAACGAGGGCGAGACCCACGAGATCGCCTTCGCCCGCGGGATCACCACCGAGAAGATGCGCGTCACCGGCAAGACCGACCGCACGGGCACCGAGGTCACCTTCAAGCCCGACCCGGAGATCTTCGACGAGCTGGTCTACGACTATGAGACGCTGCAGACCCGCCTGCGCGAGCAGGCCTTCCTCAACGCCGGCATCCGCATCACGCTGACCGACAAGCGCCCCGGACAGGAGCGGCAGGACAGCATGTGCTATGAGGGCGGCATCCGCGAGTTCGTCGCCTGGCTCAACCGCAGCAAGACCCCGCTGCACGAGCAGGTGATCTACCTCTCCGCCGACCGCGGCGACAGCCAGGCCGAGGTGGCGATGCAGTACAACGACAGCTACAACGAGCTGCTGCTCTCCTTCGCCAACAACATCCACACGCCGGAGGGCGGCATGCACGAGACCGGCTTCAAGACGGCGCTGACGCGCGTGCTCAACGACTACGCCCACAAGCACGGCCTGCTCAAGGACAGCGACAAGAACCTCGCCGGCGAGGACGTGCGCGAGGGCCTCACCTGCGTCATCTCGGTCAAGCTGACCGAGGCGCAGTTCGAGGGCCAGACCAAGACCAAGCTCGGCAACGCCTTCATGCGCACCATGGTGGACAACATGGTCGGCGACAGGCTGACCGCCTTCCTCGAGGAGAACCCCGCCGCGGCGCGCATCATCCTCGACAAGGCCATGACCGCCTCCCGCGCCCGCGAGGCGGCGCGCAAGGCCCGCGAGGCCACCCGCCGCAAGTCCGCACTCGAGAGCGCGTCCCTGCCCGGCAAGCTGGCCGACTGCCAGGAGCGCGACCCGGCGCTCACCGAAATCTTCATCGTCGAGGGCGATTCCGCCGGCGGCTCCGCCAAGGAGGGCCGCGACCGCCGCTTCCAGGCGATCCTGCCCCTGTGGGGCAAGATGCTCAACGTCGAAAAGGCGCGGCTCGACAAGGTCTACGGCAACGAGAAGCTCTCTCCGCTCATCACCGCCTTCGGCGCCGGCGTGTCGGAGGAGTTCGACGTCGCCAAGCTCCGCTATCACAAGATCATCCTGATGGCCGATGCCGATGTGGACGGCTCCCACATCCGCACCCTGCTGCTGACCTTCTTCTTCCGCTTCATGCGGCCGCTGATCGAGCAGGGCTTCGTCTATATCGCCCAGCCGCCGCTCTACAAGATCATCCCCAAGGGCAAGAACGCCGAGACCCATTACGCCTATACCGAGGAGCAGCAGGCGCGGCTCGTCGCCGCCTATCCCGGCTCGGAGATCCAGCGCTACAAGGGCCTCGGCGAAATGNACGCNGATNCAGCTNTGGGAGACCACCATGGACCCCGAGCGGCGCACGATGCTGCGCGTCAACCTCGAGGACGCCGCGCAGGCCGACGAGACCTTCACCATCCTGATGGGCGAAAAGGTCGAGCCGCGCCGCGAGTTCATTGAGCTCAACGCCAGGAACGTCAGAAACCTCGACGTCTGACGCCCCGTCCGTCCGCCGCCGCGCGGAAGAGAGAAAGGAGACGCAGGCATGAACAGCTTTGGATTCCTCCCGATCCTTGTCGTCGCCATCATCATCGCCGTCAGCGTTGCGCAGGAAAAGACCAAGGCCGAGGCGCGCCGCCGCGCCGCGATGCAGGGGCGGCCGCCCGTCGGCCGTCCGGCGCAGCCGGCGCCGCAGGCCGGGCGCTCCACCCCGACCGTCCAGACCAAGCAGGCGCCCGGCGAGGGCCGGCCCGTCGCCGGGCCGCACCGCCGCCCGGAGCACACCCAGCGCGGCCACGGCTTTGAAAAGCACGCCGAGGAGCTGGACCGCGATTTCCACCAGACCAGCAGCGCCGCCGACGTCATGTACACGACCCAGGGCTGCGGCTGCAACGCCAGCGGCGAGGCCTCTGCCGGCCGCGCCCACGGCCGCAGCAACGCCATCTACGACGAGAGCCGCTTCTACGAGGAAGCGCAGGAGATGCGCAAGGGCAACTGGACCTGATTGTCCGCCGTCCCGCGCGGGACGAAAGCGGCCCCCCTGCCGGCGTTGCGCGCCACCTCCCCCCGCGGGGGAGGCGTACGGGAGACGTAAGACCCGTGAAACCGTGCTTCCCCCCGCGGGGGAGGCGTACTGGAGACGCAAGACCCGTGAAACCATGCTTTCGTCCTGCGAGGGACGGAAGCCCCCCTACCGGCGCTGCGCGCCACCTCCCCCCGCGGGGGAGGCGTACTGGAGACGCAAGACCCGTGAAACCATGCTTTCGTCCTGCG
>JGI20225J20221_1002521_pt1 | contig 13307 bp, 7 predicted proteins | sample BioMet4_FD_20221 | JGI IMG/M metagenome (IMG submission 20221) | reverse complement strand
TATCCTGGGCCCTGCTTTTTTGTTGCTGTTTTGTTTCTCCGTTTTGCAGGGTGCAGACAGATGGTTTGCAGCTCAGTACATCAGCAGCCGAGGCTGGCGGCGGGGCGGAGGGATCAGGCATCCCACCACCAATTGGCTTCGCCAATCGGTCCCCCGCCCTTCAAAGGGCGGACAAAAGGGCATTCTGCCCCATCACAAAGAATCGGCACAAGCCCTACTGTCCGCCCTTCAAAGGGCGGGGGACCATGCGGAGCATGGTGGTGGGATGCTTGAGTGATGGGGGGAGTTGTGAGCCCTGGCTAGATGGAACTGATTGTATGGTGGAGAATTGCAGCCGAGACTGGCGGTGGGGTGGAGAGGCATGGTAGCGGGATATCTGGATAATAGTAAGGCGAAAAAGAAGGAATGGATATGGTTTAAAAGTCCCTGGGGGGTACCACTTTTGCAAAAAAACGACCACTTTTGCAGCAGACCTTGTTTTTTCAGCAGCTGAAGAATAGAATTAGAAATCGGATAGAGATACTTAGGATGATTTTGATAAGGGAGATGGCAGCAAGAATACCTGCTTTGCATGATGTTTTTTAGATAATACGATTTAGCCTGGCTCATGAATGGCAGCTGCATTATTAGCAGCAACTGTGCTGCCAGGTATCACGTGCACCTTTACCGGTGCTTGTGCGGACCTTGGGGGCGATTGAGCTGTCGGCTGTATCGACATATACAGGAGCTCGAGGGCGGACTGATGTCTTGGCTCAGCGGCGGTACAAAATATGTGTACGACGCATGCGAATCATCTGACGAAGAATGTCTGATTGCCTAAGATATTGGCAATCAGCTTTAGCTGGCAGGGTAGATTTGGGCTGTGGACAAACTGTGAATTTCCTGTGGAAAACGATAAAATGGGATGAAAAAAATCTTGCAGTTTTTTGACAGTCTGAGTATAATATATGTATTACCTCGGTTATATTCAATTAATATACAGGGTAAGACACTCCCAGAGAGCCAGGCCATGATGAGTCGTCCATCAGGTCTGGTTTTTTTTGTGCCTAAAATGGATTTTATTTGAGGTGTGGTGGACCGGGCAGAGTATGGTGGTGGGATGCTTGCAAGATAAGTAAGGCTGTGAACCCTGGCCGACGGGAAGCCAGCCTATAGAAGAAATAGAAATTAAACTTTGGGAGGAGTTTTTATGTCAACAATGGTTTTTGATTCGAGGAATATCGCGTACGTGCCAATGGCTTACTGGGGAACTGCTGTGTCGGAAGTGCGTAATAGTCTGGGAAAAGGATATCGTTTATCTCTAGGATACGGCTTCCATCGACACCGATAAGCGCAACGCTGCCGACGATACGGAGCCCCTGGTTCTCGGCGGCTCCTCCCTCACCATCACGGATACGGGCAACACGGCGGACAAGGGGACATAGGTCACCGGCTGGCGGTCCCTGGGGAAAGAAGATGGGGGCTTTTGGTTCCTGGGGATTTTGCTGTAATTCAGGAAAATGGTAAAACTTTCCTGGCGATGACATAAGTAGGATGAAAAAAGTAAATTAAACTTTGGGAGGAATTTAGAATGGCAACAACTCTTATTACGCTTGGATCAGCACCTGCGCTGACATCTAATGGCTGGGGTGCAAGCTTAGCAGAGGCTATAGAAAACTATGGCGCTGTGATGCTTAATGGTACTTCACTGGCGGATCTGAATAGGGCCGGCAAGGTTACATGGGTAGATAAGTTGAATTTGACTGTTGAAGGCTATGGTACGCTTGCCATTACCAAGGTTACCCCAGGTAGTACCCCCCCTGTTACATTCACTGTGGATGCAGCTCTGGCTCTTCCTGCAGGGACGTACAGCGTCAGTGGGGGGGAGTATAATTATATCGGTGCAGTAGACGTATCAAAGATGAAGGAGAACTTCATACTGGCTGCGGGTGATAATCTCAGATTAACCAAGCTGATCACCGGCGCTGGCGATGATGTAGTCGATAATAGCAGTAATAGGGGCAGCATTGATACCATCATCACGAATGACGGCGATGATAAGATTACGTTGTTTAGCGCCGTTAACGTTATTGTCGATGCTGGCGCTGGCGATGATTTGATTACGTTGAAAACTGACATATGGGACGACTCCAGGATTACCCTTGGCGCTGGTGCGGATACGCTGGTGACGGGCGGAAATTATATTTTAAAAAACCACGCATTCCAGGTTACTGATTACAGCTATGCGGATGGCGATGTAGTGGTTGACTCGGAGGGCGGATCGGGTACGGCTTTGGATGCTGCAGGCGTGCTGAAGATTAATGGCACAAAAGCCACTATTCAGACAAAAATTGACAGCAACAACAGCTATAGGGCCGTTGTCAAGCGTGCTAGTACAACCGGCGCGGCTACAGAGTATTGGACAGCAAAGGACAATGTCGCTTCGACGACAATGGATCTCAGCGCTGCTGCAGGCGCCGCGGTGGTAAATGCTTCAGGCGCCGGCACGTCTGTACTGAACCTTTCCAATGCATATGATGATAGGGTTACCCTTTCAAAGGGCGCTGATACGGTAGTTGTTACTGAGAATTCGGGTACGACAAAGACTTTTGAAGGGGGAAATCCTCTTGCCTCTGATGATACCTTGATTGTACCCTATGGCGCAATCGGCGATCTTAAGTTCGCAGGGTCAACCCTTGATGTTGGCACAGCGACGACACCTACGGCGCTTGCCAATGCGATTACCGATGGCACCGGCAAGCTCAAGGTTTCCTTCGATGGCGGCAGGACCAGCGGACTGGTGCAGTATGTCAGTGATCCCAGTGCCGAGACTCCGCTGACACAGGATACGGATACATCCTATTACGTTGGTAATGAAACTAATATGACTACCCTGGATGCGACTGCATCTGTCAATCTCCAGGATACGACGAAATACACGAATATCAGTAAGGTTTCCGTCACGGCTGGGGTTGCAGCCGGCAGCACCTTCGTCGGTAATGCAACGGGTGCTGCTGCTATTGATGCAAGTGCAGCAGATAAGGGCGTAGCTATCTGGGGCGGCAGTGCGGATGCAGATACCATTACGCTGGGCACTACGGCGGCTGATACGGTATGGTTCGGAAGTCTGGACGGCAAGGGCGTAGATACCATTACTGGTTTTGGTGGCGGCTTCACCAGGAATGCTGATGTGCTCTATCTCTATGATACAGCCTCTTTGACGGATGTCCGTGTTACAGGTGGGGCTGCAGGAGCACTTGATTTTACGACAGGAGCCAGTACAATTTCAGTTGCATCAAAGGCTGATCAGATACAAATTATGCTTGCCGACAAGACAACAAAGAAAGTAGCGGCTGACTTTGATGCAAGCCGCATTATTGCTGCTGATAAGGCGGACCTCGTTGTAGGCCTGCGGGAAGGCACTGCTGCTGATACGAAAAATACGGCTGCTTATACCGCAACTACGGACAGCAAGATTTATAACCTTAACGATGCAACGGCTTATGTGAACATCTCGAATGTGAGTCTTACCGGTTCCACAGGCGCGGCTACGGTCATCGGTGCTAAGGGCAGGACGAGTGCTGTGACAACTGGCTCCGGCACTGCTGCTGTTTGGACAGCCAGCACGGATTCCAATACGGTTGTGCTGGGTGACGGTACGGATGTGGTCTGGTACGCAGGCGCTACCACGGACAAGACGCTGAACGATGGACAGGATACGGTCACGGGCTTCAGCACGGCGAATGATACGATCAAGCTCTGGGATGTCAGCTCCGCTGCAGAGGTGGCTTCCAGGTATTCCTTCACAGCAGATGCTTCTACCGTGATCAAGGCAGCCGATGAGGATATCGATTCCACGCTGACACTGACAGCTATCGATTCCCGCACTTCGGCCACCATTAAGCTCATGGATGCCAAGGATGAGGCCATCAAGGCCGCTGTCGGTACCGGCACGCTGTCCTTTGCTGCGGATGTCCAGCTCTACGAGGGCACGGCAACGGCAGTGAAGGCAGGCAGCGGCGTCACCGGCACTGTCAGCCTATGCCTGGGCAACAACTCCACGCTGGCGGCTGGCAGCTACTACTTCGCTGACACGGTAACGAGCTTCGATGCCAGCAGCTCCACAGCTTCCTACGTGCTCATCGGCCATACGGATGGCGCGAAGGGAGGCTCCACGCTTATCGGCGGCGAGATCAGCAACGCTTACTGGGGCGGCAGCTATGCAGCTGACAATATCCAGGGCAGCATTTCCGCGGCGGATACGGTATGGTTCGGCACGACGGACGGCTCCGATACCTTTACCAAGGGGGTTGACAGGTGCGATACCGTTTATCTCTACAATACGGCTTCCATTGCTGGTGTGAAGCTCGATGTTTTCGACGGTACGGAGGCCCTGGTTCTTGGCGGCTCCTCCCTCACCATCACGGATACGGGCAACAAGGCGCTCAAGGGCGGGCTGACCTTCCAGCTCAGCGACGGCACGAAATATGTGTACGATGAGACGAGCACGGGCACGAACCATCTGGTAAAGAAAGCCTGATTGCCACCAATCAAGGGGCGGGAATGGGGGGGCATAACATCATCAGCAGACGGTCCCTGGAGAGAGAAGATGCATGACTTCTGTCCCCGGGGATTTTTGCTGTAATTTAAGAAAATGTAAAAAAAGATGAATTTATCACTTTATTTTTTAAATCTCAGATGCTATAATAAGTGTAACTTATCCTAGGCGGATTTATGCAGGTTTGACGGTTCTGCCCCGACGGGGATGCAGGATCGTGGGACTTTGTGGCAGGTAAGGCAGTGCAACCATGGGCTCTGCCTCGCGTGAACTGCCTTGCGATGCTGGTATAAATAGGATGAGAAAAGTAAATTAAACTTTGGGAGGAATTTTAAATGAGTACTATTTTGTTTGATCTTTCGGCAATAACAGATTCAACTGACATTTTAGCCAAAGGTAAAATCGGCACGACGACGTTAAAGGATCTGGGGGCTACACTGAGCACTGACAGCGAGACGGTTACGATTCCCGGCTATGGCTCGATGGATATCACTACACTGACTGCTATTAAGCTGACACTGACGGCGGAAGCTCCCGCTGGAGAGTATCAGTTTGCGAAAAAAGATCCTACGGTTGTTGTAACGAAAATTGATGCATCGGCCATGACAAATGCGTTTACGCTGAGCGTGGCTGAGGAGTCTACAGGTCTGGCGGACATTACATCCATCAAGACTGGTGCTGGTGCTGATGTGATTGATGCTACCAAGGCTACTAACTTGGCAACGATTTCTACTGGTGCAGGCAAGGATACGATTACGGCAGCTGCTGTAACTAATGTAATTGATGCAGGTGACGGCGATGATACGGTTAACGTAAAGGCTGCTACTACTGCAAAGATTACGCTGGGCGCTGGTGCGGATACTGTCAGCGTTGCAGCCACAACGGCTGGCGTAAAGCTCGCTGACTATACCTATACGCAGAGTGATAAGCTCGTCCTGGGTGATGCGACGTATGACGCTGCAGCAAACTTGGATAAGACCGGTAAATTCACTAATGACATGACTACTGTTGAAGGCATTACAATTGATGACAATAAAGTCTATAAGCTTGCTGTTACAAATGATGCGGGGAAACGTGAATACTGGACGGTTGCCGATAACGCTTCGGCAGTTACCCTGGATGCTTCCGGCCGCACGGATACTACGGTTATTGATGCCAGCGGCATTGGCGCTACAGGCACGGCTTCTGTTGTATCCGGCTATGGCGCTGATACGATTATCCTTGGTCAGGGCAAGAACACGCTGAGTGTCGGCAAGGCGGCTGGCGTGGATACCGTTACTAATCTGAAAGCAACCGATACGATTGTTTTCACGGATGGCGGATCAGCAAGCGATCTTACATTCTCTGACCATGTTGGTGAGGTTACACATACGGATATTACGTACGCAAGCGCTGCTACGACGCTGAAGACGGATTTGGCAAATAATGATGATGAGGGGACAATTAAGGTTTCCTTCGACGGCGGCACGACGACAAAGAAAATCGCATTTAGTACGGCAGCGAATGGCTCCATTACGCAGGCTACGGATGTTGACTACTATGTGGGCCATACGGCAGCAACGCTGCTTGCATCCACGGATGCCAACCTGCTTGAGACTGGCAAGTATACGAATATCAGCACGGTATCCCTTACGGCTGCCGCTAAAGGCGTATTCATCGGTGCAAAGGATGCAACAACGGCTATTGATGCCAACCGGGTCAGCGGCACAGATGGTCTGCAGATCTGGGGCGGCAGTACGGAGTCCAACATCATCACGCTTGGTACAGCAGGAAGTGCGGCTGATACGGTTTGGTTCGGCACGCTGGATGGCAAGAATAAGGATACCGTAAAGAATTTCACCGGCGGGTTCACTAAGACCTCGGATGTGCTCAAGCTCTATGATACGGCTGCACTGACGGATCTTACATTTACAAAGGGCGCTGATGGAAAGACGGTTAATATTGCAAATGGCAAGAGCAATATCGATGTTGTGATGGGAACGGGTAAGGATCAGCTCAAGGTTATGCTTTCTGATGGTACCGTCAAGAAAGTTGCAACGGATGTTGATAGTACTCTTGGTATCAGCGTAGAGGGCGCAGATGTGGTCATCGGTGCGAAGGCTACGGCTGCAACTAACGTTGTTAACTATGGTGCAGATCAGACGGATGCTGTTACGGTAAATCTGCTGGATACGGGTAAGTACATCAATATTACGGATATTAATATGACCGGTGCCACTGGCGATGCTACTGTTATTGGCGCAAAGGGCGCACAGAGCCAGATTACGCTCGGCGGCGGCACGAATGAAGTCTGGGGCGGCAGCACAGATGCGAATACGGTTACAGCCGGTGCAGGCAAGGATACAATTTGGTTTGGCGCTACCGATGGTGCTGATGACGTTAAGACATTCAGCATGGCTAAGGATACTGTTAAGCTTTATGATGTAGCTACGGCTAAAGAGGTATTTAAGAAGTATACGGTTGATACGAATACGACGAGCATTTTGCTTAAGTCTGCTGACAACACCAACAGCACTTTGACACTGGAGGATACTACGACGTCTGCTGCTGGTGAGAATACCATTAAGGCTAAGACGTCTGCAGACACCGCGGTTAAGGTAGATGCGACTGGATCAGGTACTATGCTTACCTTTGCAACGGATACGCAGATTTATGCTTCGAACGCTGCAGATACACAGGTTACTGTTGGCTCGAGTGTCAGCGGCACGGTTACCATGTTCCTTGACAATGGCGGCTGGACGGATGCAGGTGACTACTACTTCAGCTCGAAGATCACCAAGATTAGTGCCAGTGCATCGGCAGCCAACACAGTTCTTATTGGACGGGCAGCTACAGCCAGCACGCTTACCGGCGGTCTTGTGAACAACCAGATCTGGGGCGGCGGCTATGCCAGCCAGGATATGCAGGGTACTGGTTCGTCCGTGGATACCATCTGGTTCGGCACGAAGGATGGCGCAGATAAGTTCAGCCAGGGCGCCGATAAGAATGATACCATCTATCTCTATGATGTTGCTTCCACCGCTGATGTTACGATGACGACGGGAACGAATAAAGAGACCATGGTTATCGGCAGCACCGGCTCCACGCTGGATATTGCTGATACTGGCAATGCGGCTCTGAAGGGCGGCCTGACCTTTAAGCTTTCGACGGGCAGCACCTACACCTATGATGCGACGAACAAGGTTTTCGTTGCCAAGGCATAAGACAATAGAATAACAGCCTGTGCACGGGCTGGATGGCCCGCTGGGAGTTTTTTCCCGGCGGGCTTTTTATTTGCTTTTTTTCGATAGATTTGCGATAATAAGAAGGATATTATTTTATATGGCAAAGGGGTTTTTCCATTGAATATACTGATCATGCATCCGGCCTTTCCCGGGCAGTTCCTCTATTTGGCTTCTTATCTGGGGCGCAATCCGGAGAACAAGGTGGTGTTCCTGGCCAAGGACAATACCATTAAGACCCGGCTGGCGGGGGTAGCACTGGCACTTTACAAGGAGCCGCGCCCGGTGGATCCCAAATGTCATCCCTATCTGCGAGCGGCGGAGGAGGCGGTGCTGGAGGGTCAGCAGGTGGTTCGCTCGCTGGACTCCCTGCGGCACAAGGGCTTTGTGCCGGATGTAATTCTTGGTCATACGGGCTGGGGCTCCCTGCTCTATGTGAAGGATATCTATCCGGAGGTGCCGGTACTGGGGTATTTTGAGTGGTACTACCATGCACTTCATTCGGACAGCTACTGGTGGCCGGATGAGACGCCGCCCATCGATGAGATGCTGCGGATCCGGACAAAGAATGCGCATCACCTGCTGAGTCTTGAGGCCTGTGATTTCGGCTATACACCTACGCGGTGGCAGTATGATCAGTTCCCAAAGGTCTGGCAGCCGAAGCTGCAGGTGGTGCATGACGGCATCGACACAGAGTTCTGCCAGCCGCTGGCGAAGCGGCCGGGGCTGGTGCTGAAGGATGCGAAGCTGAACCTGCCGGCGGAGACGGAGATCATCACCTATGTCTCCCGCGGCTTTGAGATGTTCCGCGGGTTCCCCTACTTTATGGATGCAATCCGGGAGGTGCTGGCCCGTCGGCCAAAGTGCCAGGTGGTGGTGGTAGGTACGGACAAGGCCTGCTATGGGCCGGAGCTGAAGGGCATGACGTATCTTCAGGCGGAGGAGAAGAAGGGCGGCTATGATCAATCGCGGGTTCATTTCGTCGGCGTCCGGAATCGCGGGGATTATCAGAAGATCCTGCGAGCTTCCAGTGTACATATTTATTTGACACGGCCATTTATTCTGTCCTGGTCCATGCTGGAGGCCATGAGCTTTGGCTGTCCGATTGTGGCCTCGAAGACGCCGCCGGTGGAGGAGGTCATGAGGGATGGGGTGAACGGGCTGCTGGCGGAGTTTCGGTCCCCCCACCATATTGCACGCCGGGTGGAAGAGCTGCTGGATGACCGGGCGCTTGCGGCCCGGCTGGGCAAGGCGGCACGCGAGACGGTGCTGGAGCACTATGAGTTGGGCCATTGCCTGCACCGGCAGGAGGATATGCTTTATCGGCTGGTAAAATAAGGCCGGGGTATGACTGCGGGCAGGCTATTATGAACGCGTTTGGCAGAAAGGCGGATGGTATGGCAGAGGGCGTAAAGAAAATGGAGAAGATCTTGTATCTGGATGGAATCCGGGGCCTGGCGGCCATGGGGGTATTATTCACCCATATTGTGGTAGGGTTTTACCCGGCAATATTCAATGGCAAAGCGGAACAGGCGCATTGGGCAGGCGGGGCGGATGCCGTGCTGGGGCATTCCATTCTGGCAGGATGCTTTGCCAGTAATCTGGCGGTTCCCATGCTGTTTTTGCTCAGCGCGTATGTGCTGAGTTTCCGGTTCTTTATCAAGCAGGACACTGCGGTGGCTACGGCCAATGCGTATCGCCGGTATATGCGGCTGGTGGGGCCGGTTCTCGCTTCGATGCTGCTGGCCTGTTTGTTTTTGCGGCTGGGCTGGTTCCATAATATAGAGGTATCCCGACTGGCGCATTCGGAGTGGTTTCTGGGAGCTTACTATACTTTTCCGGCGGATTTCGCGGAGGCGGTGCGACAGGCGGTCTGGAAGTGCTTTTCCCTGGATGGGGTGCAGACCTACAATCCACCGCTTTGGACGATGAATTTTGAGCTGCTGGGTTCCTTTACGGTTTTTGGCTTTCTGGCTCTTTTCGGAGGGTCAGCCCGGCGGTATGTGGTTTATACGGTCATGGGCGTTCTTTTTATCCGCAGTTATTATTTTGCTTTTGTGCTGGGGGTGATTCTCAGCGATATGCATTATTCGGCCTGGGGCCGTGCCCCAGGGGAATTTTTGCGGCGGCGGCCCTGGCTTTGTGTGCTTCTTATGGGGATCGGAGCCTTTTTGGGGACGTATTTTACCGATGGACAGACGGCCTGGAGCTGCTGGCTGGAGCCGGCATTCCTGGTGGACTGGGGGGTGAATCTCTTCGCGTTCTGGCATATTTTGGGGGCGGCGTTCCTGTTCCTGGGGTGTCTTTATCATGAAGGGATGCAGCGCTGTCTGTCCTGGCGCCCGCTTACCTTTCTGGGACGTGTCGCGTTTTCTTTTTATCTGCTGCATTTTATCCTGCTTTGCTCCCTGGGCTGCCGGCTGTTTTTGCAGTTCAACAGCTGGGGCTGGTCCTATTTCTCATCGGTGGCGGCCATGGCGGCTGTTCTGTGGCCGGTGACGGTTTTTGCATCCTGGCTTATGACTGTTTATTTGGATGAACCTTTGATGCATTTTGTGAAGCGGATGCAGCAGCGGTATTTTTACTAATTTGGGGTTGAAGGAGAGAAAAGGATATGAAGCTGCTGCTGAAGAAATTCAACGCATTCTGGAAGAAGATGAATAAGGAGGGGAAGTTCGTTGCGCAGGATTTCGTGGATTTCATGGAGCCGGCCTTCGCGGAGGCCGGGTATCGTACACCGCGGCCCCGGCGGGAAAAGCCGGAGATTCTCATAATACGAGATGATGCGGCCGGGGATTTTGTGCTGTTTTCCGGGGTGATCCGGGAGATCCGGCGGCTGTACCCGGCTGCGCATATCACACTGGTGGTGAGTCCGCGCTCCTATGAGCTGGCCCAGGCCTGTCCGTATATTGACAATCTGGAGCTCAATCCCATGGAGTATGATGCGACGAAGTTTGAGGATGGCTTTCGCTGCAGTCTGAATTTTGCAGTGGAACGGCTGCTGGCCCATCGGTTCGATCTGGCTTTCTGTGGCCGGCTGGGCATCCGTTCGGGATCGCTGCTGCTCGCGTATATGAGCGGTGCAAAGCGCCGGGTGGCGTATTCTCAGGAGCGTGTGGGACCGGATGGTACGGTGGCGCATTTGGGCTGGGATTGTCTGCTGACCGCGCCGGTGCCCTTCCCAACGGAGGCATGGCATGATGTGGATATGAATTTCAATATTCTGGAGCATTTGCTGCAGCTTCCCATTGCAAAGCGCAGTATTGAGGTATGGTATACGGGGCAGGATGTGCAGTTCGCAGAGGAGCAGCTTGCACCGCTGCGGCAGGCGGGCAGACGTCTCTACGGGCTGGTGCCGGGAGCGAGTGTGAAGCGCAAGCAGTGGCCGGTTGAGCTTTATATTCCTTTTTTGCAGGAACTGGCGGAGCGGGAGCCGGAGGTTTCCTTTGTTGTACTGGGGGGGCCGGGGGAAGGGGCATTGGGCGATGCTGTTGCCGATGCACTGACCGCTGGCCGCGTGCTGAATCTGGCGGGCCGGACGAATTTCCGTCAGGCCGCTGCTGTGCTGCGGGAGCTGGAGCTCTATATCGGCAGCGATACGAGTCTGCTGCATATTGCGGCTGCACTGGGGCTTCCGGTGCTCACGGTGAATTGCTTTGCGATGTCGCTGAAACGCCATCAGTCTTCTATTCCATCAAGGTTTTATCCCTATGATGTGCCTTCTGTGGTGCTTTTGCCGGCAGAGCCGCTGGACGGGTGCAAGGATGCACTGCGATATGGCTGCGAGCATGAGAATGAGATGCACTGTATCCGCCAGGTAACGCCCCAAACGATGCTGGAGGGGTATCTGATTCTTCGCAAGCGCATCGAGGAAGGAAGTACGACGCCGCTTTTTTTGAAATGATCCGGATGATTTTGCCGCCAACAGCCATTGGCGGCAGATTTTATGTTATAATGTAGCGTAGCCAAATTTTTATAGTCAGGATGTAGAGAAATGATATACATGAAGTTATTTATGAATTTTGTTCTGGATGTTCTGCGCAGCCGCAGACTGCTTTGGGAGCTTACAAAAAAAGATTTCCGGGTACGGTATCTGGGGTCTTATCTGGGGGTAATCTGGGCTTTTATCCAGCCGATGATCACGGTGCTGATTTTTTGGTTTGTATTTCAGGTGGGGTTCAAGTCCATGCCGGTGGATAATTTTCCTTTTATTCTTTGGCTGGTGACGGGAATGTTCCCGTGGTTTTTTGTGTCGGATAGTGTGAGCGGTTCCGTGGGAGCTGTGCTGGAGAATACGTATCTGGTGAAGAAGGTGGTTTTTCGAGTGAGCCTTTTGCCGCTCGTTAAGATTATTTCGGCTTTGCTGGTACATTTTTTCTTTATTGGGGTGCTGTTTGTAATGTATTTGATTTATGGGTTCCATCCGACCATTTATAATCTTCAGGTGGTTTATTATCTCTTTGCTGTCATTTGTCTGCTGCTGGGATTCAGCTGGCTGACCTCAGCACTTATTGTTTTTTTGAAGGATATTGGGCAGGTCGTAGCCATGGTTTTGCAGTTCGCTTTTTGGATGACGCCGATTTTTTGGAGCTTCAAGATTATCCCGCCGGAGTATCAGCTGATTCTCAAGCTGAATCCGTTGTATTATATTGTGGAAGGGTATCGAAATTGTTTCATTTATAATCACTGGTTTTGGCAGGATCCCTGGCTTACATTGTATTATTGGAGTGTGACGCTGGTGGTCATGGTGACGGGGGCAATCGCTTTTAAGAAGCTGCGGCCGCATTTTGCAGATGTTTTGTAAGGAGCTGGATTTTCTGATGTCTGAGGATATTGTTATTGATGTAAGGAACTTGTCGAAGTGTTATAAACTGTACGACCGTCCAGTGGATCGTATGAAGGAGGCGCTGAGTCCGCTGCGCCGGAATTATCATCGGGATTTCTATGCGCTGCAGGACATTTCCTTTACGGTGCGCAGGGGTGAGACTGTGGGTATCATCGGAAAGAACGGGTCTGGGAAATCGACGCTTTTGAAAATGGTTACAGGTGTTCTTACGCCTTCTGGCGGCAGCAAGGATATCCGGGGCCGTATCTCGGCATTGCTGGAGCTGGGGGCGGGTTTTAATCCTGAGTTCACCGGGATTGAAAATATTTATATGAACGGCACGATTATGGGGTATTCCCGCCAGGAGATGGATGCGAAGGTTCAGGATATTGTTTCTTTCGCTGATATAGGTGACTTCATCCATCAGCCGGTGAAGATGTATTCGAGTGGAATGTTTGCCCGGCTGGCTTTTGCAGTGGCTATTAATGTGGAGCCGGATATACTTATTGTTGATGAGGCTTTGTCTGTGGGAGATGTGTTTTTCCAGAATAAATGCTTCAAGCGCTTTGAGGATTTGAAAAAGAGTGGCGTTACGATTTTATTTGTGTCGCATGATATGGGAAGTATACGGCAGCTGACATCCCGGGTGCTATGGCTGGAAAAAGGCCGGAGCCGTATGTTTGGTGCAACAGAGACGGTTTGTGAGGCATATTTCAAGGAGCAG
>JGI20225J20221_1002517_pt1 | contig 13322 bp, 24 predicted proteins | sample BioMet4_FD_20221 | JGI IMG/M metagenome (IMG submission 20221) | reverse complement strand
GCGACCGCGACGATCGCCATGGACAGCAGGTAGAGCCCGAACGTCGCGAACCCCCATGCCACACCGTGGGATATCCCCACGGCCACCGAGATGAACACCATCGCCGTGGTCAGCAGCGCCCCCGCCTGCGAGGCGCGCTCATCGGTCATCTTGCTCATGACTCCTCCTCCGCCTCCACGAGTTTCCACGCCTGCTCCCTTGGCTTGCCCCACGCGCAGAACCCCGTAAGTGGCCTCATCGGCGTCAACGAGAGGTCAGGCCCAGGCGTGTTGATACGGCTTGCGCAATAGCAGCATCCCTCGTCCGGGATGGGCAATCCAAGGGACTGCCCATCCCATCTGGCCCAGCAGTCCCGGCACCTGATGACGCGCTCGTGCGCGATGTACCGCAGGGCGCAAGCCTGCCTGTCGGTGAGCGACACGACGTACTCGTGCTTCTCGCCGCTGACGTCCCTGAGCCTCCGTGGGCTCGTGATGGACGTGCTCATGCCTCCTCGCCCTCGGGGAGCTCGTATCCCGCGACATCCACGATGGCGTCGGCGTCGTCGCGCGGCACCACGTCGAAGATCGTGGCCTGCTGCGGCTCCACGTCCAGGAGCACCGCCCTCCCCGTCATCTGCGAGAGGTCCGGGATCTCGCCCGCCTCGTCCTGGTCGAGCACGAACTGCAGGACGGTCTTGCCGCTCGCGATCGTCATCTTGTCGAACTGCGCCTTGGTGTTGACCCTCATATGGCTTCCTCCTTGTGACATTTGATTATGAATTCATTCATGCATTCGCGCCTGAGGTCCGTGGAGTGTGGGGAGGGACGGCGGCGAGAGCACAGCCGCCATCCCCACACCGGACCCTCTCCCGGACAGGGACAGGGACACCCCTTTAGGGGTGGTTTTCTGTCCCTGGGTAGGGACAGACAAAGCCATGGCTTTGTCCCTGTAGTGGAATCGGGACAAAGGCTTGTCTTTGTCCCTACGCTCAACCTCGGGTGAAGGGTTGGGAACCCGGGATGGAGTATTCAGAAGTAGGGAGATTCTATTCATCGTCTTCCTCCTTGCGACACACCACCGAGTCCTTCACGACGAACCCGCCGTGCTCGTCCAGGTACCTCCGGGCCGTCTTGTCGGAGACGTCGAGACGCTCCGCGATCTCCTTCAACGAGGCCATCGGTGACCCGTCGCGCGCCGAATCGAAGGCTTCCTCAGCCTTCCTGCCCCTCTCCTCTCGACGGTTTCCGGAACCTGCCTTGTTGCCACGCGTGCCCTTCTTCCACGGCTGCTCTCCCTCGCCCTCCACCTCGCACCGGGCGAGTCCCCCCGTGGTGTCGACGGCGTGGAGCGGGTAGTCGAACCAGACGTCGAGCGGGTCGAACGTCGGGAACTCGCGCAGGGTGCCCTCGATGCGCCACGCGCTGGCCCTCTCCGCCCTTCCCTTGGCCTCCATGAGGCCGGCTATGGCCTCGGTGGCATGTCCGGTCATCTCCAGCAGCTCGTCCGTCGTGAGGCTCCCGTACTCGCGGTCCCTGTTCCCGACCTTGTCGGTCGCGGACACCCCGAGGGCCCTGTACTCCGCCTGCCTGAGGCGTGCGTCGTAGAGGTCCACGTAGGCCCCGCGTGCCGCGTCCGTGAGCTCGAGCGGGCTCATGTCCAGCAGCGTGTCCGGGTCGCGGGCGAAGACGCCGGAGCCGCTCGCGCGGTCCATGGAGCGCTTGCCGCCCTGCGCGCCCTTGCTGTGGTGGTGGCAGTAGATGACCGCCGTCCCCAGCTGCTCGGCCACGCGGTCGAACTGGTTGCAGAAGGCCGCCATCTCGTCGGCGGAGTTCTCGTCGCCCGTGATGACCTTGTAGATCGGGTCGATGATGACGGCGGAGTAGCCCTTGTCCCGCGCCCTGTGTATGAGCCTGGGCGCGAGCTGGTCCATGGGGACCGCGTGGCCCCTCAGGTTCCAGACGTCGATGCCGCCGATGCCGGCGGGCTCCCACCCGGGCGCGCCGTAGAGGTCGCGGAAGCGGTGCAGGCAGCTCGCGGGGTCTATCTCGAGGTTGACGTAGAGCACGCGGCCCCTGGCGCACGGCCACCCGAGCCACTCGCGGCCCTCGGCGATCGCGGCGGCGAGCTCCATGAGCAGGAAGCTCTTGCCGGCCTTGCTGGGTCCCGCCACGAGCATCTTGTGGCCGTGGCGCAGCACGCCGCGCTCCTCGGTGCCTATGAGCGGCGTCGCGAGCGCGGGCAGGCTCCCCCACACGTCGGCGAGCCTCGTCGTGTCCGGGAGGTCGTCCTCGGTCTCCGCCACCCAGTCCTCCCAGGCGTCCCAGCTCCCGGCCCCGCACGACGTCGCGAGTAGCATCTGCCTGCGCCCGTTGCGGGTCACCCCCGGGATCCTTGAGAGACGACTCGGGTTCTTGTTCTGGGTGTCCGGCGCGAATCCGTGCGCCGCGCAGTACTGGTAGAGTTGTTCCACGCGCTTGCGGTAGAGGTCGTAGTCCGTGCCAGCGTCCACCTTGACGATCGCGTGAACGCTCTTGCCGCCGGAACTCACGATGGCCGCGCAGGGCAGGTTCATGGCATCGATCATGCCGCGCTGGCGCTCTATGGGTACCTCGTCAGACTCCACCAATGCAAAACGGTACTCCGTAACGTTGGCGTTGCCGCAGCCTTTCCCGTCCAGCGGGTTGAAGCGTATCCAGGCTCCTGCCTCTTCCGTCCAGTCTCCTATGACCTTGCCAAGGTCGCCTTCGCACCTGGCGAGCTCCTGCCTGAGCTGTCCGGCGGTCTTGGACCATGTGCCCTTCTGCGGCAACCAGCGCCCGTCTCTTTGCCAGGCTCTCGTGACGAGACCTACGTGCTCGTCGTCGTCGAAGAGTACGCCTAGGTAGTCGGAAAGCTGCTCCGCTTGGTCCCACGGGCCTTCGTCGGCGTCTTCCACAGGTACGTCATCTGCCCATGCGGGAGACACTGCTACAACCACGTCGTCCCACCCGAGGGCCTCGTCCGGCTCCGCGGACGCGCGTCGCGGCTCCCATCCGCAGGCCCGCGCCATGGCGACGATCGTGCCGGACGTGACCTTGTCCACGCCCCGGCCGAACCCGTCCCACTTCCTGGCGCACTCGCCCGGATGGTACCGTCGCGCGTCCCTCGAGCTCCACGAGTCCCACAGGTCGCACGGGAGGCCGCTCTCGTGTAGGGCCATGCCCACGTCGACCCAGTCGGCGTAGCCGAGGGTCGCGGGATCTATGTGGTCCAGCGCCTCCGCGAGGTCCGAGTGGTCGCCCGTCATGAGACGGCCTTATGACGTGGGCAGCCTGCGTGCCCGTATCTGATATGCGGGATGGCATCATGCGCCCAGAGGCAGATGCCGTCGAACCCCATGGCGTGGTCGACGTCGAACTCCACGGCGAGGAACTCGTCGCAGCCGACGCAGCTCGTCGGCGACTCGTAGAGCAGGGACAGCCTGCACCTCCTCGGGTCGCACCTGCCCGCCACGGCCTCCTTGCACTCGTCGCCTGCTATCGGGCACTGGCACGCCTTGTTCGGCCAGAACGCCGGCATCTCGATCTTCTGACTCATGCTCCGTCACCTGTCTCTTCCCCTTGCGCCTGCCTCGCCCGCTCGACACACGCGACCTCGACCTTCGCGATGTCGCTCAGCGACACGCGCTCCCACTTCCGCGCGAGGCGCCTAAGCTCCCGGTCTGTGGCACCTCTCAGGGCGAGCCTCTCGATGGCGTTTCCGACCAGCCTGCCAACGCGATTGGGCTCGATTTCGCTCATGCCTGGTCACCCGCCTTGTCAAGCTCNCGCTGGCGGCAGAGGAGGTCGAGAACCTGCGCCTCCCGACACGAGCCACCCGTGCCGTATGAGTACCACGGCTCATCACCGTCCATGAGCGCTGGGCAGTCACCGCAATCGTGGATGGCCTTACATCCCCAGTACTCCTCGAAGTCCTTCCGTGCGTCCTCGTCTATCTGCTTCTGCGAGTCAGTCATCGTCCCTCACCTGCCCAGTCACGCCTACCGCATGCATAGGCACGGTCCACGAGTTCAGCGGCAGAGATGCCTTCACCGTCGGCGTGGAAGAACAGATTGGTCAGACATTCGGCACTCTTGACAATGTTCCGCACGTCCTCGATGGTCTCGGGCGGCTCCGGGGCGACGTGATGGCACTTTTCGGCTGGGTAGTGGGTGTCGTACTGGTCCACGAGCCACCAGCCCTCGTGCGGCCAGTCGTAGACAATCTCGCGCAGCACCTGGTCCTTGTCGAAAGCGATGGCGATGACACCACCAGGCGCGAACGGCTTGTCCACGTCCTCGCCGGTCCAGCGTGCGCCGTCGATGTCCACCGGCGGGAGGATGGATGCGTCGAGCCTGGCTTGCAGGTCGGCTATCTCGTCCTGCTTGGCCGTCAGCTCGGCAGTGAAGCGGGCATCGATTCGGTCGGCGATGGAAAGCACGTTATTAGTTGAGTGCCAAGTCACACAGTAAAATGGATTCCTCGCATACTCTCGCAGCTCTCCGGTGATGCTCCTTGCGTCTGCGCTCATGGTGTCCCCTTCACGGGTCCTGGACGGAGTTATCGACATTTCTCGGCTCCCCTCTCACAAGTACGGTTAGGTGTTCTTATCTATCTCTATCTCTATATCTAAGGACCTGGGTTGGCTCTGGGTATCCGATTGGGTACCCCAGTGGGTTTATGCGCTGGTAGAACCACGTGTGAACCCGCCCTTCTTGCCGTTCTCGCGGTTCGCACGGCACCTCGTCTGGTACGCCTGGACCTGCTCCCACACCGCGTTGTCGAAAACTCTCCCGCCCGCGAGCGACTCGCCGTCGATGCATCCCGACTCGGCGAGGAACGCCAGGAACTCGCGGCACTTCGGCGCGGACATCCCCAGGGACGCCGCGAGGGACTGCAGCTGCCACCGCTCGCCCACCGGCATGGTCGCCCCGGGGGAGTTGGCCAGGAGCTGCCTGAGCCCCACGAGGCGCCCGTATCCGGCCCACCCGAAGCGGCCCCTCACCGCGGTCGCCCCGGGGTCGTAGGCGGCCTCGCGCGAGCCCAGGCGGATCCACCGCGGGAACATCTCGTCGACGTCGGTCACCGGTCGCGCCTCCTCTCGTAGTCCCCGCAGCATGTGGTCGCGCCCGGGTGCGGCACCGGCACGGGCCCTCCGCCCGCGCGGCACGTCCCGGCCAAGCCGTCCGCCGAGAAGTGCGCGCACGACGCGCAGCACTCCCGCCGGGCGATCCAGACCTCCGCCCACCCCTTGTAGTCCATGGCGGGCCTCCTGCCTAGAAAGGGATGTCCTCGTCGTAGGCATCGGCCGACGGCGGGTTCCGCACGGGTGCCTGGGAGCGCTGTGGGGCCGGTGCAGGGGCCGAGTACGCCGGCGCAGGGTACGACGGTGCGGGCTGGCCGTGCTGCTGGCCCTGTCCGCCCTGCTGGTTCCTCGAGGAGAGGAACTCCACCTCGTCCACGACGACCTCGAGCTTGGAGCGCTTGGTACCGTCCTTCGCCTCCCAGGAGCTGTAGCGGAGCTTGCCCTCGACGGCGACCTTGCTGCCCTTGCGCAGCATGTCGGCGAGCGCGGTCGCGCGGTTGCCGAAGACGATGCAGTCGACGAAGTTGGGGACGTCCTCCCACTCGCCCGTCTGCTGGTTCTTGCGGCGGTCGTTGACGGCCACCCCAAATGAGAGAATCTGCGTGCCGCTTGCGGCGCCCCTCAGCTCCGGGTCGCGCGTCAGGTTGCCGCTGATGTTGACTCTGTTGATGTTGCTGCTCATCGCGTGCCACCGTCCCTCTTCCCGCAGGCGTAGGCGCGCTCCACGAGGCTCGAGACCTCTCCGTAGGGGTCCTTGTGATACGGGTCGGGGACGCCCCAGTCGGTGTCACGCACATACGTGCGCACGTCGTCAATCGTCTCGTGCAGCTTCCTTGCCCGGGGGAGGTCTTCCATGACGTGGAGGCATCCTTCGGCGGGATACCATGTCCCCCGCGTCTCGTTGATGATCCATCCCCCCTGTGCGAGACCGAGGTTGTCGATCTCATGCCTCTTCCCAAACGGATCGACGAAGTTCTCCTCGTAGCTTTCCCAGACATATCCTGCCGCGTCGAGCGGCAGTGGGATGGATGCGTCGAGCCTGGCCTGCAGCTGCCCCATCTCTTCGGTGTGGGCCGCCTGCGCCGTCTTCAGGACGTCGTTCTCGCCCATGACGGTCCGAAGCCTGGACTGCAGCTCCCTGATGGTCTGTGCGTTCCGCCTGCGTTCCGCCTCCCATGTGTCGGCGAGGCTGGTCAGCTCGCAATGGCGGCATGCGTCGCACGTCTTGCTGCGCAGTATTTTCAGCGGGTCTGGCCTGCTGGTCTTTTCGTCAGCCATCAGAACTCCACGTCCTCTCCGTACAGCGCCACGTCGGCGCTCGTGACCTCGCCCGTCTCCGGGTCGACGTCGTACGACGCCTCTTCGGGCTCTTCGGGCCGTTCCGCCACGGGCGCCGCGGGGGTCGGCGGTGCGCTCGGGAGGTCGTCCGGCATCTCGTCGCGGTCGTAGACCCCGCCGAAGACGCCCGGCCACATCTCGCGGATGGCCTGCACCTTCGCGACCTTGCAGATCATCGTGGCCGGCTTGCCGCCCTGGTCCGGCGTCTTCCACAGGCTCCTGCCCGTGGAGTACTCGCCGAGCGACACGGCGCAGAACGACGGGTGCGAGCGGGCCTTGCTGTAGACCTTGGCCCATCCGCCCACGAGCACCTCGCTCTCCGTCCCCACTATCGTGCCGTCGCGGTAGGTGAGCGCGCCCGTCTTGCGGTCGTGCACCACGACGCCGCTCTCCATGCCGTCGTAGTCAGGCTGCGAGCACGCCGTGCGGAAGTAGTAGTCCTTGCTGACGATGACGCTCGACACGGGCCCGTTCTTGGACTGGTAGACCGTCATGTAGGCGTCCCCCGCGAGCGGGTTGAGGCCCCGCGCCTGGCACTTGGCCATGAAGGACCACACGTCCCTGGGGTCGGCCTGGCCGTTGCCCGTGAGGATGTACCTCTCCACGATGGCGGGGGACAGCTTGACCTCCTGGCCGTCCGTGGCCTTGTATCTCACGATTCCATCCGCCATCACGCATCCCACCTCTCTGCCACCTTGGCAAGCTCCCTGATGTGCTCGATGTACCGGTCCTTCTGCGCCGCGCCGAGGGTCACCCTGAGGTTGGCGACCCTGCCTGTCATCCCGCGCGTCGCGAGGACGCCCCCGATGGCCTTGGCCTGCTCGGGGGTCGCGTCGGTGACTATCGCCCACGTCGTGGCCCCCGCGAAGCTCGCGAGCATGTCGTGCTGGGTCGTGGCGTCCGGCGCGGGGCTCGCCTCGGTCTCCGCGTCCCTGGCGGCCGGTGCCTCCATGCCCGCGTCCACGCGGCGCCGGCGCGCATCCTCGGCGGCCTGGAGCGCCGCCGCCCTCTCGGCCTCGGCGCGCTCGCGCGAGTCGCGCTCCGCCTGCTCGCGGCGCTGCCTGTCGCGCTCCTCCTCGGCGCGGGCCATCTCCTCGCGCTCGGCGCGCTCTCGCTCCACGGCCGCCATGCGCTCGCGGCGCTGGCGGGCCTCCTCGGCGTCACGAAGGGCCGCAGAGAGGTCGAGCGTGCGCAGGTACTCGGCCATGAGGGCCTTGCGGTCCTCGTCCTCGTAGGGGGCGCGGCGGATGGTGTCGAGGTCTCCCTCGATGGTCGTGACGGCCTGAGCTACGCCGTCCTGGATGGCGACCTCGCTGGTCCCGTAGAGGCCCCACTTGCCGGCGTCGGCGTAGCGCGCCCAGAGCGTGTCGAAGGGGACCAGGCTCGCCACGTCGCCCTGCGTCTCCCCGTACCACGCCCGGACCGACTCCGTGCGGGACTCGACCACCAACCGCTCCCAGCCGTCGAGCGCCTCCTTGTAGCCGGCGTCCACGTCCTTCAGCGGCACGAGGAGGTCTCTCACCTGGGACTCGAAGTCCCTCACCGCGTCCTTGATGACGCCCACCTGAGCGCGGCGCGCGTCCTCGACGGCCTTTATCTCCTTGCGGGCCTGCGAACGCGCCCTTTTGGAGTCGCCGTAGTCCTTGCCCGTCGTGATCTCGTGCGGCACGTACTCGCCCGCTATCTCGGCGACCTTGGCCCTCTGCTCCGCGAGCCACCTGTCCGCGCCCGATATGACCTCCGGCACGTCGATGACCTCGGCCTCGACGTGCTGTGTCTCGTCGCTAGTCATCCTCGCCACCGCCCTTTCCGTCGCGTTCCGCGCGGGCGTCCGCGATGGCCTCGGTCCGCTGCTTGTCGTATATCGGGAGGGCGTGGTCGCGCATGATCTCCACCGCATCGTTGACCGATATCCCGTCAGGCAGATAGTCACGGTCGATGCGTCGCGCGAGCCATGCGTCGAAGCGCTCGACGCTCAACGAGCCGTCGTCGCAGGCCGTCACGCGTACGGTCTGGCCGTAGCGTGCCACCTTTTCCCACAGCAGCGCGGGAAGCACCTCGGCAGCCCTCTCGGAGAGTCCACCGTCGCTGGGCTTGGTCCCGTCAGCCGTCGCCCTCTCGGCGTCTCCCAGGCGCACGCCCATGTCCTCAAGGGCTCCGTTGAGCTCGTCGATCCTGTCGTAGAGGTCCAGGACCATCGACACGGCCTGCTTCCTCGTCATGATGTCGTTCATCTTCCGCTCCAATCGTCGCCCCAGAGGATGCGCACCGTCGTGCTCTCCGGGGCTCCCCTGTATCGATACATCTTGTGCACGCTCAGGTCCGTGACCTGCGCGTCGTCCACCCANGCGACGCCGGTGAGCGCGTCCAGCACGAGCTTGGNNACGTTGTCTGCGTCGGGCTTGTAGGTGTCCGCCTCGCTGCCCACGCTCCTCTTCCGCGACTTGGGCAGCGGGCGCAGCGTCACGATGCGCACCGCGACCTGCACGTGCGCCGGTGCGCGGTGGTCGCCCACGGTGCCCCCGCCGTTCGTGACTGCCAGCTCGTAGGCCGCCCTGACGGCCTGCTCGGCCCGCCTCGTGGCGGCGGGCGTGAAGGTGCCGTGCATGGTCACGCGCGGCCGCGCCTTGCCCGCCACGAACGGCACGGAGAAGCTCGTCTCGCGGATCGGCGCCCTCATGGCCGCACCGCCTCGCGCCGGTAGGTGCCGGTGACGCCCACGCCCCGCAGGTCGCGCAGGTCGGCGAGCATGCGCGCCTTCGCGGCCTCCTCCGTGCCGGCCGGGCACATGACCACGAAGGTGAGCTGCGTGCCCCCGTCCTCGGGCGGCTCGGGCTTCCCGGTGACCCTGCGCCACTCGCGGTAGCCCATGGTGCTGTGCGTGTCAATCAGCGGCTTCTGCATCCTCGCCCCTCCCGTCGGCGCGCGCCCCAGGGGACCCCGCCACGTGGGTCATGACGGCATCGACCACGTCACCCGCGCTCCAGTCGTCCGGCGTTCCGTCGAGCAGTGCTGACGCGACGGCGAGCCCGAGCATCGCGCCCTCGACCATGTCCTCGGCACGCCGCTTGGTGGTGGCCGCCCTCTTCGAGTCGCCCTTCGGGCCGCTTGTGATGACGTGCGCGTTGTCGAGCGCGTTGACCGCCTTGTCGAGCACCCGCCTGGTTTCGTTCTTCTTCATCTGTCCCTCTGTTTCTCCGACCCCGCGAGGTCGGCGTTCGTATGTGTCAGAGCACCGCCCATGTGAGGAGGACGATGCCGAGCGCCCACACCACGGCACGGGCCCACTCGCGCGGCGTGCCGGCGAGGTCCTCCATGAGGTCGCTCATGCCGGCTCACCCCCTCCGGTGAACCTGCGGAGCTCGTTGCGCGTGACGCGCCACCCGCGCTTCGCGCCCCTCGGAAGGAGCACGTGGATGTCTCCGTCGTGCACGTATCCGTAGAGTTGGCCGAGCGGGATGCGGGTCATCTCGCTCACCTCGGCGAGCGAGTAGGTCACGAACTCCTCGGCTTCTGCTACAGTTGTTGCCATGTCAAGCCTCCTTACTTGGCTCGCCCGCTGGTAGCTACACCTGTCAGCGGGCATTCTCTTGCCTGTGTGCTCTAGTGCCTAGACCGTCTTGCGAACGTTCGTTGCGCAGATGAGCCAGTCGATGTCGCACTTGAACAACCCGCGCATCATGAGTAGCTTCTCTTGGGGGATTTGTCCTCCGTTCTCCCACCTGTTGACCGTTGATGGGTCGACCTGGAGCCTCTCTGACAACTCCTGCTGCGTGAGATGCTTGAGCTTGCGCTCGGCCGAAATCCTGTTCTCCATGTCCCTCCTTATGACAAGGATTTCTTGTACATGCAGAATACTACAAGTATTACTTGTTTTGTCAAGCAGTAATCTTGCGCTATGACATTATTTTCTTGTATAAGTACAAATAGGATTTGTGAGGAGGACCATGGAGAAATACGAGAACAGACTCTACGAACTGCGTGGCTCTGCATCGCAGAAGGAGTTTGCCGAAAAGCTCGGCATGACACAGCAGAACTACGCAAATTACGAGAACGGCAAGCAGGGTCTCAAGTCTGACCTCATCAAGAAGATATGCCGTATGTTCGGCTGCTCCGCCGAATGGCTGCTTGGGTTCGATGCTCCGAGGGGTAAGTCTCCTGCCACTGGCGTTGCCGTTCTCGGGACCTCCGCCATGGTCCCCGTCATGTCCCTTGGCACCGTCCACGCGGGCGACGTGACGGACGAGGACACGCCGCCCGAGGTCGTCGAGGTGCCTGCGGGCGTGGTCGAAGGCGAGGATATGGATCAGCTGTTCGTGCTCCATGTGCGTGGGGACTGCATGGACAGACGCTACCCGGATGGCTCAGACGTGCTCGTGAGACGCGACATGGAGCCATGGGACGGCTGCTCCGTGGTCGCGGGGTTCGATGCGGGGGAGAGCGTGCTCAGGGTCTACAAGCGCGGCGCGAGCACGCTCATGCTCTCGCCAGACAGCTTCGATGGCGGCTATGAGGACATGGTGTTCACGGACCCAGAGCAGCAGGTGATGCTGCTCGGCGTCGTCATCTGGTACCAGGCGGGCAAGAGGGAGGGGTAGCAATGGGACTGTTCAAGAGAATTGAAAAGATGGTCTCAAATACCAAGCGGGCATACGACGATGCCGTCGCCGAGGAGTCTGTCTCTAGGGTCGCTGCCGAGAAAAGACGAGACGAGCAGAAGCGATTCGAGAAGCTGTCTCGAGAGGCTAATGACGAGTGGGAGATACTGCAAAAGGCCGAGACAAAGCCACAGCTTGTCGTGCCGAACTATGACCTCACCGGCTTTTCGTTCGAGAACAAGGAATACGTATGTAAGGTCAATCTACGGTATGACGCAAAGACGGGTACGGCGTTCCCGGATGGTGGGTTCTGGTATGCGGATCGGAAGGCCATCAACGCCTTCTCCAAAGACGTCTTTGCCCTCGAGGACATGCTTGATGCGAGCCTTCTCGGTCTGAGGAGGCTGCCGACGCTACGAACCGACTTCTCCCTTGTCCATGGCGTGACGAAGGTTCCGAAGGAGCTTCCGCGGGAGTCGGTGACCCTGACGCTCGCGAAGCTGACGCCTACAGGAAAGAAGCCGAAGTATCCGGTATCCATAAGGTTCTCTGCCTACGAGCCGTCCTCCCTCGTCGCCAACGGTGACGGTTCGATTGGGACGGAGTCCAATGGCTCGCATGGGACGCTCGACTACTTCCCATCCGGGAAGGTAGGAAAGGCAGATATCTATTTCTGGCACAAACACATCATGTATGCGGCAAGCTTCAGGACCATCGACGGGGAAATTTCCGTCTCCAAACTCGAGTATTCGGACAACTCTATCGACGAATCTCGCTCCGCCAGCATCTCTTCGAACGATGGACTGACCATGGCTGCGTCGTTCGATGGTCCCGTTGTCCTGTATCACGCATAGGACACGGTCGTGTGGTTCCAGCCGGCAGGGGAGATGGAGTAGAGGAGTTGTAAAAGGATCCTTTACGACTGTCACGGAAGGCAGGTGTGGGTGTCGGTGACTTCGCAGGTGGTGACCATTTTGCCGAGGTCGACAAAATGGTCGTTAGGAGAAACGTAGGCAAAAGGATTCCCCCGTCCCGGTTGCAGCCAGGGCGGGGGACAGACAATCACTCGGAGGCGGTTGTCATGGCCAAGGATAGCAGAGCCGACTGGGGTTCGGTCACGGAGATCGAGCGCGGCAAGAGATACCGCCTGCGCTGGTGGGCGAACGGTCCGGACGGCTACAAGCGCCACAGCGAGACCGTGAGGGGCACCAGGCGCGATGCGTGGGACAGGCTCGCGGCCCTGAGGCTCGACCACTCGACCGACGCGCCGGTCCCCACAGTGGGCGAGTGCTGGTCCCGGTGGTACGAGCCCGACCTCGTGCGGCAGGTCGAAGCGGGGGACCTGTCGAGAAGGACGCTCGGCGAGTACCGCACGACTTGGGGGGCGCAGGTCTCGGGCGCGTGGGCGGACGTGCCCGTCGACCAGGTGAGGCCGCTCGCCGTCCAGCAGTGGCTCTCGGGCCTCGCCCACAACGCCGCCAGGGTGGCCGTCATCGTCATGAGGCGGACGCTCGCCTACGCCGTGCGCTACGAGGTCATCCCGGCCAACCCGATGGACGTCTCGTACGTCATGCCGAGCGTCTCGACGTCGGCGCGTGCCGACGACTTCGTGTGGGACTCGGCCGGCCTGTGCGACTGCTGGCGTACCACGCACGGGAGCTTCGTCGAGCCCGCGTTCCTCCTCTCCGCGTTCGGATCGTGCCGCGTCGGCGAGTCTCTCGCGGCCAGGGCCGAGGAGGTGTCCCGCATGGACGTTGGGGGCATCGCGGTCGCCGTCGTGCCCATCACGAGGCAGGTCCTGAGCACCGGTGGCATGCCGACCGACCGTCTCAAGAACCCGCAGAGCAGAAGGCCGGTCGTGCTCGCCGGCGATCCCGCCGAGAGGCTGCTCGGGCTCGCGGGCGAGGTCGGTCGCGGGTGGCTCGCCAACGACGGGTGTGGCCGCCCCCTCTCGCAGAAGGTCGCGCGGGACGAGTTCGCCCGCTCTCTCGGGGCCGCCGGCATGGATACCCACCCGTACCGGAACCTCCGCAACTCGTGGGAGACCGTGGCGAGGTGGACGCTCAGGATGCCGCCCTGGGTCACGGAGAAGATGATGGGGCACGCCGGGAAGGACGTCACGGCACGCCACTACGACCGCCCCCAGGTCGATGAGTTCGCCTCGACGCTCGCGGAGGCGTGGGCTCAGAACCCCTTCGCCGACGGCATCGATTTCACGGCTTAGGGACTATTTGGGACGCAAATGGATTATGCAACACCATCTAGCTGCCCGTTTTCTATACGAAAATCTACGGAGCGTAG
>JGI20225J20221_1002509_pt1 | contig 13382 bp, 10 predicted proteins | sample BioMet4_FD_20221 | JGI IMG/M metagenome (IMG submission 20221) | reverse complement strand
TACTGTTTTCTGCAAATTTCGATTAATGGTATTAAATGAAAACGATATAAATTGACGGTTGTCTATTTTTATCGTTCTATTCATGTTTTCAACCGATAAGTTTGTAGAAAAAATAAGAAATGCAGAGAATAAGGATAGGAAATGATTTAAGCGTATCAATATCCATTTATAATAATGGAGCTATATACGATTTAACGGGTAAAACGGTTAAACTATACTTGATTTCTCCTGTGTCTAAAACGCTTATTACTCCAACTATCAATTCAAATAACATTTCTTTTGTTTTCCCCGGATCAGATCAGAAAGTTTGCGGGGAGTACAATGTTGAAATTGAAATAACATCTGGCTCCAACAAAAACACTTTGGATAGTTGCGAAGGGTTCAAGTTGGTTGACAGAAGTTGTAAGATAGGTGGAGATGATGGCGAATTTATAGTGAACAGTATTCAATTANANTTTGAGNCATGAGACGGATTAGAATAGGNAATGANATAAATATAANNGTTTCTGTTACAAGAGANGGAGCTAAAGAGGANTTCACCGGNAAAACGGTNAGNGTNTTTCTTGATAGNCCCGTTCGTTCNTATCCTATATCTAATTTTACCATNAATGANAANGTTATATCATTCCCGTTTTTAGGATCCATTCAAAAAGATTGTGGTGATTATTCTGTCACCGTAAAACAGGAGTGGGGGGATAACCAAAATATATCAGACACTTGCGCTGCATTTAAGCTTGTAGAGCATAGTTATATGGCAGGAGGATCGGATAGCTATGATGTATATGTTGAAACAATAGATTCCAATATCAATGTATCTACTGGAAGCGGTGTTGATGATTACGAATTCCTTTCAAATAAGCCTAAGATAAATGACGTTGTTTTAGTTGGTAACAAATCTCTTCATGATATCGGAGCACAGCCCGAAGGTGATTATGCCTTAAAAAATGAAATACCGGATATTTCTAATCTAGTTGAAAAAGAAGATGGAAAAGGATTAAGTACTAATGATTTTACGACGGAATTAAAAGATAAACTTGAAAATGTTAAGTCTAGTGCTGAAAAATTAGGGGATCTTTTGAATGTTGGCAATTGGGCAAATATGGCTCCTTTAAAAGACAGGTTACTTATACAGTTGAAGGGTGAATCTGTTTGGAGAAGTATTGATGTTGTTTCAATAGCTCAAGCGATAGGAAATGAAATAAATATACCTATAATAAGAAGGGATGATGAGGTAGAAGGAACTGACGATGATGTTTTTTCTTCCCTTCGTACTCTTTTAGAAATTGCTAATAGAGCAATATCAAAAGAAAAAGACGACAGCACCGACTACGCTCTTACCATAGGGGGATTGCTAACGCTGCTTAGTGGGTTTTCTACCAAAAATTTTACTTCCGGTATTCTTGGCTCTGGTGCCGGATTAACGGTAGACCCTATAACCAGAAAGACGCGCATAGAGGCGGACGAGCTACTCATCCGGATGAAAGCTTATTTCTACGAACTGGTAATAGAAAAGCTTTCCCATGTCGGTGGGCAAATAATCCTCACCCCTGCACGAATGACATGCATTAAAGTAGAAGAGCTTACTAATGCTTATCGCTGTTACTTTAAAGCCACTGATGGAGAAAAGACCATAACGAACGATTTTATTGTCGGGGATCAGGCTGCGACCAGGGAGTTTAACATAAAAGCCGGCACTACAACCGGTGCAACTAATCATTATTTTTGGCGCTTAGTAACCGGTATAGGTGACGATTATATAGACCTGAGCAAAACAGACTGTGATACCAATAGCGATGCCCCACTGGCAGGAGACGATATCAGCCAACTTGGAAACCGGACGGATGCCGGCAGGATGAATGCCATTATCTTATCTTCTTTCGGAACCGATGCCCCGTCGTTCAAGCAGTATGCATATATAGATAGCTACTCTTTGGTTGATAAAGAGGTCACAATAATCAGCAAAGATGGTAACCGGTTAGTTGGTGATTTCATTCTGACTACCGGTATAAACATTGCCACACAACTGCAGATACTTGAAAATCTCATAAAGACCGAAATCCAGTCCGTGGAATATACCATAAATGCAAATGACAATTACCTGTCAAATGCAAGCTTTACCAAGGATATGGAGAATTGGCAACGGGATAGCGACATAGAAGTTTTTGCAAATGATGATCCGTTGGTAACCAATGACGAATACTATGCCGATGCCGATAATATAGCCGATGTAATGACACACGACGGCAAACTGTGGCTTCGATTGAAGAATAGCTATGTGAAGCAATTGAACGGTAACATCACGCAGCCGACTAAAGCAGGAAAGTTCTACGTCTCTTTACGCTACGTTTGTACTGGTACCGGAACGCTGACCTGTGGGTTTTCCGGTCAGGAGCTTTATCGAATTGCCCCCTTTGCACTTAATTCCAACCCTCGGATGTTTGATTTCTCCGGCGATTGGGACGGTACGGGTGACTTCCTGATACAATTTACAGGAGATATCTATATTAACCTTGTAGCCCTTACTAATAAGCCGCTGGATGATTTCAAAACGGAAGTAAACACGAAATTTCAACAGACATCGGACTCTTTAACGGCTATAGCAACATCTATAAATAATATCAATAGGACTATATCGGAATCCGGTTGGCTGACAACCGCTGACGGAACGGAAATTTGGGCAGCATGTACGTTTTCTGATGGAACTAAGGCTATCTCTTTATTTGAGGTAACTTCAGAGGGTGTTTTTATGAAAGGTTCAAACATAAATTTAAGTGGAATTGTAACATTTGATAGTTTTAGTGCAGATTTTCAAACAGCATATAATCAAGCTTTTAGTAATTCTCAAATGATTTCTAAAAATGATATTGCTGTTCAATTAGGATTTGCTAACTATGCTGATTTAGTGGCTAATGCTGCACAGGGTAAGGCTGTCCTTGTAGGTGGGTATCTAAATTTGGAACTTATTGATGTTAACACTCTTTTAGCCAATAAGGTTATCTCTAATAAAGTAGTTACGGCTTTATCGGGTAAACGTATCGAAATTGACCCAGATACTAATTCTATTCGGTTATTTGATTCAGCTAATGCAGAAATAGGAAAAATTACTTTTACTGAAGAGGAATATTCCAGCGGTATAAATACTTATCCACGTATAAATTTGAAACGCACTAATACAGAAAATGGGGTATCTACGGTTAATAGCGAAATAAATGTAACCCCAAGATATATTGAAATGAGTGAATATGACACTATTTATGGTACATTGTCGTTTAATCTTAACGCTATAACCGGGTTGACTTTCACAAAAGACAACCTACCTACTAAGAATTATCCAGCAAGTTAAAATATATAATCATGGGACTATTAGACGATCTATCAGACAATGACTTAAGAACGCTTGCCGCTCAGGTTGGCAGCCTCATAAAGTCTACATCCATACAGGTGGAATCCCTGCCTACAGCGGAATCCGTTGACAATATAAAGAGTCTCCCTGCAACCTTATTTGCCGGTGGGGTCAAAAAAACCGTTGCCGTACCTATATCCTTATTGAAGGGAAAGGATGGCGGGAAAGGTGATGCGATTGAATTTACCATACTCGGAAGTTTTAATACATTGGCTGAATTACAGGCGGCCTATCCAAACGGGCCGGAAATTAACGGTTTGTTTAAGGTTGGCAGTCTCCTGTATGTCTGGACGGGTAGCGGCTTTGAACTTATAAATCTTGATGTTTTTAAGGCTTTTGAATTGGAACAGTTTACCGATGTCACCTTTACCGGAAATAATATTGCGATAGATTACAGTAGAACGCCTTATGCCAAGATAACATTGTCCGGAGATAGTACCATATTCAATCTTGTAATAAACAATACCAAGGATGGATGTTTCGGAAAAATACTCGTTTTTCAGACCGGTTTCAAGCAGATATCCGTTGTCGATAATATAAAGGGGACGATAGATTTACCTCTTAACTCAGGCACGGTTGCCCTGTTAACTTATAACCGTATCGGGGATGTTATTTATATTCACAGTAATATCGTATTGGGCGACGTTCAATATCCCGTTCCACAAAAGATATCGGATTTGCTTTTACTCTATTCGGATGCAACGGCCTGTAAAGTCCAATGGACGGCACCGTACGCCAACAATATCTACGATAAGGCAACGCAATATGATATGCGTTATTCTAATTCTTCCGTAGATGCCAACGATACATCAGTTTGGAATAGCCTTAAAAAGATATCCGGACTCCCTACACCCGGAGACCCCGGAGAAATTCAAACCATGACTATATCCGGGCTTACTCCTAATAAAGAGTACTACATCTATCTTAAATCAATTAAGAGCAACTACGGAGTATCTTATCTCTCTCAGGCCTCTGAACCGGTTTACTTTAAGACGATCGGAGCGGATGATACCAGTAAGGCATATCACATTTCTTTAACCTTACAGAATATAATAAGCCAGAACCGGATGGATTTAGGGGGGATGGTTGATGAGGAAGATAAAAACGTTTATCTTTCAGACGGATATCCTGATACTAGATTTAGAAATTTTCAAACTTGGTTTATAGCAGATCAGTACTCAAGAGCAAATATGCCTTTTGATATATTCATTGACTTATTTAAACCTTACGTATTAGATCGGTTATATCTGTACTCAAACAAGATATCTTTATCGGTTTATACCATGAAAAATTATGGATACGCATGGCAAAAAGCGGGTGAGATTAACATAACTTGGGACTCTTATCCTTATGTAGATTTTAATAAAGTACAGGCAAGATTTATTAAAATATCTTTTGATCTATTCAATGTATTGGAACGTACTTATCCGGATGAGCCGGATGGATATGAGGGGCCAATAAGTTTTGAAGATTGGAACGGAACCATCTCCGAAATAAGGAATATACTATTATTTGCCCGCCCTCTTTCGGACATGCCGGAACAGATACAGCCACCGGTAAGGGATTCTTCCGCAAAAAGGTCTGTCGATCAATTCTTTTGTACCAATGGCCATTTATATCAGCAAGGTAGGATACACTCCATGTGCTCCGGTAAAAATGTGCGTTTATATATACCACAAGGATGGTTTGTACCGCTTAAACCGGATAATAGCGCCTACTGGGATACAATAGATACATCTATATTTGATGTTGAGCATTGCGGCTGGGTAACTGATAACAACGGTACCGGTCAGGATATGGAAGATAACCTGAGAGATACCTTTGCCAAATATGGGTTAAAGCCATTCCTCGCTTTTTCAGACGGTACGACAAGGCCTTGTGTATATGATCTTGTCAATCAGTGGCGGCCGTTAGATTCTTATTGGCTACCAACGGCCGCATGGAAACCATTACCCAAAAAGGGGATTGGAGGACTAGAAGATTATTTTGCCCATACTTATGATCCGAGTGAGTATAAAACGCTCAGCAGACTGGTCTACGCTTTGGCCGCTAAATACGGCAGTAATAATGCTCTGACAAACACCAGTATGCTTAAGGATTATACCGGTAGAGGGTTAGGTGTCAATCTAATCTGCGGCATTGAGTGGGGAAACGAACCTGATGCAGACTGGGAAGGATTCCAACAATTCCAAAGACCGGAAGAGATCGCCGCTATAGCTTCGGCTTGTTCCGATGGGAATGGCGGAACATTAACCGATGAAAGTGGCGGTACGTTTTTCGGGGTAAAAAGGGCAGACCCAAACCTGTTAGCCATACATCCCGGATATGCCGGACTTAAGCCAGGATCATACATGTCCGAATTACTACATTGGAAATCAATCAGACCTAATGCGGATATACCGGTAGACCTGCTTAATGTTCATCAGTATTTTTCAAATACCGGGAACCAGCATAACGGCAGTACTGAAGCGGTACAATATGCGGTACCGATGGATTTTGAATTGGAAATAACCGGAAATACAGCGCGTGGATTTCAAAAATTGGTGGAATTCCGCAATAGGTATGCCTCTAATAAAGAGATATGGATAACAGAGTGTGGTTTTGGGGAAGCCGGTGGGCGAGATTCAGCCTCCGGACTGGAATGTTTTACCATGAAGGGCCGCTATATCGGCGATTGGCTAATTCCTGATGTGCATAGAGCGGATATAAAGGGAGCATATACCGTCAGGACTACAATGTTTCTGATGTATCTGGGTTTCAATCAGATCAACTATTATTCCACGGAGTGCGAAGGGAATTACTTTGGTGCCGGAAGATATGATTCAGGATCCGGATTTGAGATGTTCCACTGGAAAGATATCGCGGATCTCACGCCTGGCAAACGCTATGACTATATCGAACAGTTCGAAACGGTCTATGACCGCGGAGGTTTTTCTTGCATGGGCATGTTTGGGACATTATTATCTAACGGCGCTTATCCCATAAGTCGTGCTTATTGGCATATAGCCACTATGCGAAACCGCCTAAAAGACTACATTTATACAGGTAGGAAGTACATGGATAACAACAAGATAATGATTTTCTGCTTTAAAAAACTGAACGAGGATAAAGGAGCTTATGTTGTATGGTACAATGATATAGAAAATACGGGAGTTGCCAACGTTGAAATTACTGTGCCTGAAGGCGTTACGGCAGTTAAGAAGGTAACAACTTATGTTCCTGAGATACCAAGTCCGGAAGACGTACCTAGTAATGTGGGGTTTGATTTGAACAGAACCGGTTTAGCTTGTGCCCGCCATGAAATCTATAAAAACGGGGAATGGGTTATTGATCAATTAATAAATAATACCGGAAATTACGCACAAGGAGTTGCCAATTATCCGGATAACCCGCAGGAAGGCGATGAGGTTGTAGTTCTTCCTACTTTATCAGAAAATCCTTATTTTCCTATTGTAGGCGCAGTGCAGGCCAAGGCTAGTGCGGCAGGAAATACCATACAAGCTAATCAGTACGAATATATACCGCAGAATCAAACGGTGCCTGTTGTGGCTTACTCTCCTGCATTGGCATGGCGTCAGGTGCATGCGGTATGTGATTACATCGATCATACGGCTGAAGGACACCACGGCACTCAAGGTGATGAGGTTGAACTTTCAGTCGTTAGGGGGGCTGTAATAACGAATGTGTCAGAGATGCCGCAATATCTATTATTCGATGGTGTCCCTGATCCCGATTACAGAAGTGAGATCAGTGAATTATCTTCGGTAACAATATCGAGTTCGTCCGTCGAACTCTGGTGGAACAATAACAGCGTTGAGGACACGGCTTATCAGATTTTTGTATCTGATCTACCGGAATCCGGATTTACCATACTCAAGGAAGTCGCTTCAGGTATTGAAAATATGGCTCTCATATCCGGTCTAACGCCCGATACAACCTATTATTTCAGAATACGTCCTATCAATGGGGATAAGTTAGGTACATTGAGCGAAAGCATAAGCGCAAAAACCTATTCTGAACTGCCCGCGCCAACATCCCTTTCCCTTACAAACAGGACGGCAACAAGTATCTCCATTGCCTGGGAATATACCGGTGAGGACTTATCAGACTTTTCTCATTATGCCATATACCGGGCTGGTAGTAATGACTCCTATAGCCAGATATCCACGGTTACAGACCGTACTATAAAAGTTTATGCGGATTCCGGCTTATCAGTTGGAGCAACTTATAAATATAAAGTTCGTGCCGTAGGCCTTAACGGCATGAGTGACTATTCTAATATACTGGAGACACGAACGATGCTACCGGAAGAAAGCTCTCCATCCGTAAAAACAGCACAAACCGACAAGCTAGGCAATAAAATAACGCTTACGTTCGATCTGGCCATTGCGGAGACAACGGATAAGACGGGGTTCACACTAACCGAAAACGGCAATGCCCGCTTAATCTCATCCGTTAAGGTAAATACGGCCAATGCTAAGGAGCTTATACTTTATGTTCCGGAGGATAGTCTTGCCGATTATGACCAGAAACTGCCGCTATATATTTCTTACAGTGGCGGAACAATACAGTCTACTTACGGGGTTGCCTTAGCTGCCTTTAGCAAAAAGATAATTAACGTAATAGGCAATTATACCGACCTTGAAGCCACGTTTAAGGTTAATTTAACAAAGGAGACAAATACCATGCCAACAGATGTAGCGTGGAATAATGCGACATGGAATGCAGAGCAGGAAAATAGATCAATAACGCTAAAGGATACTGATGAAAGAGATTCTACCGTAGTATTTTCTTCTGTCAAAAATGATAGCTATTCATTCGGTTATAACGAGGCAACTCACGGAACCTGCTCCTTTATAGATATACCTTATGAAGTATATCGTACCGGATGGGACGTTAAGAATTACATCCCTGCAAGGCTTGTATTAAGTGGACTTAACGCCGAACACCGATACACAATAAGGGCTTATGCAAGTCAAGAAGGTGGAGAGAAGTATTGTACAATGAAATCCGGCAGCAGTATCTCTAACACAACAAACAATCATGATACAACGGATAATGCCTATATGGTGTTGGAGGATATTACGCCAGTAAGTGGATCAATACCTTTAGATTTCTATACACCGGCAACTAATTCGTCCGTCTTAAACTTCTTGATAATCGAAGAGTATCGCAGTAATGATGAGCCCGCAAATACCGATGTATTTCTCCGTGAACCGACTATTATAGAAGCCGTTGACGGGGTTGTACTTACACAGGCAATTACCGTGCATCTGAATGTGATCGGCACGCCTACACACTACCGTATTTCCGAAATCGAGGATTTTACCGGTGCGGCATGGGTGACTCTTACGGGTATGGATGTACCCTTTAACCTGTCTTCCGGATTCGGGGTTAAAACTATATATGTACAGGTAAAAAATCAATATGGAGAATCCAACATCAGAAGTATTCAAGTGGAATATAAGGACGGTTATGTGGCAATAACCCTTAATTCTATTTATATCAATGATGATAGCGCCAGCACCACATCACCAAATGTTACACTTTTCGCCAGCTATCTGGGTACTCCTACACATTATAGAATTGGTGAGACAGCAGATCTTTCCGGCGCAGCATGGATTGCGTGGCCGTCAAATTCGGTTATTCCTTATGTACTATCAGAAGGGTATGGCATTAAAACGGTATACATGCAACTTAAGGACTCCCTTAATACGAGCGCTATAAAAGCTGATGTTATTACTTATACCGACATTACACCCCCTGAAGAAGAATATAAGATTATCCTTTCGTTTGGTTCGGATTGGTGGAATAATGTATATACGGAAACCTATAATAGTGAGATAATAAATATCACGCCTGCTTATGTTGACCCTGACAAGTCCGATGAAGATTTGAAAGACAAGAATAATACCGTAAGAGGTAAATTAGTAAGAAGTTCGGCTAATTTCCCGTCGGAAAACTATTACCCAATATCTGTTAGAGGATATGGAGTAAATCCAGGAGGTTTGGATGATTCTGGAGTATATCCAGCTAAATACATTAAATATAATGTTAGTGGAGATTCAGGTATAATCCTATCTTCTACGATGAAAGGCTTACAGAGATTTACCAATTTGGCAGCCGGGGCATATAAGGTGAAATTTTTAATATCTACCGATTACGATGTCTTATCCGCTGACTACTCTAAATATAAATACTCGGCTAATGATGTTGAATCTGACATTAATTTTAACCCGAAAAATAACATGACAAATTTCTTAGAGATAAATAATGTAGTAGTATCGAGTAGTGGGGTTTTGGATATCAAGCTGTGGAATACTTCTGGCGAAAACGAAAAGCCCGGATATAATTTAATTGAAATAATAAAATTAAGCTAATATAAATAATTATGAAAAAGTTAATGATCGCTTTATTTATCCTGACGATGGTGATTGCATCGTGCACAAAGGATGATGCATTTTATGTCGAGCAGACAAACTACGTGGTTTGTCCGATAGATACCACTTTGTATAAACCAATACAGGGAAATAGTATTAACAATTAAAAAAAGTCGGGGAATAAAAATCCCCGGCCGTTAGTAGAATACCACTCACATACTAAGTATTTTGAAAAAACGAAAATAGAGAAGGGTGCTTAAACAAAAGATACTACTCGTTTTTTTAGTTAAAGATACTTAACTAACACAAAGCGTTTTGCGGCTTTTAGATGGTACTAAGTATTCAGTAAGCTATTTATGTAATAATTATAATATAAAACTTATGAAACGAATAAGAATTGGTAATAATATTAATGTATCCATATCAATATATAATAATGGTATGGCGTACGATTTAACTGGAAAAACGGTTAAAACATATTTGATATCTCCTGTATCTAAATCAGAAGTCGTTCCAAGTATAAATTCAAATAATATATCGTTTATATTCTCGGGCTCTGATCAAAAAATTTGTGGAAAATATAATGTGGCGGTTGAGATATTATCAGGATCTAACAAAAATACGGTAGATAGTATAGATGGATTTAAACTTGTAGATAGAACTTGTAAAATCGGTGGGGAGAATGGAGAATTGAATATAGAGAGCCTTGTAGTATCTTTGGAAATTTAATGGTCTATTTTTATCGTTATATATTATTCCCATTTATTTTATTTTACGCCATGAAATAAATCGTAAAATATATCACAAATGGACGAAAAAGACCTACTTAAAAAATTGGACGGACTTACCGACACGATACAGGAACTAAAAAAAGACATTAGTGAAATAAAGCTTGTGTTTGAAGGCTCATCAATGGGGGCTACCGGTATGGCAACGAGAGTGTCAGAGTTAGAAAAAAAAGTGATGGATTTGAAAGTGTTTTACTGGAAAGCCGTTGGGGTTATTAGTATTTCATTCCCAATTCTTATTTATTTAATTCAGAAATATTTATTATAATATGAAAAAAGTTATAGCTTTCATTAAGGATTTGCCGCGTCAATGGCGTGCGGAAACTCCACGGATAGCAAAGTGGATAAGAAATATAGCGGGGGTATTAACGGTATCTATTCCTCCGGCTTATGCCATTGTAAATAATATGGGATCTGAAATTCCTCACTTTATGTCGGTTGGGGTTACTGTGATAACCTTTGTATGTAGTTTAATTGTGACAATAGCTGCCGGAACCAAAGAAAAGAAAGGGTAAGTTTATGAAATACTTTACAATTGATGAATTAATTTCCTCTCCAACTGCAAAAGCGGAAAAAATTGATAATACTCCTACTGATAAAATAAAGAAGAATCTTACTCTATTGGTAGATAACATTCTCGATCCATTGAGAGAAGCATATAGCAAACCTATTAAGGTAAACTCTGGATATAGATGTCCGGCGTTAAACAAAGCTGTTGGAGGTGTAAGTAACTCAGAGCATTTAACGGGTAACGCTGCAGATATTAGCATAGGCGGGCCAAAAGAAAACAAGGTTTTATTTGATCTTATTCAAAAACTTCATCTTCCTTTTCGGCAATTATTATGGGAACATGGTGGTGCATGGGTACATGTGTCATATAACCCAAATGATATTAAAAGGGAAGTGAAAAACATTGGATAATATGAAATTACTCCCGTGGATATTGGTTGTATTACTAGCATTAGGATGCGTTTATCTGTATTTGCATCCCGGAAATAATAATGCTGTTTTGTCAGATACGATAACGTATGTAGATACGGTTAAATACAGAAAGCCTGTGCCTATAGATAGCGTTGTTGTACGACATGAAATTGCTGTGTTACCAAAATATAAGGATACGCTTATCAAGCATTATGATACGTTAAAAAGCGATTCAGTAAAGGTTGTTATTCCTATCACGCAGAAAATATTTAAAGAGAAGGGGTATGAAGCTTGGGTATCAGGATATAAACCTAATTTGGATAGTATACATACTTTTATTCCTACTACAATAATAACAAATACCCCAAAGATAAAAGATAGGCGTTTAGGGCTGGGAATATCTGCGGGATATGGCTTTATTAACAAGGGATTTTCACCTACTGTTTCGGTAGGAATATATTATAGGATTTGGTAACTTAAAAATTAAAAGTCATGGGAAAGAAAGGTGGAGGCGGTGGATGTAAATAATTCATAGCCAAATAGCGGGGAATATCTCCGCTATTTATGTATAATCAAGTTTTATCGCTTTGGTATAGATGCATTTCTGTTTTTTTGTGGAAATAATCATTTCAATGAAGATAATTATATCAAAATCAGAAGTATATAAAGAAGTTGAAAAACAATCTTCTATTGCCGCTAGCGTGCTTATAGGCGCAGATTCTCCAAGGTATGAGGATGTGAGAGTGACTGAATACGATTATGAAGTATTGGATACATTTTGGAGAGATGGCGTAAATTCAGCCATTCAGCTTTTTACTAGATATATAAGCAATCAAACCGTATCATCTGATCTTTCTACTTTTGATGGTACGGAAAATCTTACTATTGGTGCTGATATGCCAGATGCTTTTAATGATTTGCTGATTGGCAGTATCACTACAGGTTTGAAAATGATGCTTTCGTGCAACGTGATGTCTGGATGGATGGGAATAAAGGTTCCTAATACTGCCCAAAAATATAAAAATGATGCGCTTGGATATGCCAATGACATAAAGATTAAACTCCTATATCGTTCTGCTCCGGCACAAAATCGATCTTCTGATTTTGAATCTGATACTGTCGTAGAATCATCTAGCGATTATTTTCAGAATAAGCCCGCTGATACTGTAATACAGAATGAAGAGGATTATTTCTCTACAAAATCCGCTGACACTAATGCAGAACATAGCGATGATTATTTTTCAGAAAAGAGTGCTGATATCGTTGTAGCTAGCGGAGATGAATATTTTCAACCTAAATCCGCAGATACTGGTAAGGAACAAATTTTAGATTATTTCGGTATAAAAGACAGTGATACTAATACTGAAAAAGGAGAGGATTATTTCTCTACAAAACAAGCTGACACGATAACGGATTCGGTTAGTGACTATTTCGGTAGTAAAGGGAACGATACCATTGTAGAGGTAGGGGAAGATTATTTCAATAGCAAATCTGCTGATACCCAAGTAGAGAAAGGTGATGAGTACTTTGTCGAAAAACAAGCTGATACTAGCGTGGAACGGTCTCCTGACTTCTTTGGGGTTAAAGAAAGCGATACTGTCGTAGAGAGGAGAGAGGATTATGTAGTAGTAAAAGATGAAGATAACTTAATATTAGAACAATATGAAAACTGTAACAATCACCCTTGATAGAGGGGAAATAATGAGTGACATAGTAAGTGCTGCTCATGTAGTAGGTAGAAGAGTGTCTATTCCCGGGCAAGAAGAAAAAGCCGCTGATATCCAAACTCCAGAGGAAGGACCAGATAAATATATCGTTGCTCGTGCAATGGCTGAAGCTTTGTCTAATGCTCGCGAGAAATGTGCTAGATACCTGGCTTCCGGTAGATTG